>LSQX01176455.1_pt2 | contig 12601 bp, 5 predicted proteins | sample 654561 | NCBI WGS metagenome assembly LSQX01 (sample SAMN04489861, study PRJNA283612) | anaerobic digester metagenome | isolation source: 4 biogas reactors fed with cattle manure at either 37C or 55C with and... | place: Denmark: Kongens Lyngby | collected 2014 | reverse complement strand
CAGCTGACCTGAGTGGCCTCTAGCCACCCCAGGTACTCTTCGGTCACGTTGCCGGCGAGGTATTCGCCGGTGAAGCAGGCCTGTTCGAGTTCGGTGACTTTGCTCTGACCGCTCAAGATGGCGCGGTTCATGCCCTCGACCGTCTGGTAGACGAGGTGGTCGGCACCCATAAGCGCGGCAATCTCGTCATTCGTGCGGTCGTGAGCAATCAGCTCACCCCGTGTGGGCATATTGATGCCGTATACGTGCGGGTAGAGCACCGGAGGTGCGGCCGAGGCGAAAGTGACCGATGCGGCGCCTGCACTGCGCGCCATCTCGACGATCTCTCGCGAAGTGGTGCCGCGCACGATCGAATCGTCGACGATCAGCACGTTCTTACCCTGAAACTCGGTGCTCATCGCGTTCAGCTTCTGTCGCACTGAGCGCTTGCGCACCGACTGGCCGGGCATGATGAAGGTGCGGCCGACATAGCGGTTCTTGAAGAAACCCTCTCGGTATTCGATGCCGAGTTTCTGTGCCACCTGCATGGCGCTGGGCCGCGCCGAGTCAGGAATAGGCATGACCACATCGATGTCGCCAGCCGTGACCTCACGCGCCACCTGCTCGGCGAGCACATCGCCGAGTCGCAGCCGCGCGTCGTAGACCGAGATGCCGCTCAACACTGAGTCGGGGCGTGCAAGGTAAATGTATTCGAACGAGCAGGGCAGGAGCCGCGTGTGTTGCGCGCACTGACGCGAATGGAGTTCGCCGTCAGGCGTGATAAACACGGCCTCGCCCGGCCGCACGTCGCGCACGATCTCATACCCACCCGATTCGAGTACGAGCGATTCGCTCGCTACCACCCATTCGGCGCGGCCGCTGTCGGTTTCGCGCCGCCCCAACACGAGCGGGCGAATGCCGAACGGGTCGCGAAATGCGAGCAGCCCGTGCCCCGCGATCAGGGCGATCGCGGCATACGAACCATCAGCGCGCTCGTGCACCCGAGACACTGCATCGAAGACTTGGTCGGGGCTGAGCGAACCGTCTGCGGCGCTGTGCTGCAGCTCACCCGCGAGCACGTTGAGCAGCAGTTCGGTGTCGGAATGCGTGTTGAGGTGCCTGCGATCCACGTTTGACAGCTCTGACACCAACTCGCGCGTGTTCGTGAGATTGCCGTTGTGCACCAAAATAATGCCGTAGGGCGCGTTCACGTAGAACGGCTGCGCCTCCTCTTCGAGCGCAGCAGAACCGCTCGTGGCATACCGCACATGACCGAGACCCACGTTGCCGAGCAGCGATCGCATATCGCGTGTGCGATAGGCCTCGCGCACCTGCCCGCGCGCCTTGACCATATGAAACTGGTATCCATCGGCGGTCGCGATGCCGGTCGAATCTTGGCCGCGGTGCTGCAACAGCAGCAAGCTGTCGTAGATCTGTTGGTTCACGGGCTCTGCTGAGACGATACCTACGATGCCGCACATGGGTTGAGTGTTGCTCCTGCGAGTGGATCTGGCGCCGCGCGCCGCGACTCATACAGTCTACGCGTGTGCAGGCTCTGCTCGCGCATGCGCGGATTTTCGTCGGGGTGCAACACTCAGCGAGTCACCCCGAGCATCACTTCTGAAAGACCTCCGCCGGTGTCGCCCAGTCGAGCGCCGTCCGCTCCCGTGATTCCTCGCCCCGGGCTGCCCCGCACCTTGCTTGCTGCTCCCCGTGCTCCCGCTGCCCCGGCTTCCCTCGCCCTGGTCTCACCCCGCCTGACCCGGGCACGACCCCCTCACCGCCTTACCGCTGCTCCTGCCCCCGCTGCACCGGCTTCCCTCGCCCTGGTCTCACCCCGCCTGACCCGGGCACGACCCCTCACCGCCCTGCCCACGCTGCCACGGCGTTGCAAGCACCAATCTGCCATTTACAACCTGTTTTCAGCAGATTTGGGGTTGTAGAACGCAGATAGGTGCGGCAAGTAAGACGGTGGCACAAGCAAGGTGGTGGCGCAGGGCCGCGGTGGCGCAGGGCCGTGGTGACGCAGGGCCGCGGTCCGGCAAGTAAGGACGGTGCGGCAAGTAAGACGGTGGCGCAGGGCCGTGGCGGCGCAGGGCGGGGACGCAGGGTCGCCGTGGCGGCACGGGGACGCAGGGCCGTGGTGGCACGGGGACGCAGCGCCGCGGAGACGCAGCGCCGCGGGGACGTAGCGCCGTGGGCAGGGGTCATCCGGTGCTCGGTAGTGCGGCAAGGTCGAGCGTGCACCGTTCATGCTGTAACGGCACACGCGGGCAACAAACTGGGACAGGGTCGGTTAGGGGCGCCCCATGCCGCGCACCCGCCAGCCCGCCGCACGCCACGCGTCGCGGTTCAGGGCGTTGCGCGCATCGACAATGACGGGGCGCGCAACCAGCTTGGCAGCGTGCGCTGGGTCGAGGTCGTAGCGGTATTCGGGCCATTCGGTGACGAGCAGCACCACTTCGGCGTCGCGCAAGGCGGTGTCAAGGTCGGCTTCGTAGGCGAGTTGCGGGTGGACGTTGCGAGCGTCATCGATGGCACGAGGATCAGTCACCACCACATCTGCGCCCAACCCGTGCAGGCGAGTCGCCGCAAACAGGGCGGGGGAGTCGCGGGTGTCATCGCTGTGCGGCTTGAACGCTGCCCCGAGCACCGCGACCCGCTTGCCAAGCGGGCTACCGCCTAACTCGTCGACCACCAGTTGCACGGCGTGTTCGCGGCGGCGCAGGTTGATCGCGTCGACTTCGCGCAAGAAGCCAACCGAGTCGCGCAGCCCGAGTTCTTCGGCGCGGGCGGCGAAGGCGCGAATGTCTTTCGGGAGGCAACCGCCACCGAAACCTATGCCTGCGCCGAGAAAGCGGCGACCGATGCGGTCGTCGTGCCCGATCGCATCGGCGAGCACGGTGACATCGGCCCCGGTGACTTCGGCGATTTCTGCCATCGCGTTGATGAACGAGATCTTGGTGGCGAGAAATGCGTTGGCCGATACCTTCACGAGTTCGGCGGTCGCGTAGTCGGCGACAATACAGGGGGTGCCCACCTCGAGTGGCGTGCGGTACACCTCACGCAGCACGGCTTCGGCACGCTGCCCGGCCGCATCGCTCGCCACGCCGATGACCAGACGATCGGGTTCGAGGGTGTCTTTCACGGCCCAGCCCTCGCGCAAAAACTCGGGGTTCCAGGCAAGCTCTGCCCCCGCCTCGCGCACCAGCGGTGCGAGCCGTGCTGCGGTGCCGACGGGCACCGTCGACTTGCCTGCGACCACGGCCCCGGCCTGTAGATGTGGCAGCAGGCTCGCTACGGCTGCATCAACAAAACTCAGGTCGGCCGCTGAACCGTCTTTGACCTGTGGCGTGCCGACGCAGATGAAGTGCACCTCGGCGGCCGCGGCGTCGGCAATGTCTGCCGAGAAGCTCAGCCTGCCGTTGTCGATGCCCGTGCGCAACAGATCGTCAAGGCCAGGCTCAAAGAATGGTGAGACCCCGGTGGCCAGCTGTGCGACCCGGTCAGTGCTCGTGTCGATGCCGATGACCCGGTGCCCGAGTGATGCCATCGCCGCCGCGTGAACGGCGCCAAGGTAGCCGCAGCCGATCACTGAGATTGTTGTCACTGAGGGTGCTCCTGACCGGTTGCTGACAGCGTGATGTAGTGATCGTGTTTGGCGGTGATGCCGTCGCCTGCGGTGCGGCCACGCACTCTGCGCCACGCCCAGGGCAGCGCGTGGGCGCGCAGCCACGAGACCTGCTTCGAATTCTCGTCACCAAAATCTGGGGCGTGCAGCGTGCGCTCGAGATCACCAAGAATCAGTGCGTCGGGCACGCCGAGCACTTCGGCAGCCCGGTAGGCGAGCGCACGGTGGCCAGCCGAAGCTAGGTGCACGCGATCCTCGCTCCAATTCTCGAGATCGCCGATCTCTGGCGCTGTTTCAATATCGAGCAGCAGACAGCCGTGCGTGCGTGCAATGCGGCGCACCTGCATGTTGTATTCGGCGAATCGTTTCGCAAGCAGTTTCGCAACCGCGCGTCGGGGCAAGAATGGTGTGCCGAGCATGACCGCAACGTCGGCGCCGCGCAGGCGTGCAACTTGCCGCTCGAGCTCATTCGCCACGGCGCCGATGTTGACGCGAGAAAGCACCAGATCGTTTGATCCGGCCAACACCGACACGAAATCTGGCGCTAGCTGCAGCGCGCGGGTGACCTGCTCGTCGAGGTGTGCCACGCGGCGACTGCGCACGGCGAGATTGGCAAATTTGATGCCGCGCTCGTCTCCTGTTTCAGCCAGCAGCATGCCGAGCCGTGCCGCCCAACCCAAATGTTCGCCCGCGGGCATGCGCGAGGTGTCGCCGATACCTTCGGTGATGGAGTCGCCGAGAGCCACGTAGTTCCGCCATTGTGGAGCTGGGGGTGCGCTCACCGGCAGCGGTTCGCTGCGTGGGCGCACTCTCGGTCGAGTCAGCAACGCGTCGTCGATCTGACGCAACTCAATCGCCTCGAGGTAGTGCGCCTCGAGTTGTTCGCTCAGCGCAGCCCAGGTGCGGTGCCGCACGGCAGCGCGTGCGGATTCTGCAAATGCCTGCCGCTTGGCCGCATCGCCGACGAGGTCGAGCACCCGATCCCGCATCTCTTCGAGGTTGCCTGGCTCATACAGCCACCCCGTGATGCTGTTCTCGACCAGGTCGAGGGGCCCGCCGCTGCCGGTGGCCACCACGGGAAGCCCGCTTGCGTGCGCCTCTTGCACACCCTGGCAGAACGTCTCGCTCTCGCCCGGGTGCACAAACACGTCGAGGCTGGCGAGTGCCGTTGCGAGGTCGTCGCCGCCAAGAAACCCTGTGAAGTGTGCGTTCGGCAGCAACTTCTCGAGCGACTCGCGGCTCGGCCCGTCGCCAATGATGACGAGCCGTATGCCGGGCAGGTCATGCAACACTTCCAGGTCTTCAACCTGCTTCTCGGGTGAGAGTCGGCCTGCGTAGCCGACCAGCACGGGGTCTGGGGTGTGGCCGTCGAACCGGTTAGGTGTGCGGTCGCTGCCGCGGGCCGCCGCATTGTTGGTTGCGCAGTTAGCTACCTTCTCGGCTGCCGCGAACGCTTCGCGTACCCGGCCTTCTCGACGCTCGGGTGCAAAGCGATCGGCGTCAACGCCACGACCCCAGCGGCGCAGGCGGTCGACCCCGAGTTCGGTGAGAAAGGCGGTTGCCGAGGTTGAAGGGGCGAGAGTCAGCGTGGCGCGGCGGTGTAGCCGGGCAATGTGTGAGGCGGCGAGCGAAGTGGCCCCGGCCACCCCGTAGCGGGCCGCGTAGGCGGCAACGTCGGTCTGGTAGACCGCCACGGTTGGGATGCCGAGCGCGTCGGCGGCGCGCACTCCGGCCCAACCGAGCACAAACGGTGACGCCAGGTGCACGACGTCGGGCGAAAACTTACGCAGTGTTTTCGCAAGCTTCGTCGCAGTCGTCGACACGATGCGAACGGCGGGGTAGCCGGGCATCGGCATCGAAGGCAACAGCTTGGTCTGTGCGCCGTGCAGGTCGGCGTCGATTGGCCCCGCGTTCGGGGCGATGATGAGCACCTCATGACCACGGACAGTGAGGTGTTTCACCGACTGCAGAATTGAGCCGGTGACGCCGTTCATGTGCGGCAGAAAGGACTCTGCGAGTATCGCAATCTTCACGATTCCATAGTGACCCGTGAAGATGTCGTCACTGGTTAAAACCGGCGCTTCTCACGCAGAGTTCGCTCAGAATGCGCCGAGTGGTAACTTGCCGGTCGTTGAATGACTTGAGGGTGAAAATCTGTTAACCGAAAGTCGTCGTCTCGAATGGGCGCCCGCGGTGGCAGACGGTAGGCTGGGAAGGGTGAGCGAACAGCAGAACAACGCATATGCCAAAGCCGGGGTCGACACTGCCGCCGGCGATCTCGCCGTCGAGCTGATGAAGTCAGCGGTGAGCCGCACCCACGGGCCCGAAGTCATCGGTGGCGTTGGCGGGTTTGCAGGTTTGTTCGACGCGAGTGCACTCACGGGCTACAAGCGCCCGCTGCTGGCAAGCTCGACCGATGGGGTCGGCACAAAGGTCGCCATCGCGCAGGCCATCGACACGCATGACACCATCGGCCAAGACCTGGTGGCGATGGTGGTCGACGACATTGTTGTGGTTGGCGCGAAACCGCTGTTTATGACCGATTACATTGCCTGCGGCAAAGTCGTACCCGACCGCATCGCAGCGATCGTGCGCGGCATCGCCGAGGCTTGCGAAGCCACCGGTACCGCGCTCGTGGGCGGCGAAACCGCAGAGCACCCTGGCCTGCTCGGCCCCGATGACTACGATGTTGCTGGCGCCGCCGTGGGCGTCGTAGAGGCCGACGATGTGCTGGGTCCCGAACGTGTGCAGCACGGCGATGTGGTGCTCGCGATGGCCGCCTCGGGTCTGCATTCAAATGGCTATTCGCTGGTGCGGCACATTCTTGCGGAGCGTGGCATCAATTATCACGACCACGCCGCCGACCTCGGCACCAGCTATGGCGAGGCATTGCTCGTGCCAACCGCGCTCTACACTGGCCCGCTGCTGCGCGTGCTTGAAGACCCCGAGCTTGCTGGGGCGATCCACTCGCTCAGCCACGTCACCGGAGGTGGCATTGCGGCGAACCTTGCGCGCGTGCTGCCGGTCGGTGCGTGGGTCGAAGTGCATCGTTCGACCTGGTCGCCATTGCCCGTGTTCCGCCATCTCGCTGACCTCGGTGGCCACACGCTCGAGAGCCTTGAAGGTGCCTGGAACTTGGGCATCGGCATGTTCGCCGTGGTCGATGCGGCCAAGGCCGACGCCGTCACCGCTGCGCTCACCGCACAGGGCATCACCACCTGGCGTGCTGGTGAGATCAGCACATCAGCGCGTGACCTGACCGGGTTCGAGCAGGGAGCAAAGGGCGTCGACGGCGGCGCAGTGCAGCTCGTTGGTGCGTTCGCCAGCTAGTTCGTGCGCGGGGTCGCCATTCTGCGAGAACGTAGAGAGTCGCTGAACCTCATGCAGAATGAGGCGATCCTGCGGCTTCGCGCAAAATAACGAACCGGGTGCGCAAGGGCAACAAGCCGGGTGCGCAGGATGACGGATTATGCACGCATCAGGGCGTGACGAACGCGACTACTCTTCTTCGTCGGAGTAATCGTCTTCATCGTCGTTGTACTTCTCTGCATACTCCGCCCAGGGGTCTGCAGAAGAATTACTCGACGCGAGCTCGCGCTCAAGTTGGGACAGGTCGGTATTGGGGCTGAAGTATTTCAGTTCCCGAGCTACCTTAGTGTGCTTTGCTTTTTGACGGCCGCGCCCCACGCGTGACCCCCTTACACATTCGGGCCTCGCGAATGGTCATTTCGCGAGGCACTTGCTCAAAGTAAACGTAAATTGACGTATGGGCTAAGTCTACCATTCTTTTAATCGCATTCTCGAGCTGCGGCTACGATAAGACCTATGAATGAATCGCCAGCGAAGGGCACAATGCTGCGTCGCGTGCTGTTTGCGGTTCTCGCACTCGCTGTATTGGCGCTCGTGGGCGCTGTGGTGATGCTCGTGCCCATTCTCACTCACGAAAGTGCAGGCGATTCTGGGCAGCAGGTGCCAGAGGGTTTCGCCACGCAGGCCACGGCAACTGGCGCTGACGGGCGCACTCGAACGCTGAGCCTGACCGCCACCGATGGCACCGAGATTGACCCTTCGCAGCTGCAACCGGGAGACGAGTTGCTCGTGCACGGCACGGGCTTCGACTCGGACATCGGCATCTATGTGTCGATCTGTGCGGTGCCAGAGATTGCCCACGAGAAGCCGACGCCGTGCCTTGGGGGGCTGCCCGAAGGTGCGATGGACGGTGAGGCCGCAGGTAGAGACACTTTCGAATCAAGCATCTGGATTACGAACGACTGGGCGTGGAGCGCCTTCGCCACCAAACGCTTCGATGATGCCGCGACCGGCTCCTTTGAGGCCCGATTGCTGGTTCCCGCAGCCACGCAAGAGGGGCTTGACTGCACGGTCACCCGCTGTGCAGTGACCACGCGTGCAGACCACACGGCCTCGAGCGACCGTGTACAAGATATGCAGTTGCCTGTCGGGTTTAGCCAGTGACGAGCGGCGAAATGATCAGGGTCGCAGCGGTATAGATTGCAAGGCCGGCAAGCGAGCCCACCAGCGTTCCGTTGATGCGAATGAACTGCAGGTCTTTGCCGATCTGCAGCTCGATCTTCTCGGCCGCCTCGCGCGCGTCCCAGCGCTGCACCGTGTCGGCGACCACCTTCGCGAGGTCGTGGCGGTAGTTGCGCACGAGATGCTCAACGACTTGCATGACCCAGACATCGATCTTGAACTGCAGAGTGCTGTCGGCCGTGAGGCGGTGACCGAAGTCTTGCAGGGCGAGCACCAGACGCGTGCGCAGTTCACTGTCTGGCTGCTCAAGCAGGTCGACGAGCGCGGCTCTCGCGGTCACCCAGGTGCTTGCCGCGAGCGAGCGAATGCGGGGGCTATCAAACACCTCGTGTTTGAACGCTTCGAGTTGCGCCTGCAATTGTGGCTTCTCGCCCAGGTCGCGGGACAGATCGGCGAGAAAGCTCGCAATTGCGATGCGCAGTGGGTGCGAGCGATCCTCGCGCACCGAATGCGCAAACCGCACTGTCTCTGCGTGCAAACGATCATCAACGAACCGTTGCGCGATGCCGGGCAGCCACGACGGCAGCCGTGATGAGAGCATACGATCGAACGATTCAGGGTGCTGCTCGAGCCATTCTGCGAGCCGATCGGCGGCCACGTCAATCAATGCCTCGTGGTGGTTGCCGGTGACAAACGAATCGAGCGCCCGGCCCATCAGCGGGCCCCACTCAGGCTCGATCACGTGCTTTCTGGCGAGCGCCTCGATGAGTTCTTGCACGTCGTTGTCGTCGAGCACCATGAGCGCGCCGAGCCCAGCGTTGGCAATCATTTCGCCCAGCCGTTCGGCATGGTCGTCCTCTTGCAGCCAAGTGCCGGCCATGCGCGCGCCGCTGATTTCGCTCAGCTTGTGATGCACCACGTCGTCTGCAAGAAAGTTCTCTTCGATAAAGCTGCCGAGACCCTCGCCGATCTCATCTTTCTTGTTTGAGATGAGGTTGGTGTGGGGGATCTTGATGCCGAGCGGGTGCCGAAACAGGGCGGTCACCGCGAACCAGTCAGCAAGCGCGCCCACCATGCCGCCCTCGCTTGCCGCCCGCACATAGCCGAGCCACGGGTATTGACCCTGCAGAGCGAAACTCACCACAAACACCACGGCCATTCCCAGCAACAGGCTGAGCGCGACGCCCTGCATCTTGCGCAACTGTGCGAGGCGCTCGAAATCGGCCGGCGTGACGGCTCCGAGGGTGCGGGTGCTACTTCTTGACACCTCTTGATTATGCCGGTTCGTAGATGCGCCTGCTGCACATAGCCGAGGATCGCTGGCGCGAGCACCCCAGCAATGCCGTGGTAGGTACCGCAGGTTTGCGAAAAAACTTGCCGCGCGGCGGGTCGCGCCCCTGGCACTCGCTTTTCTGGCAGGCGGGCATGAAACAATTCGACTATGCATCTGCTTGCCAGGCTCAGCCTGAAAAACCGCGCCCTGATTGCGCTTGTGACCATCGTCGCCTCGGTATTCGGTTTTATCGGAGTCGGCTCGCTGAAACAAGAACTGATGCCGTCGGTGCAGTTTCCGGCCATCATCGTGGTGACGAGCTACCCGGGAGCGTCTCCCGAAGTCGTCAACAATGACGTGTCCGTGCCGATTGAGACGGCGCTTCGCGGCGTCGCGGGTCTCGAGCAAACGACCGCGACGTCGTCGACGGGTGCGTCGATGGTGTTGGCCGAGTTTACGTATGGCATAGACCTGCCCTCAACCGAGCAGAAGGTCGAGCGTGCCATCTCTCGCATCTCGGCCCTGTTGCCCGATGCGGCCGACCCCCAGGTGATGTCTGGGTCGCTTGATGATTTTCCGATCGTGCAGATCTCGGTGCTCTCGCCTGACGGTGTCGACCCCGAGCAGACGGCGAACCTTGTTGAACGCATTGCGATACCTGAAATCAGTGATCTCGATGGGGTGCGCGAGGCGCAGCTGGTTGGGGCGCGCGGCAACCGTGTGACCATCACGCCGAATGCCGATGTGCTGAGCGACGAATATGTGACGCAGCAGTCGATCGTCGACGCACTGCAGCAGAGCGGCGTCTTGATGGCCGCTGGCAGCATCACCGAAGATGGTCAGACCCTCGCAGTGCAGGCCGGTTCGTCGCTCGAGTCGGTTGAAGAGATTCAGGCGCTGCCGCTGGTGCGCGACCCGAACTTGTTGCGTGTGCGAGCCGAGGTCGCTGCTGCCGAAGCTGCTGCTGAGGCGGCCGCCCAGCAAGAGGCCGCGGCCGCGTTCGGCGGGGCAGGCGGGTTCGGTGCCGCCGCCCAACAGGCACCTGAGGTGACCGTCGAGCTTGCAGAGTTGCCGGTCATCACCATCGGCGAAGTCGCTGATGTGGTGCTCGAGCAGAACCCTGAACAGGGCATTTCTCGGGTGAACGGGCAACCCGCGCTCACCATCGCCGTCACGAAACTCTCGTCAGCAAACACGGTCGAGGTCTCGCACGTCGTGCGTGACGCGCTCGCAGAGATCGAAGACTCGCTCGATGGTGCCACGCTCGAGGTCGTGTTCGACCAGGCTCCCTACGTTGAGCGCTCAATCGAGACGCTGACGGTCGAGGGGTTGCTCGGCCTGCTGTTCGCGGTGATTGTGATCTTGGTGTTCTTGCTCTCGGTGCGGGCGACGCTCGTGACCGCAATCTCGATACCGGTGTCGGTGCTGTTCACCTTTGTGGGGCTCAATTTTGCGGGCTACTCACTGAACATGCTGACCCTTGGCGCCCTGACCATTTCGATCGGCCGCGTGGTCGATGACTCGATCGTGGTGATTGAAAACATCAAGCGTCACCTCGGCGAGGCCGGGCCCGACGCCAATGCCGCCACAACGATTGTTGAAGCCGTGCGTGAAGTAGGTGGCGCAATCACCGCCTCGACGATCACCTCGGTCGCGGTGTTCTTGCCGATGGCGTTCGTGTCGGGCATGGTGGGGGAGCTCTTCAGGCCGTTCGCGTTCACCGCGACCATCGCGCTGCTCGCATCGCTGCTGGTTGCCCTGACGATCGTGCCGGTGCTCGCCTACTGGTTCTTGCGGGGCAGCACCAGCTCCGCTCGCGCGCAGGCGCGCCAGCGGAGGGCAGTCGAGCGTCGGGCACTGGCCGCGGAGCGTAAGGCGCTGGCTGCTGAGGGTCCGGTAGAGGCAGCCAACACAACGGCCGAAGAGGCGCCATCAGCGACAGAACCTGTTTCACACGACGCCGACCGCGCAACCGCGCTGCAGCGCGGGTACTTGCCCATCGTGAAGTGGACACTCACCCACCCCGCAATTACCCTCCTCATCGCGGTGCTCGTCTTCGGCGGCACCATCGCCGCAACCCCACTCATGAAGACCAACTTCATGGGTTCAGACGAGCAGAACTCGGTTGGCTTGACCCAGTCGCTTGACCCGGGAACCAGCCTTGACGAGCAACTCGCACAGGTTGAGCGAGTCGAAGACGCGCTTGAAGCGGTCGCGGCGGTCGAGGTGGTGCAGGTCACCATCGGCAGTTCAGGTGGCGGCATGACCGCCATCTTTGGGGGTGGCGGCGACGGCGTAGTCACCTACTCACTCACGACTGACGAGAACGCGGTGCAGAGCGAGGTGCAAGACGAGATTCGCGCGGTGGTTGAATCGCTCGACGACGCGGGAGAGTTCTCGCTCGCCCAATCAGACGGTGGCGTCACCATGTCGAGCTCGATCGAGGTCGCGGTGTCTGCCCCTGATCAAGAAACGCTCGCCGAGGCAAGCGATGCAGTAGTCGCCGCGCTTCGTGAGCAGAGCGGCCTCAAACAGATTGAAAGCGACCTCGCTACGTCGCGCCCCTATCTCGCGATCGTGGTCAACCGTGCCGCAGCCTCAGAAGCGGGCCTCACCGAGGCGTCGGTGGCCGCAATGGTGTCGCAGCGCATGCAGCCCAGGCAGATCGGTCAGATCGTGCTCGAGAACACCAGCGTGAGCATTTATCTCTCGCAGGGGGTGGCCCCGGCAGACCAGGCCGCTGTTGCTGCGATGCCGATTCAGACCATTGACGGTGAGGTGCGGCTCGACTCTCTCGCGACAGTCGAGATCGCCGACGGCCCAGTCACGATACGCACACAAGACACGCAGCGCATCGCCACGGTGTCTGCACTGCCCGAAGGCGATGACCTCGGGGTGGCTGGCATCGCGGTCAACGCTGCGCTCGAATCGGCTGAGCTGCCACCCGGGGCGACCGCCAACATCGGTGGGGTGATGTCGCAGCAAAGCGAGGCATTCGAACAACTTGGGCTCGCGCTACTAGTGGCGATTCTCATTGTCTATGTCGTAATGGTGGCGACCTTCAAGAGCCTGTTGCAGCCGCTCTTGCTGCTCGTCTCGGTTCCGTTTGCAGCGACGGGCGCGTTGCTGCTGTTGATCGCCACGGGTATTCCGCTCGGCGTCGCCTCGCTCATCGGCGTACTCATGCTGATCGGCGTCGTGGTGACCAACGCGATCGTGCTCGTCGA
>LSQX01145824.1_pt1 | contig 12604 bp, 15 predicted proteins | sample 654561 | NCBI WGS metagenome assembly LSQX01 (sample SAMN04489861, study PRJNA283612) | anaerobic digester metagenome | isolation source: 4 biogas reactors fed with cattle manure at either 37C or 55C with and... | place: Denmark: Kongens Lyngby | collected 2014 | reverse complement strand
GGCACATATAGTTGTATACAGTGCTGCTGAAATAGCGAAGCTACTAGGAGTTTCAGAAGCCCTTATCGCGATAGCTGTGGTGGCAGTTGGGACATCTCTTCCAGAAATTTCTGTAGTAATAGCAGGAAGCTTTAAAAATAGTCACCAGATAAGCGCAGGCACAATTGTGGGTTCCAATATTTTTAACATTTTTCTTGTTGCTGGCGGTGCCGGGGTAATAGGGGGTGGATTTATACTTAGTCCAAAAGAGTATATTTTTCATGCTCCAGCAGTTCTTTTGTTCTCAGTTATGCTTTTGGCGATCTTTTTCTTTGGACGCAGGATAGGTAGAGCAAAGGGGGTTTTTTTACTTCTTTGCTATTTCGCATATATTGCCTTGGCATTTTTGCTATAGTAGCACAAAAGAATGACTAAGCTATTGAATCTGGTCGATGAAAATTTAGTTTTTGATTCTCACGCACACCTTTTAGACAAGAGAATAAGCATGAATCCGCATGTTTTAGATGGCGTTGGAGGAGTTATCTGTTTTTACGACCCCTTAGGGGATGATGTCAATTCTTTTAATGAAATCCTCAAAAACTCCAAGGTTATAGGTGCTGCTGGAATTCATCCGCATTATGCCAGTGATTTTCATAGATTAAAAAATGAGCTTCTTATGTCTCTAGAATTGAAGAAAGTAATGGTTTTGGGGGAAATAGGCTTAGACTACTATAGAGATAACTCACCAAGAAAACAACAGCGCAGAGCGTTTATAGAACAGTTAAAATTAGCAGAAAAATTGAAACTGCCTGTGGCTGTCCACACAAGAGAGGCTTTCAGGGATACGATGGATATCTTGAATGAATATGCAGCAACACGGGTGCTTATTCACTGTTTCTCTGAGGGTCCTAAGGAGGCTCTTGAAGCTGTGAAACAAGGGTGTTTTGTAGCATTTGGGGGGACGTTGACTTATCCAGGGTCAAAGGACCTGAGGATGGCGGCCGAGGAAGTTCCGTATGAAAAACTGTTAGTTGAGACTGATTCACCATATCTTGCTCCACAACCGGTAAGGGGTAGGACTAATATACCTTGGAATGTTAGATATACGATTGAGACCTTGTCTTACATAAAAAAAACCACACCAGAAAAGATTGCTAGGGAAACTTTTAAGGCTACCTTGAACTTTCTGGGACTGGAAAAGCATCCGAATGAAAAAACTATGGAGGAGAGAAATGACTGATTGCAAAAACTTTAAACACAATAAGAGTATCTGCAACTGCACATATGTGAGTTGTCCTCGGCATGGAATATGTTGCGAATGCATAGAGTATCACCGTAATAGAGGCGAGCTTCCAGCATGTTATTTTAACGCTGATGCTGAGAGGACATATGACAGATCAATAGAAAACTTTTTTAAAAGCAGGTAGAAATAGTGAGTCAAAGAAATAAATATAAATATTGTCCGATATGCGCTACGAAACTAAAAACAAAAATGATAGAAGGGCGTAAAAGAAAACAATGTCTTAAGTGTTGTTGGATCAATTATCTTAATCCAGTTCCAGCGACGGCATCCTTGCTGAAGGAGAAGGATAAGGTGCTTGTTGTAACACGGGGAATTGAACCCTGTAAAGATATGCTTGCTCTTCCAGGGGGATATATGGAGCTCGGTGAGACTCCAGAGGATTCTGCACTGAGAGAGTTGTATGAGGAGACTGGAATTGAGGGCAAGGTCGAGAGGCTTATTGGAGTCTATTCTCAAAAAAGCTCCCAATATGGTTCAGTCTTAGTTTTAGGGTATCTTGTTAGAAAAACTGGCGGCAGCCTGCGTCCTGGAAGTGATGTTTCTGCGGTAGAGTATATGAAGCCAGATATTGAAAAAATTGCTTTTGAAAGTCACCGGAAAATTCTAAGAGAGGAAACTTGTTGAAGTATTTATTTGGCCCAGTCAATTCACGTCGTCTAGGTGTTTCTCTTGGGGTGGATATACTTCCTATGAAAACCTGTACGCTTGATTGCATATACTGTGAGTGTGGAAGAAACTCTCAAGTAAATCTTGAGGCTAAGGAATATGTCCCAGCTGATGATGTAATCAAGGAAATAAGTGCTTATCTTGATAAAAATTCCAATCCTGATTTTATTACTTTTTCTGGAGGAGGAGAACCGACTCTAAATAGTGGAATTGGGAAAATAATAGATTTCATTAAAAATTACAACCCCAAACAAAAGGTGGCTATCATTACAAATGGTACTCTTTTGGGCAACCCAGAGATAAGAGCTAGGATTCTTCGTGCTGATATAATCATGCCATCACTAGACGCTGTAAGTCCCAAGATATTTGAAAAAATAAACAGACCTGCTGAAGGCCTTAGTCCCGAGAAAATAATAAATGGGATTGCTCTCTTAAAAAAGGAGGCAAAGGGAGAGGTTTGGGTTGAGGTTTTTATTCTTCCAGATATCAATGATACATTAGAAGAGCTTGGATTAATAAGAGAAGCATTGTTGAAAATCTCTCCGGACCGGGTTCAACTAAATACACTTGATCGGCCTGCTTTAGCAAAAACCCTCCGTTCTATTTCAATGGGAGAGCTGAGCAAAATTAAAGAATTTATGGAGCCTTTGTACACTGAGGTGATAGCTTCACCTAAAATGGTAAATATGAAGTCCATGTCCCCAGCCTGCGGGAATATTCTTCAAATCCTCTCTCGTCGCCCCTCAACACTTGAGGATCTTAAAGCACTTTTTCCAAGCAATGAATCAGTACTTAAGAGATATTTGCAAGAACTAGAAAATTCTGATAAAATAGTGAGAAAATTAGAGAAAAGAGGAGAATTTTACAAATTAAAATGAACAAAAAAACAACTAGAAAACAATCAACTTCAGTCAAGAAAGCTTCTGATAGAGAAGCTCTCGTTTTTGTTGAGAGCAGAGGGAAAACGGGGATTATTGGGGCGCTTGATATTATGCCAAAGACTTCCGAAGTTTCATTTGTAAACAGAGTCAATATAGGTAGTGGTCAGGTGTCTGTGATTTATACCGGTGAGGTCGCTGCTGCTCGCGCCGCTCAGGATGCTGCGAGAACTCTTGTAGAGAGCCTAGGCGAACTTGTGACGGTAAATGTAATTCCAAGGCCAGATGAGAGAATATTTTCCTTGATTCAACAGAGATCAGGTGACGACTCTAATTATACAGTTAAAAATCGAGCAGCCTTGGGAATTGTGGAGACCGACGGGTTTACTGGAATGATTGAGGCGGCCGATAAGGGTATAAAGGCAGCAGATGTTGAAATTTCTGGTTGGTTGACCGTGGGAAGCGGACTAACCAGCGTGTTTTTTCGTGGTGATGTGGCTGCTGTTCATTCTGCGGTTGAAGCCGCTGCCGTGGCAGCTGAAAGGGTTTCGAAAATTGTGAGCATCCATGTGATTCCACAACCACATACTGGTACTGAAGCGGCTTTACCCATAGGTAAGAGTGCTGATTATCCAGTGCGCAAAGTATCTCCCGATGAGGCTATCGGTGTTTTGGAAACTCGAGGAATAACTGGACTTATCGATGGTATTGATGCCGGTTTAAAAGCAGCCAGCACTGTAGTCCAAGGATGGGAGAAAATTGGTCGCGGTATGGCTTCCACTTTATTCCGGGGTCCGGTTTCGGATGTCCGTTCTTCGATGGATGCAGCCGTATCAGCAGCATCACGCATTGGTGAGGTTATTGGAACTCATATTATTGCACGTCCTCACACTGAATTAGATAAAGGAAAATGATAGCTTTCTCTATTTCAGAGAAAGCAATAAAATAAATACTATGCGATATACCGCTTGGAAATCCACTCCAAGCGGTATATACAAAATCTACTACCGAGGAGATTCAGCTAACATTTAATTTGAGTCTCAGCTTTTTTAACGAAACGGATTTGAATGAGGCATTTTCTTTAGAAAGTCAAATAAGGGGCTTTCTTAGGGAATTTATGAGTGGATATTTGCTGAAAAAAAAGGCAAATTCAACCTCGAATTCAACCCAACAAATCAAACAACCTAATACAGCAAAATTATCCAACATATTCAATAGTGTCCGCGAACGATTCATTAAACATTTAAATAGTATAATTGAGTTTAGTAGTACTCGAAAGCTCGAGAAAGAAGGAGTGTTTTTTGGAAATGAAAAATCCTTTCTCTATGAGATTATAAGATTTGAAGACCGATTTATCAAAAACTTAATGCTAATTCCTCCTTTACTAGCTCAAACTGAAAAAATACGGCCTTATTTTAGATTTACAAGAGAACTCTTTGAGGAGATGGCTTTCTTGAATTCTCTGGGGGAAAGTAGGGCATGTTAGTCATGAATACCTTTTTTCTATATGGCGTTTTTCCTCAAAAAAATATAAATATGATTCCCTTAGGACGACCCGTTTTCAGAAGCAGGAAATCGCGCTTGTATTTAGGGTTTCATTAATGAAAATAGAGCTAAAAATATATATTCTATCTGAGTCTGGCGAAGCAGTTCTCGGCTTGGGCCCGGTCGAACTATTGGAAAAAATTGACAGCATGGGATCTATCAGAAGTGCTGCTTTAAGTATGAATATGTCTTATTCAAAGGCTCATGGACGCATCCAGCGACTCGAAAATAGTCTTAAGCAAGAAATTCTCAAAAGTAAAATCGGAGGAAAAAAAGGGGGGGGGAGCGAGCTTACTTCATATGCTCGAAATCTTATTAAAGAATACAGAAGTCTGGAAAATCGCATTAAAAATAAATCAGCTAAAGAGTTTGAAGTTTTTATTCGGAGTATTAATGGTCAATAAAGAATGAAGAAAACATTCATTGTGATTTTGATGGTTTGTTTGATATCAATTTTAGATAGCCCTCTTCAAGCTATGTTTCCTAAGCCTGAATACGCTCCTGCTCTGGTGATAAGGGAGATTGGACGGACTGAACTTTCCGAAGGTCATATACAGGAATTACAGGTGAAAATATTACGGGGTAAGTTGAAAGGCAAGGAGTACCCTGCCCAGAATCGAGTTTGGGCGGAGCAAGGCTATAATGTTATGGCGGATACTGGTAGAAAAGTCATTGTTCAAATCAAAAATGGAGAGTCTGGTCTTTTAATTTATGTGTCTGGAAAATATAGGGCACCATATACATTTGCTGCGGTAATACTTTTCATTCTTGTTTTTGCTTATGTTTCTGGTAAAGAATTTTTTAGGGGAATTCTTTCTGTAAGTATAAATGTTTTGCTTATCCTATTTGCTTTACTGCCAATGATAAGAGCTGGATACCCTCCTGTTGCAACCACTTTATTTCTTTGCGCCATTGGCATAGCCATATCTGTAAGGTTGATTCTTGGAGGTGGAGAGAAATTTATCAGTGCCAGTCTTGGGGCATTTGCAGGAGTAGTCGCCGCTGCTATTATGACTAGTTTTTTTTCCGAGTATATGGATATTGCTGGTCTTTTTTCTGAGGGTAGTCGGCTTCTTTATACTGCTTCGCATAGGCTTGCGGGTTGGGGAGTAACTGATCTTCCAGGTCTTGTCTCCGCTGGTATTATGGTTGCTGCATTAGGTTCTGTCGTTGATGTTTCAGTTTCGATAGCATCTGCATGTTTCAGTGTAGCAGAAGAGGTTGATAGTCGTATGAGTATATGGCAGTCTGGGCTTGCAGTGGGTAGGGACATAATTGCTACTATGCTAAATAGTCTAGTTCTTGTTTTCTTTAGCGCAGCTCTTCCTTTAATGCTCGTATTTCAAGCCGCTGATATTCCGTTTATTGTTGCGGTTAACTATGATATGCTGGTTATTCTTATAACGGGCGCAGTAATAGCCAGTTCTGGTCTTGTAATCTCAGTTCCAGCAACAGCTGCTGTCTCCGCATGGAGGGGTTATAGAAGATGATTCGGTGTATATGTTTTTTATCATATATTTTTGTTATGTCCTATTCACCAGTCTCTGCCAGAAGCTGGCATGAAAGGCCAGATAGAATGTTTCACGCCCATCCTTTAGTTGAAATGTCTGAAAGCGGAAGAGTTTTTGCTCGTGCAAAAGTTACAAGAGTCCTTCGGGCGCCTACACGAAGAATGAGTGGGCTTTTAAGGGCCGAAGTTACTTCAGGAGAATATATGGGGTGCGATTTGCACGCAAAGACATTTTTTGTGTTGCATGCTAGAAACCTTACTCCTGGAGATAATATTATAATCAGTTTTCTTGATGAAAATGGGGTTTTATCGGAAATTGTTGTTGATTCTAAAGATCGTTTGGGCGGTCTAGTTTTGATATCTATAATATTCATTTTTATGGTTTTTATGGTTGGTGGTCGACGCTCTTTTTTTCCAGTATTGTGTCTTCCTATTGGAATTTTAATTTTTTGGCAGATAATAGGTGGGGCGCTTAAAGATGGTAAATCTCCAATAATTGCTGCATCGTTCTCTGCAGTTATTGTCGTAGCATTGACAATGATTGCAATCGGAGGCTTAACAAAAAAAAGTATAGTTTCAGCGATCGGAGCTATCGTAGGTTTGGGTTTTACAGTTATAGTTTCTTGGCTATTTATTTCTTCTTCTATAGGGGGAGGGTTTTTTTATGAAGAAATTCAACTTTTAAATTATTACTACTCATCTGGGGCTGATTTTTTTAATGCCTTACTTACGGCTCTAGTTATTCTTGGAGCAACAGGAATTGTGATGGATACCTCTGTCAGCGTATCTTCCACCATGGCGGAGCTTAGAAGGCAGAGTCCTGATATTAGTGACAAAAATTTGAGCAAGGTCGGCATAAGAGTGGGCCGGGAGATATCTTCTACAATGGCAAGTACGCTGATTGTAGCGTATCTAGGTAGTTCCCTTATAATTTTAATATCCCGAAGCCTTCATATCACTACTTTTACCCAACTAATTAATGCGGATTTTTTTAATTACGAAGTCTATCGAGCACTATTTGGAGTTTGCGCTTTTTTGATTGCTTCAAGAATATCAGCGTGGATCGGATCAAGGATTATTTAATATTGACAAATTTGCAGACCCATATATAATTGCCAAGAGGTTATAATCGCTGACACCCCTGTAATGAATTGGTTGTTTGAATATATTTTCTCTCAAGTTCTTCGCTTTTTTAAAGTCCCCCATCAGTCTTTAAGGATAAAAGTTGCAGGCTTGCTTTAGTAGTTTTACAGCTACGGGGGGAGATATGATAGCTGCATCAGGGGAAAGCAACCGAATGTTTCAATGCATTTGTTGTTTTCACGAGGCTAGGCAGGCGTACTTGAAATTAATTTTGAGGAAGATGTATTGTTTTTATAATCTTAATTGAAGTGTTTAGTGGCTATAGGTATTTAAGTATTGTAAAGATAAAATAAAAGGGGTGAAATTATGACAGACAAAGTAAGTGATGCAGAGTTTAAAGAAAAGGTAATAGATTCTGAACTTCCCGTAATGGTAGACTTTTGGGCTGATTGGTGTATGCCCTGCCGGATGATTGCTCCAATTATTGATGATATTTCAGAAGAGTATAAAGGTAAACTTGACGTTTACAAAATGAATATAGATGAGTCAGCTTCAACAGCTGCTGAATATGGAATAATGAGTATACCGACACTGTTTTTCTTTAAGGATGGCGAGGTCGTGGATAAGATAGTGGGAGCAGCATCCAAAGAGACTATAGTGGCTAAAATTGCCTCCATTCTATAAAAGAGTTGGTGCACGAATAAGTTAAATCGAACCTGTCTTCGGCGGAGAACATTTGAATATAGATCCCTCCAAAGAAAAGGGTATCTAACATTCGAATATAGAATTAAAGAATAAGTTTAGGGAATTATCAAGGCGTTCGCTATTAGCCTCTGAAGAGATATCTGGGGGCTCTACTTGCTTTTAAGATAACTGTTGCGGTATTTCCTGAGAATTTGCTCCTAAATTCCTCGTATCCTGTATTTAATATGACCTAAGAGAGAAGGGGCCCTCTGCACTTGTTAATTGCAGAAAACACAAGAATCTATTCATCGTCGGAGGCGGTCGAGCAGGGCGTTAGATAGTTTATTCTACAACGGATAGGAAAACAGAAAGAGTTATTAAGTTGCCACCTATTCTCTGTTAAAGAATAAATTGAAGATAATAAGATTGAAATTATGAACTCTGATCCGATTTTAAAAATATATAAAGAAAAGCGAGAGGAAATTGAAGAGCGTCTTGATAGCTTTAGAAAAAAAGGAGCTGGAAGCGACAGTGAAGTTTTTGCAGAGCTCTGTTTCTGTCTAATGACACCTCAGTCCCGTGCTATTGCCGCTGATGCCGCCCTGAAACGGATTGTCAAAAGAGGGCTATTGTTCAGTACGGATATAGAAAAAATTAAAGAGTCTTTAACTGGAGTTAGGTTTCATAATAAAAAATCCATTTATATTGTTGAAGCTGGTCGTAGGTTCGCACCAAGTCGAGGAGTTAGTATAAAAGAATATCTCAGTGAAAAAGATGACAGAAAAATGAGGGGTACACTTGCTGCAGACATAAAAGGATTAGGGTATAAGGAGGCAAGCCATTTTATGAGAAATATAGGTCGCGGAACTGAACTTGCCATTTTAGATCGACACATATTGAAGGGATTAAAGACGAGAAATGTGATAGAAGATTTTCCTTTAAATATTACACCCTCTGTGTACTTAGAGATTGAGCAAAAAATGAAAAACTATGCTCATGATATAGGGGTGCCAATTGAAGCACTGGATTTAATTTTTTGGTATATGCAAACAGGTTTCTTCTTTCGTTGATGAAAACCTCTAAATTTCCTGATACTTCATTTCTGTCTAATCCCCCTGTTGAAAGCTCTGATTCATTTAGAAATTATCTTTCGTGGGTTCAATTAGAGTTTTTGTTTTTATTAATCGATATTGGATGAGTGAGTATTTCACTCAATTTGACAACTACTTAGAGAAAACTATCTTCTTGTACTTTTGAAATTCTAATCCATAAAAAATCTATAACCAGTACAATCCTACTAGGAGACCATCCAAATTCCAGATTTTAATAAATCCAAAATAAAGTTTTCAAATTCGATGACAAGATTTAAGGAAGCTTCTTTTATGTTGCAAAATAAGGTTTAATTTATTATATGTATTATCAATTACTGTGGCGGAGTAGCTCAGTTGGTCAGAGCAGCGGAATCATAATCCGTTTGTCGGGGGTTCAAATCCCTCCTCCGCTACCAAAAACTTTCGGAAAAACATCTAGAAAAAAATCTGGGAAAATGTTTAGAGAAATATCTAGGGAAACATCTGGGAAAATGTTTAGAGAAACATCTAGGGAAATACTCAGAGAAATATCTAGGGAAACATCTGGAAAAATACCTAGAGAAATATCTGGAGAAAACTTTCGGAAAAACTTATGAAATCTATTTTAAGACTAATCTTTATCATCCCAATTTTTGCTTTTCTTCCTGCCTGTCAACAGACGGGACTCTATGACTATAGTTCACCCGAAGCAACCTATGAAACATACCTTGAACAGTCCAAAACTCTTTCTGTAGTTGCTGACCCTCGGCATTATCGACGAGTAATTCGTTGTTTTTCCAAAAAGGATTGGAAATGGTTTGAAACAAACTTTGAAAGAATACCAGCCGACCGTGAAGAGGGTGTTTACGAAAGTCTTAGTAAGACTAAGCGAATGGCCTATGTGTTTGGTAGGGGGATCGTGCCCTATGGGCCTCCTCTCGATGAAGAAAACTTCAGCTTTGAGTCAAGCAGCAAAGAAAATGGGTCAAATCCCTCCGACCATGTTGTGTTGAGTGTCGAAGGCTATCCACAAAAAATTAACTTTTCTAAGGAATCCAGGGGCTGGGTGATTTGCGGCTTATTTGGGGTTAGAGATTCCTTGGAAGAATAGGCGCCTAGTGCAGCCTCTCGAAACAATTCTTTGCGAAGCGACTGATCCCTCTCTTCCAATTATTCTTATGGTATCTGGGGGAAAAGATTCTACAGCCCTTCTTTGCGCTCTAGCTGAAATTTCCGCTGATTTCCTTTATAAACCCGAGGTTGTTCATTTTAATCATTCTCTGAGAGAGGAAGCATCATTGGATGAAGATTTCGTTCGCAACTTGTCGGCAAAGTATAACTTTAGATTTGAATCCTTTCTTCTTGATGTAAAGGGCTATGCTCAAAAAAAATCTTGTTCCATAGAAGAGGCTGCCAGAATACTGAGATATGAAAAAATGCGTGACTATGTTTCAGGGAAAAAACCGCCCGGAGTTATTTACACTGCACATACTGCCGATGATCAGGCTGAGACTCTTCTTCTTAGGGTATTATCAGGAAGTGGCCGCACCGGACTTCAGGGCGTTCGTAAGGAAATTTTTCTTGATGGGGGCTGGAGCATAAAGCGTCCCTTTATTAGCGCCACATCTGAACAAGTTTTACAGTATCTTAAAGATATTGGTCAGGATTACATGTTTGATAAAAGCAATAGAGATCTAAAGTATCGAAGGAATTTTGTAAGATGGAAACTTTTGCCTATTATGAGAGAAATTAATCCTTCGGTCACCGAAAATTTGAGGGACCTTGCTGATATTCTCTCCCTAGAGGAAGACTATCTTTGTTCTGAAGTAAAGAAAGCTCACGAAAAATTAAAAATAATTCGTGAAAAAAATTATTTACGTCTTGAAATAGAGGAGCTTATAAGATATAATTTATGGTTAAGACGTCGTCTCTTGAGACTGCTTGCTCCAGTTGACTTGGATTATCGTAAGAATCTTATCTTGGATAAAATGATATCCTCTCCTTCAACTATAGGGGCTCTGGAAATAGGCGAAGGATGGTCTGCCAGAATAGAATACGGAGGGCTGATTTTTGAGAAAAAAACAGCTGAAGACTTAGATTACTGTATTAATGTAAGGTCTGGCGACACTGTAGAAATCCCTGGCTCAGGTAGGACACTTATCCTTACCTTCGTCGATCCGGCGAGAGCAGATTTTACAGATAAAAGTCTTGAATATTTTGATGCTGATTTAATTAATCTTGAAAGTATTCATATACGTTCTCGGAGAGACGGTGATAGAATAAACCCCTTTGGGATGTGCGGCAGTAAGAAAGTTAAGGACCTTTTCATTGATATGAAAGTTCCGCGGAGAGATAGAGAGAGGGCGGTTATAGTTGAATCTGGCGGAGTAATACTTTGGTTGGCGCCTTTTAGGCGGAGTTCGGATGCTCCAATTACAGATAATACCAGAAAAGCCCTTAAAATAAAGGTGATAGATAATGGATAATATAAAAAATGATACGCTGGAAATACTTCTTTCTCAGGATGAAATAAAAGCTAAAGTTAAAGAAATGGCAGGGCAAATTAGTGAAGATTATCGAGGTAAAAGTCCTGTGCTAGTGGGAATTTTAAAAGGAAGTGTTGTATTTCTTGCTGCTCTTATGAAAGAAATTGAAATCAGATGTTCAATTGATTTTATTGCGGTTTCCTCTTATGCTGGAGCATCGGAAACCTCTGGGATAGTAAAGATGATAATGGATCTTAGGGAATCCATTACAGACCGGCATGTTCTTTTAATTGAGGATATTGTAGATACCGGCCTTACAATGGATTACCTAAAGGATAACCTTCTGACCCGCCGGCCTGCAAGCTATAATATATGCTCGCTTCTATCAAAGCCTTCCGCTCGTCGGGTACCGGTAGATGTAAAATACCTTGGCTTTGAGATTCCGGATAAATTTGTTGTGGGTTATGGACTGGATTATCAAGAGCAGTACAGAAATATACCCTACATTGCGACACTTAAGCCTGAGATTTATAGGAGAAACAAATGACTGCTGAAACAAAGAAAAAATCTCCGCAGTTTCATAAAAATCTTTCTCTCTGGCTTTTTATTATCATTGCTGCGGTACTTTTCTCAAATTATCTTGGGGCCCGTAGTGAGGTTGAAAGTATACCCTATAGTCAGTTCCGTGAAAAGCTTGAGGCTGGTCGCTTGGCTGATGTAAAAGTCGGAGAAGAGAAAATTACTGGGTCCTATACAGACCTTGATGGAAGCAGCGTTCTGTTTGAGACCGGAGTTATGTACGACCCTGATCTTGTTAAGGATATGCAGGCTAATGGCATTACCTATGAAGGGGATACTGCGAAAAATTGGGTTCAGATGGCTATCTTTAACTTTGGGCCTTTTTTGCTTTTTATTCTCTTATGGATTTTTATAATGCGCCGAATGAATTCAGGTGGTAAACAGGCTATGTCTTTTGGGCGCTCCCGGGCAAAGATGCATGTTAAGGGTCTTGGACCAAATATAACTTTTAACGATGTTGCCGGACTCGATGCAGACAAGGAAGAGATGATGGAAATTGTAGAATTCCTGAAAAACCCCAAAAAATTTACCCGTCTTGGGGGGGTAATTCCCAAAGGTGTTCTTCTTTACGGACCTCCAGGAACTGGCAAGACACTTTTGGCCAAGGCAATCGCTGGTGAGGCCGATGTTCCCTTCTTCTCCACATCTGGGAGTGAGTTTGTAGAAATGTTTGTGGGGGTTGGGGCCTCTAGGATAAGGGATCTTTTTGCCAATGGTCGCAGGAATGCACCTTGTATAATTTTTATTGATGAACTTGATGCTGTGGGGCGTTCCAGGTTTTCTGGCCTCGGTGGTGGCCATGATGAACGTGAGCAGACGCT
>LSQX01344728.1_pt1 | contig 12606 bp, 10 predicted proteins | sample 654561 | NCBI WGS metagenome assembly LSQX01 (sample SAMN04489861, study PRJNA283612) | anaerobic digester metagenome | isolation source: 4 biogas reactors fed with cattle manure at either 37C or 55C with and... | place: Denmark: Kongens Lyngby | collected 2014 | reverse complement strand
ACCGTTTTTCAGTAGACCCTACTTAGACCCTGTAATATAAGAAATATCATACCTCTACTTATTTTGTAAGGCTTCAATGACTTTACTTACTAATGGTTCTAACCTCATTTCAATATCATTCCAGTCGTATTCCTGTTCGGGGAATATAGAATTGTCAACTTTTTTGACTGCTTTTATTGGAAAGGTTACGCCTCTCGGCTGTTCTTCTTCAACCCCGATAATATTCATTTCAATTGGATATGATAATGCATTCCAAATAGAATTAATTACAGGCTCTTTATAGTATTTATATATTTCTTCTGTACCTCCACCGACTATTACTGGAGTCTATATTATACCACATAACGAACAAATGTTCTATTATCCACAATATTATCTAACAGAGCTTTAGATTAATCACCAACTTGAATGATTTCCCTTATTCTATGCATAAAAAGCCGAAGTTCCTGAAAGTAGACAGGGATGGTTTAATCAACACAATTTTTCCTGCTCACTCTTTTTAAAATTCAACTCCGGCAGGATAATTCGTATTTCCTTTTCTGTGTTTTCCTTTTTCCACAGAACAATAACCTTCACTCTTGCTTTTAAAGGTGCATAACCATTTCGGATTGCCGATTCAATCCTGCTCATCCCCTGTTTTGAAAACTCAAGCACCTTAAATCCCTGTGCATTGAAGCAAAACTTCCCCTGGATGGTTAGATCATCTCCGGTTGACAAACACCTGATTACATCCTGGCAGGATTGGAAAAAATCCAGATAAATATCTTTGTACAACAGCTGTATTGCCAGTTGGTCCGGGGGCCCATACTCTGCCCTGTCATCAATTATTTCGGCATCCTTCGCTTCTATTGTGTCAATGAAAGAGCCGTTATGGTGAATGGTCAGAAAACGCTTCGCTCTTGTCATGGCCACATAAAGCAGGCGGTAGTCCGGATCGCCCTGGGGATGGAACCGGTCAAGCATTAGAAAAACATTGTCAAATTCCCTTCCTTTTGCTTTATGCATGGTAGAAACAGTGATCGCTTCAACACTATTTTCAATGAAGTCTTCCAGTTTCGATTCCCTGATAAAAATCTCCAGAGAGGATACGAATTTGTGTTTTGGATTGACTTGCTCAAAGCTGCGCAAAAGGTTACTGCACATTTCCAGATGGGGGCTGCTGCCAAACCTGTCTGCCAGGCTTCGTTTTGCATTTGCCCAGGTATCGTCATCGATAGTATAAACCCCTTCTTCTAAATGAAGCTGATGCAGGAAAAAACGTATTTCCAGAAGATTATACAGGCTAAACTCTTCAATAGACTGAATCAGCCTTGCCCGCATACCATTTTTCACAAGCATTCCGGTTATCTGCAAAGCTTCATCATTGCTCCTGGTCAGGATACCGGTTGTTCCTGAAAGGTCCTGCCCAATAACATCCTCCACCAAAGGCGGAATCAGGTTCATGCTTCGGTACCGTATCAGCCGAATCTTCCCGGTATCACTCTGAACGGCACATATCGGAGTATCCTTCAGGCGCTCTGTTAATCTTTCTGCCACCCGATTTGTGAACGCCACCAGGTTGCTTTTACTCCTGTAATTGTTCACAAGCTCATACCTGACCGCATCATTTTTTTCAATCAGCCGGAACAAATACTGCGAACTGGAACCACGGAATTCATAAATATTCTGGTCGTCATCCCCTACCGCGATAATACGCATTTCATCATTGCGATGCATTAAGGCCTGGATCAGGGCGAATTCACTGGCATCCATGTCCTGGGCTTCATCAATCACCAAAACACTTTTTGTTATCCTGCCGGGTTCCACTTCTCCGTTTGTTATCTTTTCCACGGCTTCACTGATGACTGCAACTGAGTCCTCAAGGGTGCCTACCCGTCCCAGCAAATCAAAGCAATAGGAATGGAAGGTTTTGATTTCAATAAAATTTGCCGCGTTCCCGATTAGTCGTAAAAGGCGTTTTTTGAACTCTGTAACCGCTGACCTTGAAAATGTGAGCATTAGCAACTGCTCATGCTTCACATCTTCCATGAGCATCAGTGATGCCAGCTTGTGCACCAAAATTCGGGTTTTTCCGCTTCCAGGTCCGGCTGCAACCACAATATATTTTGATTTTCTGTCATGAATAATTTGTAGTTGTGCTGGTGAAAGCTCACCAAAAAGCTGTCGAAATTTCATCGGGGTAATATTTTTCTTTATCTCGCTTTGACGGCTTCCTCTAAAATATTTATTTAAGAAGGAAGCATAATTCAATTGAAAATAATCGTCCACAAATTGCAGTGCATCCCTGTAATTATCGAGCATCTTCTTCGCGTATTCTCCGACAATGTGAATCTGCTGAGTTTTATTTTCATAATATTCCCTTAACGTCTTATAATCCTCTTCCTTATACTGTTTCCTGGTATCTTGCTCCAGGCGTTCGATGGACATGCCGCTATAAAGAACCATGAACCCGCCTTCAATTTTAATGGATTCTATTCTTGACAGATAGAAAAGGGCGTCTTCAACATCATCGGCGCTAATTTGCGTGTTGATAAACGCACCTCTGTTTTCAAAGGCATCCTTCAGTTCAAGTACCGAGAACTCTGCCATAACCTCTTCCTGGTCGGTTCCCCGCGAAGGGCTGTCTTTTCGGAGATGATCAAATAAATACTCCACTATGAATTTAGCCAGTTCATTGCGTTTTATCAGTTTCTCCTCAAGGCTCTCCCTCGAAAACACGGGCATGATAACGATATGATCCTTCCCGTCGTTGTGTTTCTTGATCCAGTTTTTAACCGCCCATAAATTCAAGATGGTTTTTATCTTAAGGGGGCTTGTATCGGTGCATCCCGCTTCACTGGCGTTTTCATTCAGTTCCTTGATGTGATAAGTTCTTTCCTCCCATGCAAGATGCTCCAGCAGAAACCTCTCAAGTCTCGTGAAGGAAAAATAGATTCCCAGTGAGCGGTTTGTATTTTCCTTCTTTCTGACATAAGCCGACAGATCCTTCATGTCGGCCAGGATTTTCTCCTCGCGAAGCAGATTGATGATCTGTATCACTTCCTCTTTGACAATACCCAGGTGGTCGGAGATATAATCCACTCTGGATTCGGCTTCTTCATCTGATGAGTAGGCTCTGCTTTTGCTGGAGAACAGCTTTTTCATAATCCGCACAGCTTTTTGCTTTTGCTTTTCATCAAAACGGCCTGAAGCGTTTATTCTTGCAACAGCCTCTGCGGCATTTTTAGCCAGGATGCTGTTGGCAAAGATTCTGGGCATGTTTTGCCCCCGTTTGATATATCCGGACTGCTCCAACGCTAAAATCGCGGTTTTCACTCTTGTTTCAATTTCATTGATGCTTTCATCCCATCCGGCTTTTCGTGCTATTTCCAAGGCAGACTGAGATACCTTCATGCGAAATCGGGTGATCTCCTTGATAGCTTTCCAGATCTGCCTGATTTCACGGATACTGAGCTTGGTCTGGTTCAGCATGATGAAGTGCTTGCCCAGATCTTCATCATTATACAGCACAAAACAATCGGCACTGATGGATTCATCCCGTCCAGCCCTTCCCGCTTCCTGTACATAGTTCTCAAGGGAATCGGAGATCTCATAATGGATAACCATGCCCACATCTTTCTTGTCCACTCCCATTCCAAACGCCGATGTGGCCACCATAATTTGAACCTCTCCACGGATAAAAGCATCCTGGTTCTCAGTTTTCTCCTGTTTATCCATCTGTCCGTGGTAGGGCTTTGCCGGGAAACCATCCTCGGTAAGCCTTTTGGCCAGAGAATATGCTCTGTACGTTCTGGACACATAAACGATGGTTGGGCATCTTTTTTCCTCTAATAAATCTCTTAATGTATTGTACTTTTCTTCATCGCTGTCACTGCCGATTACCTGATAACGCAGATTACTCCTAGAAGCCCCTGATCGGAAAATGTCAAGTTCAATAGAAAGCCTGTCCCTGAAATAACGCCGTATGTCTTCCACAACCATTTGCTTCGCCGTAGCGGTAAAGCATGAAACGGGAATTGGGTCCTGAAGGTTTTTCTTCTCCTGAAGCATCTTTATGAAGTCACCGATGTACAGGTAATCCACGCGGAAATCTTGTCCCCAGGAGGAAAAACAGTGGGCTTCGTCAATGACGAACCGAACCACGTTCCTTCCCAGAAGCAGATGCTCGATGGTTCTGGAGCGTAGTGATTCCGGAGAAATATAGAGAAGGGAAGCAGTTCCGTTTTCAACCCTTTCCAGAGATTTCGCTCTCTCGATGGGATCCAGCAAGCCATTGATGGTAACGGCTTCGGTAATGCCCGCTTTTTCCAGGTTATCCACCTGATCCTTCATCAAAGACTGCAGTGGAGAGATGACCACGGTTAGGCCCTTTGCGTTGGTTCCGCTCATCAGTGCCGGGATTTGAAAGGTAATTGATTTTCCACCGCCGGTGGGAAAAACCGCCAGAAGCGATTTGTTGTTAACCGCAGCCTGCACCGCTTTCTCCTGTAAGGGTTCACCCGCATATGTACGATAGGAATCAAACCCGAAAAAGCGCTTTAACGCCAAATGGATATCCAGTGCTTCATTGCAATAAGGACAACCTGCTAAACAAGGGCTGTTTCTCAGGATGAACATGATCCGCTCGACAGCAGGAAAGTTCTTTAAAACCCAGGGTGGAGTAATTGAATATCGGTTATGGGTGTTGATTAAAGCCAGACAATATGCCAATTCTACGGGATGCTCCTCTATGCATAGCAGAAGATCTGCATGCTCGCATATCACTGATGAGAACTTTTCACGGATGAGACGGGACAAAAGGGTTTTGTATGCAAGCTCCAAATCTGAGTAACCTGCGATAGAATGATCCGTGTCTGATATCCATATTCGATACTCACCGTTTGCACAGGTAACGTTTACTTCATTATAACCGACAAAATGAAAGAATGAACTAAATTCTCGCTTATCCTTCAACAGGATGAAGAAAATACTTTTCATAATGCTGTCGATTTTGTGGAATGCTGTTACCTCATCGAGGAAGAGTTGTTGTACTTTGATGGAATCATTCAGAGGGTTGTTGATTTCTTCGGTCTGCAGTTTGTCATCTTTCAATAGCGAGTGATATGGCTTTACCGGAAAAAGAAGGGGTGAAAAATAAAGGGTGTCGATCATGAGTATTTCATTCAAACCTGCACAGTCTAATTCATGCTGAATGTATTTCAAGTCATGCTGAAATATGTTGTGCCCACAGATAAACCGGGAACCTTGAATAAATTGTATGAAGCTCGGAATTGAAGTTGAATGGTATTGTGCCCCATTACCGGCAACACCACCAATATCAAGGATTTTTCCACTATTAGGCTCAACCTCGGTATCAATGAAAACGATATTGTTCATACTTATCCTTTCGGACCATTTTTCGGAAATTATCACCCTTTGCAGAATATTTACCCACATTCCGGCAAATATCACCCTTTGCGGATTATTTATCCACATTCAGGCAAATATCACTACTCAATAATTTACCAATCATTTATTGTTCTGTCAAAAATCATATCCTCGTTTCATTTTAATGAATGGTTTAGGCATTCAAGTCATATTACCCTGTATAAATAACTTTTGGTTTTTGATCTGGATCAAATTTTTTTCCAGCGAACATGATACAATAAACACAAAAGTAAAAGCAAGAAAGAGGGAGAGAATATGGCAAACAAGCGGTTTAACGAGGTAAAGGCAGAGCATTTAAAGACATTGAAACAGTATGTGCCCATTGTGGCAAGAGTGCATGGAAATAGTCACCCCGAGTTCCATGATGTTCAAAGAGTGTTTGAGGTTATCAGCCGGAAGGTAAAGGAATCAGGGGCAAACAGGCCTGAGCTGAATGAAGAATTTGCAAAGCTACGTGAAATTACAAACAACTATTCAGTCCCGGGAGATGTATGCGAAAGTTATGAGGCAGTTTACAAAATGCTGGCTGAACTGGATGAAGCGTATCAATGACCCGGTTTGGAAGGTCGGTATATTGATAACTCACATTACAAGGCAATATACTCTTTTTACTTCGGTGTAGTACCATGCCCCACCGAAGCAGGGGTAAATGTGATGAACACAGGCATCCGTTAATGAATTGGGAAAGAAAGAAGGTGATGAAATGCAAAAATTCATACTTGGCAGGAAAAACCAAATAACACTGGTCGGTGCCATCTTAATTGTGATAGGGTTTTCCAGCGAGCTGGGTTTTAAAAATGAAACTGTGGCGGTATGGTCCCTGGCCATTGCTTCTGTTTTAGGTGTTGCACCGATTGCAATCCAAGCTTATCAAGCTTTAAAGGTAAAAGTGGTCAGTATTGATGTTTTGGTTACCATCGCAGTAGCAGGTGCATTTATTATAAGGAATTTCGAAGAATCCGCCATTGTAACATTCCTGTTTTTGTTTGGTGCTTTTTTAGAGCAGCGCACACTGAATAAAACACGTTCGGCCATTAAGGAACTAACCGAGATGGCCCCGGAAAGTGCGTTAAAGCAAATGGAAAACGGGGAGTTTGAAGAAGTTGAAATTGATGAAGTGGATGTAGGGGATGTTTTACTGGTTAAAACCGGTGCGAAAATTCCTGTTGATGGTACCGTTTTATCCGGTGAAGGCAGTATTAATGAAGCGAGTATTACCGGGGAATCTCTTCCCGTGGCAAAAGAAAAGGGCTCAAATGTATATGCGGGCACAATTCTGGATAATGGAACCATTCAAATTACTGCCGACCGCGTAGGTGAAGACACTACTTTCGGGAAAATCATTGAACTTGTCGAGGAAGCCCAGGACTCAAAATCGGAAGCAGAGCGTTTCATCGATCGCTTCTCAAAATACTATACGCCAGCCGTTCTGGTTCTTGGTATCATCGTTTGGGTGTTCTCACGTGACCTTGAGCTGGCTATTACAATTCTTGTCCTTGGATGCCCCGGCGCTTTGGTAATTGGCGTTCCTGTATCCAACGTTGCTGGCATCGGAAATGGAGCGCGCCACGGAGTTCTGCTGAAAGGCAGTGAAGTAATCGCTGACTTTAGCCGTTTGGATACCATGGTGTTCGATAAAACAGGCACATTAACTGCCGGGAACCCGTCGATTGCAGAAAAAGAATATTATGGCGATAACATAGAAGAGGCATTAGGATATCTTGCAAGCATCGAACAAGAATCTGATCACCCGCTGGCGAAGGCAGTTTTGCAGGAAATCAGCAACCCCACCTTCACTCCGGTTGAAAATACAGAAGTTGTAAAAGGCGGCGGAATTGTTGCCAGTGTCAACGGGCACAGAATAGCTGTTGGCAATGTCGCCTTAATGGAAAGGGAAGGTACCCGTCTTAGTGGGCAGGCAAAAGCTGACATAGCCTATTTTGAAAAGAATGGAAACTCACTTGTATTAACTTCTGTTGATGGGGAACTGAAGATTTTGATGGGTGTTCGTGACCAGATACGGTCTGGGGTGAAGGACGATCTGTTAAGACTGAAGAAATTGGGCGTTAAAAACCTTGTGATGTTGTCGGGTGACAACCAGGGAACCGTGGACGCAGTAAGCCGCGAGCTGGGCTTGACCGAAGCGCATGGAAACATGTTGCCGGAGGATAAATCGGCATATATTAAGAAGTTGATTGAACAAGAAGGCCAAATCGTAGCTTTTGTTGGAGATGGCGTGAATGACAGCCCTTCTCTGGCGTTGGCCCATATCGGCATAGCTATGGGAAGCGGTACAGACGTAGCCATTGAGACATCCGATGTTGTTTTGATGAACTCAGACTTCAGGCGTTTACCCCATGCACTTGGATTAGCAAAAGCCACAGCCAGAAACATGAAACAGAATATTTTTATTGCCATCGGTGTTGTAATATTCTTACTTGCCAGCGTGTTCTTCAGCGAATGGATGAACATGTCAATCGGTATGTTTGTGCACGAAGGCAGTATTCTGGTCGTAATCCTAAATGGTATGAGACTACTGCGGTATAAGCTTAAGCAATAAGCAAAACATCTATAAAACCACAATCGGAAAGGAGAATAACCATGAAATCAGCAATCATTCAATTAGAGACATTGGCCTGTCCATCCTGTGTCCTTAAGATCGAAAGTGCATTAAAGGCTTTGAACGGTGTAGAAAAAGAAAGCGTAAAGGTGCTGTTTAATTCAAGCAAAGCAAAGTTTAACTTTGATGATGAAAAGCTGTCTGTGGAAGAAGCTGCAAAGGCCATAGCAGTACTTGGATACGAGGTTAAAAAAACACAGGTGAAGTAGCGAAACACGGGGACGGTTCTTTTGTTTCAAAAAAGCCTGCTTTGAAGGACTCCCCGAGCCAGACCCACAGCCCGGGGAGCGTATTCTTAAATCTGCAACACGGTTGGGACATGTTCTAACGTTGACAAAAGGGTTTCAGCCATTAGTGCTTATATAAGCTTACCTCTCTCCAAGACCTCATCCGTAACCTTTAGAATCTTTGGTTCCAACAAACGAATTGCTTTTGCTGGTTGGGGTGCTGTTTCTGTTTCTGCTTCTGTTTCTGTTTCCATATTCTCAATTTGTGGATTATCGGGTTTAAGTGACGGTATGGGAGTAATGGTTGGCTGAGAAGCAACAACCGGAGTTTCTTTTATTATTGTTCCCTGACAGCCTGTTAAGTGAATAGAAAAAGCAAACAGAATGAAAAGTATAGTTGACTTTTTAAGCAATTAAATACACCTTCCTCATGCAAAAATCAGGTAGAGATACTGTTTTGGTTTTTAGTAAGCCATCACTCACCGCGGTTCTATAAATATCCGTAACATCCAGGCAGCTATTGACCTTGAATCAACCGTATCCTTACTGGTCATGATCATTAGGTTCTTAATACCCATTATATTGACCACCTTTATTATGAATAATAAATACTCTATTGAAATAAACTCTTGAAATCCGGATGATTTCTGATCTTTTCAGCTTCATCCAGGTAATAGATCTCGTACATCATTTCCGGATCAAGTTCAATCACTGTTTTTAATGCCTGAATGGCCTCATCCATTCTGTCCATTCTGGCATAACAATCCACCTTGTAATACATTGCCCACACATCTTCCGGATCGACGCCAAGGATTTTATCATAGTATTCCAAAGCACGGGTATAATCTTTCTGGTCATAATAAATATATGCAATTGAGTAAAGAGGAGAGGTGTCTGTGGTATCCTGGTTATAAAAATTTTCATATTCTCTGATCGCATTCATCGGCTGATTCAAATTGTTATAACACGATGTAATATAGTACCTTGTGCTTTCTTCATCCTCTGGCATGATTTCACGGTATTTCAGGAAAAACTCAAGTGATTTTTCATAGTCTTCCATATCAGAATAGGAAATCGCCTTTCCCCAGACAGCCGAGGAAAAGTCGGGGCTCATTTTCAAAGCCAGGTCATAATATTGAATCGCCTCATCATATTCTTCCAGACCCAAAAGCGCATTGGCTTTATTGCTAAGTTCGTAAGCAGAATTGGGCAGTATGGCTAATGCCTTATCCGCAAATAAATTAGCCGATTCATTTTCATTGATCATATGATAAGCCCAGCTAAGATTGTTCAGCGTACTGTCATTTTTTGCGTTTTTTAGCAGCAGTGTATTTAATATGTATAGTCCTTCTTCAAATCTGCTTTGATCCTGAAACAGAACGACAACTTCATTCCAGCTGTTTTCACTGATATATCGGCTTTTGATGAGCGGTTTGCATTTTTCAAAAGCAGCATCAAATTCTTCCTTGTCAATAAGCTCTTTAATCTCGTCGAATTGCTGGAGGGCTTGACTCTTTTTCTCCAGCAGCTGTTTGCCTGGAAGACTGCATCCGGAAAACACCAGGGTTAAAGTGATTACTAAAATAAAAAGGCCTGTTTTTTTCATGATTTTTTCTCCCCTCATAAATTGCTAAATCATTATATCCATGACATATGAGCATTAAGCAAATGTACTGTTTCAGACTTACCTTTTGCAATCGTCTTCCTGTAAAATACCCTCAATGATATCAATAACATTATCTATTGTGATTCCCTGCTTTATTTCCTTCTCCATATTCTTGCAACTATTTGTAATATCATGACTATTAAGCACATCCATAGCCCGTTTATACAGCACGGCTGCAGTTATTGGAAACGCTCGCACTTTTCTCCCAAGGTTTAATTTTTCAACCCTCTGTGCATTTACAGGCTGATCATTCACAATGGGCATCACCAACATTGGAACACCATAATACATCGCTTCATTCACGCTATTCATTCCACCATGAGTGATAAAAAGATCTGTATTCTGCAAAACTTCCAGTTGCGGGACAAAAGAGTAAGCCCATATGTTTGGAGGAATGTTTCCAAGTTCCTCGGGATTGACCTTTCCTGTGTTCAATATGACAGACAACTCCCTGTTCCCAAATGCTTTTATGCATCTTCTGCAAAATATTTTGCTGCTGATGATACTGCCCATCGAAATATAAATAATCGGTTTAGCCATTTTTTCAAATGGTATATGATGCTTTGAAACGATAAGCTGCTGCATGGGAGGAACGCATAATACGAATGACTGATCAAAATCTTGCCTGTATGGCTGGAATTTTTCTGGCAGATAAACAATGTTTATTGCAGCTTTATCATAAAGTACACTCTCGATAAGCCTCTTATCCTTCACGCCCAATTCTGCAGCCACTTTTCTGTTTAATACCTGTGCATCGATTATTAAGCAGGATAATCGCCTTAGAAAAGAGGCTCTTCCGGCATTTTTTGCAGACCATGCAGGTTGAGAAAACTGCCGCACACAAGGTATCCCAAGCCTATCCGCAATAGTCTTTCCAAGGTAGAAAAACATTTCATAAATAAGTAAATCATGCCCGGCACCGACTTGCATTGCTGTATGAAAGGCTGCTTTAAAGCATCGCACCTTTTTTTGCTGTGCAGACAACCCCTCCGGATAATCCAAATACGGTACAAAAACAGCGCCTGTCGCTTCGATTTTCTCTTTCCATTCAGGTGCATTTATGTATGTTACCTGGTGACCTCTATTCACTAACTGCCTGGTTAGAGGTAATGTAGGATTTGTATGGCCGGAATATGGTACATTTACCATCAATATTTTCGACACTCTGTTTTCCTTCCTGAAACCTGCTGAGGTTATTATTAAAACAACCGCATCTGTTCCTGCTGTAGTTCAAATGCAGCCTCCTCAGTTTCTCCACTTTTCCTGATATGCAAAACCTGATATCCTAAACCAACTAAATATCTTGCGACCAATAAATTACGATGGCATCGCAAAGGCTGCTCTTCACTGCATAATATTGAAACACAATACTCTTTGCTTAACTCAATGATACTATTTATCCCTTGAATAAACCACTCTCTTTGAATCAACTCATTATAGTCCACAAATTCAGTAATCTTGTTCTTCCTTTCCGGGATTTGCTTGCCTAAAAAGCAGTCTTTATCCTTTATTCTGCCACCTAACCTATCCCCTTCAAACACATAGGCAACGTTGGCCAGATTTAGAGATTGGGCCAATCTTTCCTTATTAAACTGAGGATAAAACCTGCTGAAGGGAACACTCCTGATATCAATTATCATGTTAACATTGTTCTTCTTGATGATTCCAATGAAATGATCAATATGTAAATTGCTATGACCTACAGTATAAATTGAATTCATGCTTCTACTCCCCAATTCTTATGTGGAAACGCTAACTCTCATTGAGTAAATAGTGTCCTTGCAATTCGCATTGTTTCATGCGGATTGTAGCAGGTTGACGTTTATTCTTATCACTCATCAACTCTCTCTATAACACGATAAGCGTATACTTTGCCATGATCAGATGACAATCGGGTCGAATGTCCATCATCCAGTGGATCACAGATGATGAACTCACCTTCGTGTGCACCAACAATAAGAACCCAATGGGTGATACCGGTTTTGTGGTATTTCACATTCACAATGGGCAACAATCCCTTTTTTAGATCGCTGTATGATACACCAAGTAAAGAATAGTATAAACGCATTTTACCGGGTGATGCTTTGTACATTTTCTCAAACAGTTTCTCCATAAAGACCCCATAACATTGATACCTTTTATAAAGATTATACCTTCCGCAACTACGATTTACAACATTTTACATGGTTTTATAATAAAAATGTAAAGCTACCACATTGATGGTATAGTGCTGCTGTCTTTGAACAGAAACACGGTTTCCCGCTCCAAATATATGAAACTTTTAAGCCGCGTTCATTTCGATCCGATATCCTCCCAGATGTTTTTGATCGCACGGATATTGGAAAGCGCAGCAGGTTTTTCTTCAGTTTCCAGATAGGCGGTTAACTCGGTGAGCCTTGTTTCGATATCATTGATCACATCATGATCCAACTCCAATTGCATCCATGGTTTCACCTTCTTCCACTTTTCCAGGCATAATATCAGGCTGCCTTCGGCTTCCTCCCAGCTGTCGGCGGCTATGTGGCTGTCCAGTGCATTCAGTTCCGCAGAAAAGCCTGTCTTTTTGTCCAGCGGTTTTTTAAACAGTGTGCATCCGGTTATCAACAGATACAAAAACAGTATGAGTGTAAAAAATTTCTTTTTCATTATGTCATCCTCTCTGATAT
>LSQX01123532.1_pt1 | contig 12606 bp, 8 predicted proteins | sample 654561 | NCBI WGS metagenome assembly LSQX01 (sample SAMN04489861, study PRJNA283612) | anaerobic digester metagenome | isolation source: 4 biogas reactors fed with cattle manure at either 37C or 55C with and... | place: Denmark: Kongens Lyngby | collected 2014 | reverse complement strand
CACATATTCGAATATGTGACCCTGAGGCGAGGCACAAACAGGATGCCCCCTCCGCCCTCGAGTGTTGAGACCTAAACACTCCTTCCTTGCCTACAACTTGGACATTTTGTCGCAGTTACTCCATGGTTTTTTCGTGGCGCAGGCAGGCTAACTCCTAAATCCTCAATCCTAAATCCGCCGCGCGCGCCGCGCGATGCGCGGTCGACGCTTGCCCAGTCTGCTACGGCGTGTTACCATGCGCGGCAACACGTGCTTCGGGGTGAATCATGCGCACCGCGCGGGCGCAAAACAGGAAAGCGAATGGCGACATCAACTCTAACACAGGCAAAGAAGAACAAGGCGGATGAGTTCTATACGCAAATGCCCGACATCGAGGCGGAGGTGCGCCATTATCGAGACCAGTTCGAGGGCAAGTCTGTCCTGTGTATCTGAACATCCGCGCCTTCACGCCCGCCCAGAAACGCAGCGCATACGAACGCCAGAAAGGCAAGTGTTCCCTTTGTCGCAAACAGTTTCAAGAAGCGGAGATGGAGGCGGATCACATCACACCTTGGAGCGAAGGCGGCAAGACCGGCCTTGAAAATTGCCAGATGCTTTGCCGGGAATGCAACCGCCGCAAGGGCGCGAAGTAACGACGTTGACGAAATCTGAGGGAGAGCCATGGCTTTTGATGACATCATCTTACACGACGTGAAAGGGGTATATGACTTTTCTTTGACCAAAGATGAGTGTGGATGGACGTTCACGGCGCGTTGCGGTATTGGAATATTGACCGGCGGTTTCAAACCGACTGTTCCGTTCACTAAGGGAGTAGTATGTTTTGACGAACCCGTGGGTGGGAAGACCCTCTGTGACGACGCCCAGCTCGTGGCGGCGTATGTCGAAGCGTTCGAGGGGTATAACCCCTTCATCGGAAAAGACGGCGCGGAGTGGGCTCGGCGTCATACGGCACCCGGCGATCGGACATTCAGTTTTGACGAGGGGCCGCTCATGTCCGTAAAGCCGCGTAGCAAAGAAGACGCCGAACGCTACCTGTTTGAGCACGGCATTTTTCATCCCGGCACACCTGTTTGAAGGGGGGGCGAAAGGTCTCCGTCTTGGAGACAAGAGCCGCGCTGTGCGCGGGTTGCGGCACCGCTTTCCCTCCGCGCAACGCACGGAAACACTTAGTTCCACACACTTAGGGCTTATCCGCAAATAATTGTTTCATTTCCCAGCGTTTCCTGATAAAATTCCCGCCAACCAACCACATCAGGAGGACAATCAGATGGCGAGAATACGCACTTGGGAGATTAGTGACGAGTTTTGGGCTCTGGTCGAGCCGCTGCTGCCGGAGACGCGCAGGGATCCATCCCGCACGTACAAGCGAAAGCCCGGCGGCGGCAGGAAGCCGATCTACAGCGACCGGCTTTACTTCGAGGCGATTGTCTACGTTCTTCGCAACGGGCTCATCTGGAACGCGCTTCCTCGTGAAAAGTTCGGGGGATTGGGCAGTTCGGCAGTGCACAAGCGCTTTCAGGAGTGGGCCGGGGCGGGATTTTTCCTGGCGATCTGGCGCAAGGGGCTCGCCGAATACGATGATCTCGAAGGTATCGCCTGGGAGTGGCAATCTGCCGACAGCACTAACAATAAAGCACCGCTGGCACGCGAATCCGTAGGGCCCAACCCAACGGACAGGGGGAAAAAAAGGTACCAAGCGCCACGTCCTCGCCGACGGGCGTGGCGTCCCGCTGTCGATCGTCGTAACCGGAGCCAACGTACATGACAGCAAGGAAATTGACGCGCTTCTCGCCGCCAAGGTTGTGCGGCAGCCGCCTGAGTCTGGCGGCGAAGGCGTGATCGAAAACCTCTGTCTTGATGCAGCATATACAGGCAAGGGCGATATCGTGGCCGCGTGGGGATATATTCCGCACATTAGCCCGCGAAACAAAGAGGCTGCAGAAATAAAACGCAATCCAGAGTTCAAGGCGCGAAGATGGGTCGTAGAGGCAAACCATTCATGGACGAACCGCTTTCGGAAGATCGATAAGCGGTACGAGAAGGCCGACCTTTCATATTACGCGCTCCTACATCTGGCTGCGGGTATGATTACTCTCAACAAGGTGATGGTTATTTACGGATAAGCCCTTAGTCGGTTACGCTTAGTCGCTACACTTAGTCGATTGCGCTAGCGACAAAGTGTTTGGACTAGGTGTAAACGACGAAGTGTCGCGACGAAGTGCGGCTCGTGGGGACACTCGCCCTCCCGTCCTTCGTCGGTTCGCGAAGCGCCGGGAGGGGCAAGCGTCTGCTTGCCCGGCGGCGGTCACGCCGCTACTTTTGTGAACTCAGAACGTAGAACCCAGAACATCGAACTCAGAAGTGGAAAATCCTAACTCCTCAATCCTAAATCGACGCGCTGCGCGAGCCACTGCGTGGTCACAATAAGACAATCCGCCCCAGCCGCGTGAAGAGCAGGGTAGGGGTGACGTGCTCGGGAGACAGGCCGAGAAGTTGCGCGGCGGCGCGGGCGTAGTCGCACATCTGGCCAGCGTAGCCGCGGGCGGTTTCTTGAATCTGCTGTTCCGTGGCGATGCGGTTACTCTTGAAGTCGATGATCGTCGCGTGTACGGGGCATCCCGCCGCGTCTCTCTCAATCACGAGGCGGTCGAAGCGTCCGCTCATGAGTTGCTTTTGCCCGTCGATGTTAACCAGCAGGTTGAACGGAGCTTCGATCCAAACTTCCGCTCTTCCTGCGGTAGGTCTCGAGAGCGCTTTTTGTACCTCGCTGTTTTGCAGGCACGCTCTGAACTGGCGTTCGACATCACCCAGCAAAATTGCGGACTCTGCGGACTCTTGCCGCCACTCGGTGATGACGCGCTCGATGTCGGTCTCTTCAAGCCACGCGATCTTTTGGAAAAGGCGGTGGATGGCGGAGCCGAAGGCGCGTACGTCGCCAGCCTCAGCATTGAACAACCACTGGGCCGGGAAGGTGTGACCATCGAGGTGTTCTTTTGAAGGTTCGCGCAAAATGATGTCGGTCGTAAACCCAATACGGAGCGGTGCGGCTGGACTCTCCGGCGCGTCGGCTGTCGGTGCTTGGTGTTGCTGGAACCAATCAGGGTCGCCGTGAGTGTAGAGCTGCGTGAATCCGCCTGGCCCCACATCCGGAGGAACGTCGGACTGCAAGCGCTCGCGCAGCAAATCGACCTCGCTGGCGGTGGTCGGGTTTTTCGCCCTCTTCGGCACAACCAAGTACATCGCCCGCTGGGCGCGGGTCATGGCCACGTAGAGTACACAGAGCTGGGCGAAGTTTGCGTCGGCGCGCGCGGCGTCGTAGGCGTCCACCGGTGCGCCGCCTGCGGCGTCCAGCACTTGACGGTTCGGCGGGTTGAGCACCCAGTCGTCGCCCGCCAGAAGTTGCGGCGTTTTCGGTTTTTCAAAGCTGTCGCGCCGGGCCTCGAAGGGGATCACGACCAGATCGAATCCCAGCCCCTTGGCCTGATGGACGGTCATCACGCGTACCGAACCTGCGGCGGCGTCGGATCGGGTCTCATAGGATTCGATATGATCCGTGAAGCGGTCGGGGTCGCACACGCCCAGCGCATCGAAACTTTCGGCGGCCGCCAAAAACTCACTCAGGCGTCGCTGACTGAAGGAGTCCAAGTCGCCCAGCTTTTCGCCCCATTCACGTAGCGTGGCGGCGAACCCGCGCATCTGAAGCGATCGCAATAAGACCACCGGCAGCGCGTTGTATCCGATGTCTGCGCAGGCGCTTCCCAACGGACTCATCTGGAGATGGCGCAGGGCGACCGTGTCGCCGGGGTGCGTGGCGTAATGGACCAGTGCCAGCAGCAGGGTCACGACCGGATTGTCGGTGATGCCGCCTTTGCCTTCATGCACGCACGGCACATCCGGCAGCAGGCGTCGGAGCGCATCCACACACGCACGGCCGGTCTTGTTGTTGCGCACGAGCACGGCGGCTGTCAGTCCGCGCTCGAAGGGCTGGGTCTGTTTCAGGATCGCCGCGACAGCCTCGAACTGGGCGGGACATCCGGCATCTTCTTCGCCATCGTCGGATTCGGTCGGCGGCGCTGCATTTGTTTTCGGGGGTTCGTATTCGAGCAGCGAAACGAACCCCGCCCCTTCGTTTGTCCTTGCGCTTTCGTGGTACGTCCAGGCGCGGGCAAAGGCTTGGACGGCAGCGGCACGCAACCCCGCCTGTTCACCGATGGACGGCGTCCAAGCGGCGAGATCATCGAATGTCTGGTTGACGGCATCGATGATGGCCGGCAACGAGCGGTGGCATGTTTGGATCGACTCCTTGACGATGGCGCGCGCGCCACCGCCCTGATACTTCTCCTGAATCTTGTTGAAGAGACGGTAGTTGCCGCCGCGCCACCCGTAAATCGACTGCTTGATATCGCCCACGAAGAAAAAGGAGCGCGCGTCGTCCTGGATGACTTCGTCCACGAGGTTCGCGAGCGCGGCCCATTGCGTGTCGCTCGTGTCTTGGAACTCATCCATCAGCCAGTGATCCAACTTGCCATCCAGACGGTAGTCGATGTAGAGCCGGTTCGCTGCGTCGGGGACGCGGCTGGGCGCGTGGTTGTCGGAGCCGAGAAGGCGCGAAAGGTCTTCAAAGGTGAAATGCCCGTCGCGTGTCTGCGCGGCGGCGTAGCTTTCATCATAACCGGCGAGCACGGCACGCAGCCCCTGTGTCTGCCTCAGTGCGCGCTTGATCTCCTCATCGATCGCATGGCACAGCGCAAACCGCACGCCGTCCCATAACGGCTGGGGAAGCGGGTGCTCTTTGTTGTAGTAGACGAGCGTGGGCGGCTGGGGGCTGGCGGCGTTCTGCAGAAGTTGAAGCGAGGCTTTGTCGTCCCTCTTCGGCCATGGCTTGTCGATCGCGTGCGACAGGGCGGCGGTTACGATTTCCGCAATTTGGTTGCCGAGCTTGGCCGGTCGGCTTGCATCGCCGAACACCGTGCGCAGACTTTCGGCCAGCGTATCGGGCGGCGGATCGCTGGGGCCGGCCTCCCACCAGCGGTCGGCCTGCGGCCAGATGCGTTCTGGGTCGCCCCAGTGCCACGCCTGTGCGCCGTGTGCCCGATAAAAGGCGTGGTAGTCCATGATCAGTTTATTCAGGACGGACAACAGCCGCTTGGTCTCGCGTCCGTGTTGCGACATGCGGAAGGCGCTCAGGAACGCCTCCTGCCAGTTCGCTTCGAGCGGGGATCGCGGATCGAGAAGGCGGGTCAGAATGGATAGGCGCGTGGCTTCGGCCTCGCCGCCGTTGTTATCCATGGGGCGCGTTTCGGGTGGCACGCCCAGCTCCAGCGGGAAGGCGCGCACGACGCCGAGGATAAAGCTGTCGAGCGTGCCGATCCGCAGGCGGTGGCCGTGGTCGAGCAGGGTGCGCAACAGGCGCAGGTAGTCGTCCGCCTGGTCGGGGGGAGCAAACCCTTCCTTTTCAATCGTTGCGGCGGTTTGGCCGCGCTTTTTATCGTCGGTCACGGCCGCGCAAAGATGTTCGACGATCTTATCGAAAATCTCGCCCGCCGCCTTGCGGGAAAAGGTGAGCGCGCAGATGCGATCCGGTGCCACGCCGGCGGCCATCAGGCCGATGTAGCGGTGGGCGAGGCGGAAGGTCTTGCCGGTCCCGGCCGAAGCGGAGATGGAGCGGTTCTGAACGAGATTCATGCGTCGGCCCTCCAGGGAGATGTCGGCGGCTCGATGGTTTTCGCGGCATCGCCGAGCAGCACGCCGGCGAAGTCACCCGCAAACCGGGGACGCCCCGCCTGCTGGAAATCACCCGCCTTGATGCGTTCGACAACAGCTTCGACGCAGGTCATGGCGGAGGCATGCAGCGCGTCCGTGTAGGTATCCCACAGGTTGAATGCGACGCTGCCCAACGCGCTCGACAGGCTGACGTAGCCGAGCCGGATCTCGCCCGGGCACTCCTGCTTGGCAAGCTCGCGGTACAGCGGCAACTGCAAATCGACCCAACGTTTGTCGGTTTTGCTGTTTGCAATAAGCCCCTTGGGAATCTGCGCCGCCGCTAAAAATTCATTGTCGCCGAAGGACGGCCCCACATGCGCTTCCGACGGCGTCTTCGCCTTGTCTGAAGTTTTGTAGTCGAGTATGCAGTAGACCGCCTTCCCGTCTTCAATCCTTTTGTCAATGCGGTCGATCTGGCCGCGGACGGTGACGCCGTTGATCTCGATGTGTTTGCCCCTGTGCTCTTCGTGCTGGATGATCTCCCAGCCGTCGGCGTGCCAGGCGACTTGCTTTTCGGCGAACATCTTGAGCCGTTGCGCGGCACTGTTGACAGCCAGTTCAACGCCCAGCCAAGGCCGTGCGCCGTAACGCGCACGCATCAGTTCCCGTAGCTTGTCCTCCATCCAGCGTCCCAGCCGCTCGGCGTCGTCGCACGCCCACAGGCTGCGGTCAGCGGCCATCTGGTCGAGGACGGCGTGAATCAGGGTGCCGAAGGCCAGCGCGTCCAGCTCGCGTTCGCGGTCGTCCTGCGGCTCCATGTCGAGCACATGCTTCAGGTAGAACAGGAGCGGACTTTCCAGATAGTCGCGGAACAGCGTCGGACTCAACACCTGCTTGCGCCGTTGGTTGAGGCTGTCGGACGGTACGCGCCCCGGGTCGAGTTTGAAGCCGATGGTGAAGGCCGATGCCGTGCCCGGCGGTGGTATCTCGCGGAAAAGTTTTTTCGCGCGCGCTACCAGCTCGGAGTCGGGGCACCGGAAGAGCAGACGCGAGGGGCGGAGCGGGTCGCCGCCAGCGGAGGTCTTGCCGACAATCAGGATCACGCGCCCCCCGCTGCGGCGTTGCGCGAGTAGCGCTTCCAGCACGTAGGCATCGCGTGCTACGCGTAGGCGGTCGTCGCGCAGACCAAGCCGGGTGCGTAGCGAGTCCGGCAGGAAGATGTCGCCCATGTGGCCGTCAGGCACAAAGCCTTCATTCATGCCGGCCACAAAGAGCAGCGGCGCGGGGTTCCACGCCAGTTCCAGCCACCCTTCAAGGTCGAGCGGTTCGCCTTGCCGTTCAGGCTTGACGCTGCTTTCGTGCAGGCGGGCGAGCAGGATGTCGGCACCGTCCTGACTGCCCCGTGCGTCTGCTCCGGCTTCTTCCAATTCGCGCAGGCAATCATCGAAAATGGTGACGGCTTGCTGAAAGGCCGCGTCCGTCCGGTTGGTTGAATCAAGCAGGCGCGGTTTGTAAATCTGCTGCAAGACCGTGCGCAATCCCGCCGCCAGATCGCCCTGCGTCAGGTGCTCGCGCCACGCCCGCACCAGCGTCACGGCATGTTGCGGCACTGCGGGCGGTTGATGTCTAGGGTCTGCGGCTTCCCGTTCGTGAAGGTCGTCCAGCGTGACCGGCAGGAACTCGGACTGAAACGCATCGAGCTTCCGCAGCACGTCAGTACCGTCGCCGATCGCGTCCAAGACATCCGGATGGCGCAAGAGGGCGGCGACCTCGGCATAGCCGTCAGAAGCGCGCAGGTCGAGCAGCGCATGCACGAGCCGGGCGAGCGGCGTTTGCGTGAAGGGCTGGTTCTGCGGATCGAAAGCCGGAAGGCCGAGATCCGCCAGCGCGCGCTGCAGCGGCGCGACGGTTTCGCGATCGGGAACACCGATGGCGAGCTGTGGCCGCGACGCAGTAGGGCAGGGCTGCGCCTTCAGCGCTTCCGCCACCGACTGAGCGATGCGTGCGGCCTGGTCGTCGGGCGTGGCCTCCAGCCACAGATCCTCGTCGTTCAACGCGATGGGCCGGCGCGCCCACGCATCCGGCACGGGACGTCCCCAGACGTCGAACGCGGCGGTCTCGCTCTCGGGCGCTGCGATGAGGATGTCCACGATGGCGCCGTCCTCGGCCCAACGCGCCAGCAGCTTTTCGAGCAACCGAGGGGGATCAGGCACGGCGGCCACGATGATGCGCTCGACTTCCGCCGGCCGCGCACTGTCACGGACATGGGCGAGTTTGGCGTCGACCGCATCGCGCAGTCCCCACGCCGTTACCTGCTCACGGTAACGGCCTTCGAGCGCTTTCATATCGGCCCAGCGCTCGGTCTCCTCGAATGCGTCGTCGAGATCAGCAACGTCCGCCAAGGTGAGGCCGCCGTCGGCCAGTTCCTTCCGCAACTGCTGAAGCTGGCGGGCGATTTGCAACGCCCATGCGGTTGTAGCCGGACGCTTGTCGCCGGCCCCGAGAAAAGCGCGGAACTCATCCGGTTCGGCCGCTTTGAGCACAGCCGTCCAAGCGAGCAGACTTCGGAAGCCCGACGCTAGGCCCGGTTCCTGAGGAGGTGCCAGCAAGACGGGCGGCGTGACGATCTCCGGCCCGATGCAGGCGACGCCCCGCGCGTCTGCGGCCAGCGGCAGTGCGCCGCGCAGCCGCCAGCTCGACTGGCGGGTCGGCGCGATCACGACGGTACGGCGCAGATCCAGCAGGCCGCCGTCCGCCTGCGCCAACAAAAAGGCGGGCACGGTCTCGCAAAGCGGCCGCTCCCATCCGATAAATGTCCGTGTTAAAGGCATGCTCATAACCGATTACTGTCCTGGCCCGACCTCGATCAGGCGGAAGTCATGGCGCGGAAGGGACAGCTTGAACCGCCCTCCGGCTGTGCGTTCGATGGGCTCGCCGGTTTCGGCGTTGCGGGCTACGGCATCGGCGGGCACCCCGAGTGCCGCCAAATCGAGCGCGAGCGAGACATCGCCTCCCGGACCGTAACTTGAGACGGCGAGGAGTGCGCGTCCCGCGCGCGCCATCACGATTGTTTTCGCCGGTGCGCCTTCGGTCTTTACAGGCTGGTTCGCGTCCCAGTAGCGCCAGACGCGGCAGTCGGGCAGACCGTATCCGAAGTTCGCCAGCAGCGCGGTGGTGCGCACGTGGAGCGGGCCGTACCAGAGGCCGCACTTGATCTCGTGCGTGCGCGACACGCCCAGTGCGCTGCGCGTGATGCGCTCGTCGCCGTGGAAGAGGTTGTGCCAGACGCTGAGGCAGCCGCTCTGCAGGCCGGTGCTTTGCGCGAGCAGCAGGCTTGTGTCGCCGTCAAGATAGAGTCGCTCTTGGCAGTCCTTGTCTTTGAATGCGCCTTGGTCGCGCCATTCGTGATCCAGAATGATCGTGCCGAAGGAGAGCAGCGGGATGAGGTTGGCGTTGGTCATATGGATGAACAGCAGCGGACGGCGCCCCATCTGGTGCTGCATCACGGCGGTGCGCCGGGTCAACTCGCGGAAGCCGAAGATGTTGACTCCGGGACGGAGCGTGCCGTCTTCGGCCACGTAACCCGGGCCGGTTGGCGTGTAGTTCGGCGAGAGGAAGAAGTCGTCGAAGTAAATGCCGTCCGCAAAGGTTTCCATCATGCGCTTCAAGTAGTGCAGGACCATGTTCTGCCAGCTCGGCAAAGGATCGATAGCGTAGGCGATGCCCGAGGTTTCGCCGGGGATCGAGACCTTGCCGTAGCGCGCGAGGCGGCAGATACTGTCTTTGCCGCGTATGAAGCGCTCCTCGCCCGGCCAGCGCGGGTCGGCGATGTCCATGGTGCTCCACTCGTCCATGAAGGTCTCCGCCTCTTCGCCCCAGTTGATCGCGCGCGCATTTGTGTAGGGGATGACCCACCCCGTGCGCCCTTTTTCGGGTTGCGACGACCACGCGCCCTTGTTGAAAAAGCGCAGCGACCAGTCGATGTGGTTGCGGTAGGTGACGATGTTCGGGGGATGTCCGTGCTCGTCGAGGCGCGACGTGAATTCGGCGGCCTGGAACTGCTTGAGCCAATTCTCGGTGAACGCGAAGTCGGCGGTTCCGCCTTTGCGCAGACGGACGAACTCGTCATAGACGGAAAAATTCTTGAAGGCGGGATAGAATGCGAAGCTGGGCCCCGCCGCGCCCCAGTAGTAGCAGGCAGGCATGAATCCGAAATTCACCACCTGCTCGGTATTGGTGACCTGCGCCCCGGGAAACCAGCGCCGGAAGTTCACGGGCGTTTCGGGCATCGGCTTGGCCGGCGTGGCCATCAGCCCGAAGGTGAGGGTGCGCGGGCGTGTCAGGGATGTGGGGCGCGTGAAGAGATGGACGACCAGCGAGGTGGTCTCGCCCTGTCGTCTGATTTCGAGGGCGGGACGCTGCGGGTCGAGGTTCCAGTCACGGTCGTTCTCGGCGAACCAACAGATCCCGCGCTCAGTGCCGCCCATCCAGATGTAGGGCACGAACGGGGCGGGCAATTGGTGGCGTCCCACATGACGCGAGTCCCACACCTTGCCGTCGACGTCGGGTTTCCCCGTCTCGGTGTAGCGCACCGTGTTGGTCTTGCCGCTGTATTCCCAGAGAATGCCCGCGCCGTCCGGGATGCGGCCCGCGTAGTGAAAGCGCAGCAGGTCGGTTACGGGGTGCATGAGCCACGTCTCACTTGTCCGAAGGGGGATAACCAGACGCAGGGCGTCCACGCGTTCCTGGGCCGGTTCGAGCCGAAGCGAAAGTTTCGCCACACCGTCGTATTCGACGGAGAAGTCGGTGCGTCCACGCACCGGCCCGGCGTGCCATGACGCATGGCCCTGTACGCGGTCCGCCGCTTTTTCCGTGAAGGTCACCTTGCCGCCTTGGGCCGTGTAGTCTTTGCCAGCGGATTCGATTTCCAGACGCATGGGGGCCTCCAGCAAGGGGACGCCTTGACTGGTCACCTGCTTCCACAGGCCGTTGCCGTCGATGTCGTGGGTGCGCAGGACACAGGAAACGCTGGCGCGCTTTTTATCCACGGTCATCGGCGTGAAGGGCGGGATGACAATTCTTTCGCTACCCAGTGTGGAGTTTTCCCAAGGGAAATGTTTGCGCGTGAAGGTACGCGTGATGTCGCGTTGCTTACCGTCCGGCGCTGTCAGGTTCAAGGTGAGTTCATACACGCCTTCGTCCAGCATCGGGGCCGAGACGGTCTCGCCTGCGGTGGGCATGGGGAGCGCGCCGCCGTAACGGGAGAGAACGCGGTCGTCGCCCTTACGTCTGAGCGCAACATCCCATCGCGAGAAGGCAGGCGTTTTTTGCAGGACAAGCAGGCGCAGCCGATCGGACGACGGGAAATACGCGAAACGGAACTCCGTGCCGTCGGCCTCTTTCAACAAGTCGCCGGGGCGCGTGATGACGCCGGTCGGCGCGCGTCCGGGATCGGTCTCCTGGGCAGCCGCCGGGAGGACGTATGCGCGCAGCGCGAGGCATGTCGCGAGAAACAGAAACGAACATCTCATGACGCGTATCCTTGCAGAAAACAGGCCGTCTTGCAAATTCGTAAAAAGGACGTCTGCGGCTAAAGGTCAAGTTCGACGGCCTTGGGCCTTTTTGTTTTGGTGCCAGAGGGGGGACTCGAACCCCCACGACGATTTCACCCGCCTGTGGATTTTAAGTCCACTGTGTCTGCCATTCCACCACTCTGGCCGAAAAATTACCTGCACCGCCCGCTGGAGAGCACTGCACTGGGAGCGCGGGCGTCCCCGCCCGCATGTGAAACGTCTGGGGACCGCCAGTTTGTCGTCTGGCCGCAGGCAAAGGCAGGCGGGGACGCCCGCGCTCCCGACTTCGCGCAGCACAAAACACGCGCTTAACTCGCACTGCCCCTGCCGCTAACCGATTACGCGGGTGTTTCCCGCATAAAACGAATTGAGGACATTATGTCAGATCCTGACCAGAAGATAATCGAGGCGATCGAGTTTTTCGAGCAGATGCTGCAGAGTATGCCGGGCGACCGCACCAGCTTGGAATTTCTGGCGGTGGCCTATGAGCAGACCGGGCAGAAAGAGAAACGGCGCGACTGTCTGGTCAGTCTGGCCGAGGCTCTGCTTGCCGAGAAGGATTATGAGAACGCGCAGGTCATAGCGGGCCACTTAAGCGCTTTTTCGGATTACCCGCCGGCACAGGCGGCGGTCGCAAAGGTCTTTGAGGAGGTTCAGGGGCAGATACTCAAAGGGCAGTTCCAAAAAGACATGGAGGTTATGGGCGGCGGGGCGGCGGCGTCTACAACAGAGGGCGGTTTTGAGGACGCGGGTTTGGCGGTGCACGCGCTTTCGAGATCCGCCTCGGCGGCGGAGATGGATCTGGTCTGGATGTGGAAAGAACGCGAGTATCTTCCCAAGGAGATGTGCATGGATGTCCTGCACGATCTGACCGACCGCCCCGTGACTGACACGCCGATGCTGATATCGGCGTTGGCGCTGCTGGATGAGCAGCACCCCGAGATGACCGAAGCGCTTATGGAGTCGATGCAGAGAGACAGCGAAATTCCGGCGATACCTGTTGAACTTTTCGATCTCATGCCCGCAGCCACCAAGTTGCTGCCCCACGTTTTCATACAGGTCAAAGGCGCGGTGCCTTTTGCCGTGATGGGCGGAGAGGCTTTGGTGGCGCTGATGAACCCTTTCAACCAAAAACTGCAAGAGGAGATAGCGGCGCTGGCCGGTCGGCCTTGCCATTTCTATCTGTCTCACCCCCGCGCGCTTGCTCCAAAGGTTGAGAAGCTCATGTTAACCGCATGAATCTGGCGAGCGTTTTTTTCAGCTCGTCACGGGTGTAGGGCTTCTTGAGGAAGCGGTCGTATGACTCTGACGCTGTCTCTTATACACATCT
>LSQX01375489.1_pt1 | contig 12607 bp, 10 predicted proteins | sample 654561 | NCBI WGS metagenome assembly LSQX01 (sample SAMN04489861, study PRJNA283612) | anaerobic digester metagenome | isolation source: 4 biogas reactors fed with cattle manure at either 37C or 55C with and... | place: Denmark: Kongens Lyngby | collected 2014 | reverse complement strand
TAAGAAAAATCGATTTTCTTTATGTTTTCACAATCGCCGTTAATAATCAGCGTCCCGTTCGAGCCAAGGGCGGTAAGCATCTCCGCCTTGGCTTTGATATATAAATCCATGCTTTTGCAGTGATTGAGATGATCGACGCCGATTTTCGTGATAATCCCTATTTGCGGTTTCACAATCTCGCAACCCGCGATCACGTGGCCGGGATGCGTAAGGGCAGTCTCAAAGACGCCGAAATCGCAACTGTCGTCAAAACGCATCAAATACCGGTGATAATGGCGAAGGTTGTTTTTGCTTTGAAACGTCGCCACGACCCGGCTCTTCTTCCGAAGAACTTGCGTTATCATCTCTTTGGTCGAAGTCTTTCCGCAGGTCCCGGTCACCGCCACGACGGGAAAATCGAAAAGGCGCCGGTAATAACCTAAAAATTCCCGATAGGCGTTCCCGACATTGGCGACGAGTAGCGCGCGCTCGCGCGGAATGTTTTCCTCGCGAAGCGGCGGCTGGTCGGTCACGAGATAAGCGTGCCGAAGCCCGTTAAATAGTTTTCGGTTAATGGGCTTGTTTTTATTCAAGTGAAACGTAAGCGAATAATCGCTTATTTTGTCGATATCGTTATGAACTTTTCTTATAATAACATCCGGGCCGGTAAAATCAATTCCCAGAACCTTGGTTATTTCCTTTAGGCTTAGGCGTTTCATTCTCTCTCTCTTTCTTTTTTTTTCTCGCGAGATACGCGGCGTAATTCACGGCGGCGCGCGCGGCTTTGACTTCGATATAAACGTGACCGGGGCGCCAGTTAACCTCGTAAATCCATATCTTTCCCGCCTCGTCAAGACCGATGTCGATTCCCAGTTCGTCGAACTCGCGATCGTAGATTTCATCGAGATGACGAGCCAAAAGCAAGGCGAAACCCTCGATTTTGAATTTCAATTCCTTGTGTTCGTCGGGAAACTCGTTTTCGATAAAGCGTTCGAAAACGCTTAGAAAAGCGCCTTGGCTGAGATTGGTGATTATCCGCTCGTCGTTCGCGACGCGCGGAAAAATCGCCGTTATCTGCCAGATCCCGGAACCGTTTTTTTGAACGTGGAGGCGGAAATCATAGGCTTCGCCTTTTTTCCGGCGTGAATTAATATATTTCTGCATTATCATTGACCGTTTGGCGATAACGCTTGCCAGTTGTTCTTTTATTTCATCAGCGCCGACGCGATATGCGCTGTTCCGGTAGATAAAACGGTAACCGTCATCTTCTTTCTCAATATAATAAATATAATTCCCGTGGCTGTCCCCGTTCGGCTTGATGATAATTTTCCCGTGCTGGTTCAAAAACCCGATGACGTCTTCCGCTTTTCGCGCGAGCCGGAAGGGAATAATATAAGGAAGAAACGTCTTCCCTTTAATGAGTTTATTATAAACGGTCGTTTTACGACCCAAACGATAACTTGTGAAAGGAACCAAAGCGGCGAGGCGATCGTATATTGCTCGCTGGCGCGCCGTGTTTGGCCCGGCGACGTTTAAGACGACGTCGGGAAAGGAAAATTCCCGGGCAACCCAGGAGCCGCCGCGGTATGCCTTGCCGTTAATCTTTTTTTTCTCGAAATCGACGTCGCGCGAGGTAAAATAAAAAAGCCTGAATCCCTCGACGCGGGCGATCGCCGAATATAGGTATGCCCGCGACACTAAGTTGGGATCGAGGCGCGTATGAAGCAGTCCGATAGTAATCATGCTACACCTCTAGTATAACATATGAAAATATTCGCTTTTGGACTATGCTTTTTTCTTTGTTTTTCTAGGTTTATTCCCTTGCGGTAAAAGTTCCCCTTCATATTATATAGTATATATATTATGAAATCCTACAAGCAAAGGAGTTTTCTCTATTAACGCGATTGTTTTTCTCGGAACAAAAAAATCCGGTTCTTCCCGCGAAGCGATCAAAGCGGCCGCCGCCATGGGTTACGTTACCTGCCTTTTGACGAGCAATTCCCGGCAGTTCAGTCAAAGAAACGAGTACCCCGACGTCGGCATGATGATCTATTGCAATCTATACGACTATGACCGGATTAGAGAAATGATTTCATATCTCGAGCAGCTGCCGCTCACCATTTCCGCGATCGTCAGTTTTATCGACCCCTGGTGCTCGGTCGCCGCGCGACTTTCCGAAGTGCGCGGCCTTCCCGCCTTTTCCGCCGAGGCGATGCGGTTGATGGAAAACAAGTTAAAGACCCGCGAGGCGCTGAAAAACACGCTTCATAACCCCAGATTCGTCTCTATCCCGGCGAACGCGGGCGGTCAGATCCACACAGCGAAAAAACTGCTTCCGGCAGTTGTAAAATATATTGATTCGAACGGTTCCCGGGACGTCTTCTACTCCCCGGACCGCGATTCGCTTTACCGAAATTTCCGGATCCTTACCAACCTTTACCCGGAAGGAACGATCCTTGTCGAGGAGTTTTTGGAAGGTCCCCAGTACATCGTCGAGGTCCTGGCTATCGACGGGGATATCAATATCGTGGCCGTGGTCGCCCAGGAAATCAAATTGATTAACAATCATTTTATTATCATCGGCTACAGCCTGCTAGTTGAACCCGAACCTAATTTTCTCTGCCGGCTCATGCTGGCCGTCAAAACGGTTCTTGGAAAATTCGGTTTTAAGAACGGTCCCTGTCATCTCGAGATGAGAAACGTCAAGGGAACGTGGAAATTAATCGAGATTAATCCGCGGATTTCCGGCGCCGGGATGAACGCGATGATCGAGATCGGTCTTGGCATCAATCTCGCGCGCGAGACTTTAAAACTCGCCGTCGGGGAAAAGCCGGATCTCGAACCGAAACAAAAAATCCCGACTTACGCCGAGTATATAACCGTCGCCGAGGCGGGAATTCTTCATAAAGTTATCGGCCGCCGGGAAATCGAGAAGGACCCGAACGTAAAATATGTTTATGTCAAACCGCGCCGCGGCCGCCTGATTACTCCGCCGGAATCTCTCGGCGACCGTTACGCTTATGTTATCGCCACCGGGAGCACGAGCGACGAGGCGATGAAAAACGCCCGCCAAGCCGCCGAAAAAATCTCCTTTATCTACGAACCCCTGGATCCATCCATCAACAACTTAATCCATTCCCAAACTTAAACAAGATCCCCGCGCGGGATCTTGTTTTCGTCCGGCAGCGTTTAATTATTCGCGACGACGTCGCCGTTTTTTATAATGACGATATTATCGTAGATTCCCAGATTATCGATGCTTAAAAGCAGCATATCGGTAATGTCTTTCGAGATTTGATAATCCGGGTCGGTTATCCGAATCGTGAGCAACCCGCCTTCCGCGGCGTATTCGTATGATGCGCCCGGGTATTTGGAAATAATTTTTTTCAACAGAAAATCAACGCGGTTTTCCTTATGGATATAGGTCACGGGCAATATTTCATCTCCTTCCCGGTAAAAGATAGTCTGCGTGACATTTCCGTAGGGCGTTTCGATTTCCGGATTAATCGCCCGGTTTTTCTCGATGCGGAATTGTTCCTTGTTTATTTTAATGTCGACCGCGGCGATGCCTCGGTATTGATAAGACCACATCAGGGCCGTTAAGAAATCACTCAGCCCCTCCTTTAGATACATCGCCTTAAGCTCGATAACGAGGGTATCGTTCGTTTTTTCAAATTTCAATATCTCGAAATTACCGACGAGGGGCGTTGTGTATCTCGGCGGAAGGGCGTTCCGATAGTGGTCATAGATTTTAAGGATGTAGATAAGCTCGTCTTCGTCGGTATGTTTTTCGACGTCGATAAGCGCGAGCTTGCTATCGGGGCGGCGAACGCAGACCTTCACGGTCACCGCCTCTTCCCCAACCAGGTTATCGACGTAGACGATGTTTAAGTTTTGTCGGTCCTGATCGATAATGATGAATAAAACGAGAAAGACGAGCGCGAATAAGGAAAGGATAACCGCGATTTTCTTCATACTAAATATTATGTCGTTTTTCTATTAATATAACCGGCAAGTCAAAAAGCTTTGCGATATGGCCGGGAAGCGGTTTGCCCGCATACTTTTATTACGCGCGACCGAACAAATAAGCGCCGAAAAAACCATAAGCAAAAAAAAGTTATCAAACTATCGCCTCATTATGTTTATCGTATGATATGACAATTTATCATCGGTCGCTCTATTTGCGTCTTACCTAATAAAAAAGCCAAGAAATTATCACTTTTATCTCTTGGCATACATTATGCGAATTTCTTATTAAACCAAAGCGGCTTTCTTTTCTACCAGCAACTCGATGATATCGTCATCGGCATAATCCAAGGCGTAGGAATAAATCGTCCGGTGGCGATTGTCGATATAATTGACGTCGGCGCCGTTATCGATTAAAAGTTTCACGATTTCGTAATTATTCCGCATGATCGCGCGGTAAAGATAACTCCGGCCGTAGTAAATCTCGTTCACCTTCGCTCCGCGCTTAAGCAAATACTCGATCATCTCGTAATCCTCGTTATAGATGGCGTGCAGGAGCGCGGACTGGTTGAAACTGTCGACAACGTCGATTCTCGCGCCTCTTTGGAAAAGATAGTCTACAATCTTCACGGCGCCGATGATCACGGCGTAATACATCGGTGTTTTCCCGAAATAATCAAACTGGTTGGTGTTTTCCGTGGTAAGAAATTGGACGATGAGCTGGTGGTTATTGGCGCGGATTGCCCGGTGCAGGGGATAATTCCCGATTCGTTCCTTGAATTCCGCGCTCGCCAAGTGATTCTGCAAAAACTCCGCGTTATCAACTCGACCGCTCGCGGCCGCGACGTCAGCGGGCGTCTGCTGATTGATATTAAGCGCCTCGGGGTCGTAGCCGTGGTTTAGGAGTTCTTTAACCGTCGCCGTCGAGCATTTGGCGGCGGCGCGATGAAGCGCCGTCTCGAGATAAATATTGCGGTTATTGTTCACGGTCATGTGCCGAAGAATATAACTCACGAGATTATCGTCGCCCGCATCGCAAGCGTAATGAAGAACGTTATTTTTCCGGTCATCGGCCTCGGCGAGGCTGCTCCCGTTATTTAAAAGATGCCTGATGATTTCCCTTTTCCCGGAAAGGACGGCGTGATGGATCGGCTTCGCCCCGTTCTCGTCGGCGATATTGACCTTGGCGTTATAATCGATGAGTTGATTTAAGATTGATTCCTTGCCTCGGCTCGCGGCGAGATGGAGCGGCGCGACTTTTTTCCGGTTTTGCGCGTTGACGTTGGCGCCCTCGAACAGGAGTTTGTCCGCGACCTGGCTGTTTTTAAACTGCACGGCGAGATGAAGCGGCGTTTCCCGGTAATTGTTGCGGGCGTTGACGTCAAGCCCGAGCTTGACAAGCAAATCGACGACCTCGAAGTAATCGTTGCGGGAGGCTTTGTGCAAAAGCGTCTCGCCTTTGTCGTCGACCGTCTTAATATCAAAACCGGCGCGGTAATAATCAATGATATACTTGCAATCGTTGTTCATGACCGCTTCGAGGATGTTTCTTGACCGCCCGTCCCCGACATCTTGATATAAGCGAAAAACATTCTCCATATCCTAAACCATTTCCTTCTTTAAATATTCCTTGAATTCCTTGCTTTGCTTGAAATATACTTTGTATATGGCGCCGCCGGAAAGTTTACGGCCGTCGCGCGGGCTGTAGAGCCGCTTCGGCGAAAAACGGGCGACGGAGAAGGTGCCGAAATTCGCGAGATTTATCTTGCCTTTCGTCGCGAGATTCTTCTTCATTAAAGCGATGAAGCAATTTACGGCCTTTTCGATATCGCGTTTCGTAAGCCCGGTTTCGTTTTTTATTTGTTCCAAATATTCTTCTTTTATCATAATTTTTCCCTGTCCGTCTAACTAAAAGTATAACATTTACGCCGTCTTTTCTCAAGTCCAAATATATAACTTTTTTTGGTTTACGCGACCGAAAAAAGCAAAAAAATCACCGCTAAAGGCGGTGATTTAACCGGAAAATTGATTTCCGTTATAAGTCTTATAGAATAAAGGCAATGATGCCGCCGCGGCCCTTGTTCACGATTTTTTCCAGGCACTCGCGCATTTTGTATTGAACGTTTTCCGGCATTAGGTAAATTTTCGCCTTGATACCGTCGTTTACGACCTCGCTTAGCTTCCGGCCGAAGATTTCCGATTCCCAAATAATCTCGGGATTGTTCTCGTAATCGTTCAATAGTTTCTCCAGCAATTTCTTTGATTGTTCTTCCGTCCCGATAATCGGCTCGAACGACGAGTTAACCTCGACCTTAATCATATGAACCGAGGGCGCCACCGCCCGGAGCCTAATGCCGTAACGCGATCCTTGCTTGATGACTTCCGGGGTATCCAAGGTCATGTTTTCAATCTGGGGAATGGCGATCCCGTAACCGGTCGTCTTTACCGCCTCAAGAGCGCCGCGGTAATTTTCATACTCGCGGCGGGCGAGCGTCGCGTCCTGGAGCAGCTCGATAAACTTCCCGCGGTCATTGATCGCGTCGCCGATAATTTCCTCGACAATCCCGTTATACAAATCGTCGCCGCAGGTAATCTCGATCTCGACCTCGCCGCTTCCGGAATCGAGCGCCGTGATCTCGACATTCTCAAAGAGCTCGCATTCGGCCAGTTTTTCCCTGATTAGCTGGACATGCTTAAATTTCCGGAACTCGCCCGTGACGTCCGAAATCGTCGCGTTGACCTCGGCTTTGACCGGATGGCGATCGTCAAGCACCGTGATCCAGCTGGGAATCTTAATATCGAGCTTCGCGATGTCAAACTCGTTTAGAGCCTCGTTAAGAATCTTATCGATATCGGCGTTGCTTAAAGCGGAGACGTTCGCGGCGATGACGCCGACCTCGTATTTGTTCGCAAGATCCTCGACGAGCATTTTCGTATTCTGGCAACCCGCCGCCGCGGTATTTACGACGATCACGAACGGCTTATCAAGGCTTTTCAGTTCCTCGACTAGTCTTTCTTCCACCTTTTCGTATTCGGGACGGCCAAACTCGCCGAAGCTGCCGTCGCTTGTCATTAGGATGCCGATATGGGTATGATTCTCGATGACTTTTTTCGTGCCGATCGTAGCCGCTTCCTCGAACGGGATGTTTTCGCTGAACCATGGGGTCTTAACGAGGCGCGGCGTCTGGTCCTCGTTCATGTAACCCTTGGCGGACGGGATAATATAACCGACGCAATCGACGAGCCTGACGCTTAATTTTAAGTCTTTGTCGATTACGATGTTGGCGGTATTGGCGGGGACGAATTTCGGTTCGACCGTCATTATCGTCCGGCCTTCGCCGCTTTGCGGGAGGTCGTCGATAATATTATCCTTCAAGTCGGGCGAAACATAGGGCAACACTTTGTTCTCGATAAATTTCCTGATAAAAAGTGATTTCCCGCTCCGCACCGGCCCGACGACCCCGATATACATTTCACCGTTTGTTCTATAAACCACGTCTCGAATTATATCGCTCATTTTTTCCTCACCTTCTGTAAAAAGTTCTACTTAATAATATTCAAAATATTATTAAATTATGCTGCCTTTTACAGTAATTCAAACAAGTCTTCCGACACTTCGTCGCTTAAGATTTTCTTTACGATATAATCCTCTTTCTGCTTGTCGATCTTTTTGCCCGCGATTTTGCTTGCCTCGTGAATGATTTCCCGCAAGTTGTTTTCGTCCTTTAAGTTCGTGGACTTGATTTTTTCGACCAAGCGAAAAACATCCTCGGGATTGATGTTGTTTTGCGCGATAAAATTAAGTATTTTCCCGATATTCACATAATCACCTCACTTTTAAGTATATGATTTTTATCGGGAAAATTGCCTTTTTATGCAAAAGGAATAATATTATCGTTTTAAAAAACCCTATCTGGTTATATATGATGCAAATAAAACTAATTGTATGGCGGCGCTTTTTATTGCTCCTTAATAAAAAAGTCGCCGTAAATGGCGACTATTCCTCTTTCAAATCACTCTGCATCATCTTCATGATCCGCTTGCGCGGGTCTTGTTTATTATATATTATGTCATACACCGCTTCGATTATCGGCGCGTATATATTATGACGCTTGATAATTTGATGCGCAGCGACCGCGCTCCGCGCCCCCTCGACCACCATCGTCATCTCCGCCAAGGCCTGTTCCAAATCCTTTCCGCTGCCAATTTTGTAACCGGCCTGGTAGTTTCGGCTGTGAAGGCTGGTGCATGTAACGACGAGGTCGCCCAGTCCCGCGAGGCCGTAAATCGTTTTTTCCTCGGCCCCGAGCGTTCGCGCGATCCGCCCCATTTCCACGAGCCCCCTGGTCACGAGCGCCGCCCGCGTGTTATCCCCGTAGCCGAGTCCGGCGATAATGCCGGAAGCGATCGCGATAATGTTTTTAAGCGACGCGCAAATCTCGACGCCAATCAGGTCGGTCACGGTATAGACGCGAAAATAGGTTTGGTTGCTGAAGACGCGCTGAACTAGCCGGGCGTGCTCGATATTAGGCGAGGCGGCGGTGACGAGAGTGAGCATTTGCAGGATTACTTCCTCGGCGTGCGAGGGACCGCTTAAAGCCACAAACCCCTCGATATATTCTTCGGGGATCTCCTCATAAACAATTTCCGAGACCCGTTTGAAGGTATCGGGCTCGATCCCCTTGCTCGCGTTCACGAACAACTTCTTCCCGCGAATCACGCCGCCGACGGCCCGGAGGGCGCCCCTGATTACTTTCGTCGGCACGACGAGGACGATAATGTCGCCGAAGTCGACCGCTTCCCCGATATCGGTCGTCGCGCTCACGTTTTCGTTTAAAGTCCCCGCGGGAAGTTTTGTTTTATTTGTGTGATAAAGATTTATTTCATTCACGATATCCGGGTCAACGTCATACATCATCACCCGGTAGCCGTTGTCGCTAACGAGCCGGGCCAGGCCGCTCCCCCAGCTGCCGGCGCCGATAATCGTTATTCTCTCGGTCATTATTTACTCCTTTTTTCGAAGAACAAATTTAATGGGCGTTCCCGAAAACTCGAAACTGTTGCGAATCTGGTTTTCCAGGTAACGCAAATAAGAAAAATGCATATGTTTGGGGTCATTGACAAAAAGCACGATTGAGGGCGGTTTTACGGCGTCCTGGGTCGCGTAGTAAATTTTGATCCGAGCGCCTTCAAATTCCGGCGGCTGGTTAAGCAACACCGCGTCGGTGATAATATCGTTGAGGATATTCGTCGGAATCCGCCTGGTAAAGCTCTCGTAGACGCGGTCTATCTCGTCAAGAAGCGTGTTTATTCGCTGTTTGTTTTTCGCCGAAATAAAAACGACGGGAGCGTAATCCAAAAAGAGAAAATTGTTTTTAATTTCCTCGGTCATCCGCTTCATCGTCTTATCGTCCTTTTCGACAATATCCCATTTATTAACCGCGAAAATCGCCGCCCGGTAGTTCTCCCGGGCGTAACCGGCGATCCGCTTGTCCTGCTCGGTTACGGGCGTCGTCCCGTCAAGCATGATCACGGCGATATCGGATCGCTCGATCGCCGCGAGCGCGCGTAACAAACTATACTTCTCCGCCCGCTCGTAGATCTTGCCGCGTTTCCTGATTCCCGCCGTGTCGATTACGACGTAATCGCGGCCGTCGCGACTGTAAACCGCGTCGATCGCGTCCCGGGTCGTCCCGGGGATGTCGCTCACGATAACGCGTTCCTCGCCCAAAATCGCGTTCGCCAGGGTTGATTTCCCGACGTTGGGCTGACCGATAAGCGAATAACGGATTACTTTCTCGTCATAATCATCGGCTTCGCGCCGCGGTAAGTTATGGACGATCTTATCCAAAAGATCGCCGATGCCGATCCCGTGAAGGGAACTCACGGGTATGACGTCGTCGACGCCGAAACGGTAGAAATCGTAAATATCGTCGAGAAACCTTTGGTCGTCGACTTTATTTACGGCGATAATAATCGGTTTATTGCTTTTTTTCAGGATATCGATAACATCGTCGTCCTCGTAAGTGATGCCTGTCCTGACGTCAACGACCATCACAATCAAATCGGCCTCGTCAATCGCGAGCATCGCCTGCGCCCTGATTTTTTGAGAAAAGGGCTCATCTTTTAAGATGATCCCTCCGGTATCAATGACTATAAACTCCTGGTTTAACCAGGTTGCTTTGCTATAAATCCGGTCGCGCGTTATGCCGCTGGCATCATCCGTTATCGACACCCTTTCACCGACTATCCGGTTGAATAAACTAGATTTGCCGACATTCGGTCTGCCGACAATGGCCACTACTCCGCGCATCGGACGAGTCTACTCCTTCATGTCTTTCAACTGGCTCTTAAGCAAATCGCCCAAGTTATCGGTCAGTTTTTCCTGCTGTCTCGCGCGCGGCGCGACGCGGCGTTCGGGTTCGATCCGCATGTTCACGACAAGTTTCGTCCGGCGCGGGTCAAAAACGCGCGCTTTAACCTTCAACATCGAACCGACGGCGATTTCCTCGTGATAATTGGCGATTCCCGATTTCGGGAGATACCCGACGGCGCCTTGCCAATTGATTTTATAGCCGTCCTTTAATTCCTTGACGACTTCGACTTCGATCGTGTCGCCCGGGCGGCAGGAAAGTACTTCCCAGGGGTTCTCGGTCAACTGTTTCCGCGAGAGTATGATCCGCCGTTTCACGGGGTCGACTTCGATAATCTTCATCTCGATCTCGTCGCCGACGGCGGCGCTGTCGGAAATGTAGACGTCTCTTTCCCAGGCGTATTCGCTTCTCGGCAAGAAGGCGCTGACATGCTCGTCTAATTCAACAACAAGACCGTAGTTGTTGATTTCGGTTATTTTACCGGTAACGATCGAACCGACCTCGTGCCGCTCGGCGTATTCCTGCCAATAATTCGGAAGCAACGCCTTGCGCGAAAGGCCGATATGAATGCCGTCAATCTTGATTACCTTGACCCGGACTTCGTCGCCGGGGTTGAGGATTTTTTCAACTTTCCCGACCCGGACATGGTCGAGTTCGGATATATGCAAGAGCCCCTCGACGCCGTTGCCGATATCGACAAACGCGCCGTATGACTCGATGTTCTTAACGACGCCGTCAAATTCCTGGCCGACTTCGATCTGGCTGATAAACGCTTCTTTTTCGCGGCGCTTAACAATCGCGTTAGCAACTTTTTGCGAGACGATTAAGCGGATGCGGCCATAATCGATGCGAATCGGCGCGACCTCAATCTCGCGACCGATAAAGTTCCCCAATTCTTCTTCGGGAACATCAACTTGGCTGGTAGGCAACAAGCAGGAAAATTCGTTATGCTTCAACAAGTATCCGACGCTTAATTTTCTTACGACTTTCGCCGTGAAAGTTCCGTGATTTTTAATAATGTCCTGGAACGCGCTTAAGTCGCTGCGCATCTTCAACAAAACCGTAGAAAAAATAAACTTTCCGCCGTCCGGATAGATTTTTTTGATAACGCAGGTAATCTCGTCGCCTTCGATAAACAAATCGAATAAATCCTGGTCCTCGGCGATATCCGCCGTGTCTTTCCGGAACAGAAAGCCCTGTTGCCCGTCTTCCAATTCGATAAGAACCCTCTCTTCTTTAGCCTTCAGCGTCCGGTTGCCGATTTTTCTTTCCGGTTGCGCTTCGATAACCTCAACGACCTTACCGTGAACCACTTGTAATTGCCGGTATTTTTTCGCCGGGTCTTTGTCTTCTTTTTCTTTTGCCGCGGCTTCCGAAACGTCTTCCTCGTCTTCGGAATACTCGTCCTGAATCGCCTCGTCGTCCTCGTCGTCCTCGGGATAATCATCTTCCTCGGATGCTTCCGTCGCTTCCGCCGGGGCTTCTTCGGGTTTCTCTTCGGCGGCCGCTTCCGGCTCTTCCGCGGATTTTTCCTCCTTCGCCTTTGCTTCCTCGGCGGGCGCTTCCTCGGGTTTTTCTTCCGGGGCGGCTACCGCTGCGGGAGCTTCCTGCGGTTCTTCCTTGACTTCCGCTTCGGGTTTTGCTTCTTCGATTTTTTCTTCTTCCACCTGAACGACTTTCGGCTCTTCCTTTTTCGCTTTCGCGGCGGTTTTTCTTTTCGGCTTTTCTTCAGCGGGGGCTTCCGCCGTTTCTTCGGCGGTTTCGCTTTCCGCTTCCGCTTTTTTCTTCCGCGTTTTTTTCGGCTTTTCTACGGGTTCTTCGGCTGGCTTTTCGGCCGCTTCCGTTTCGGCTTTTTTCTTTCTGGTTCTTTTCGGCTTTTCGGCGGGTTCTTCGGCTTTCGCCTCTGCTTCGGGTTCTTCTTGCGGTTTTGTTTCCGGTTCTAACTCTTCAACCGGGGTTTCGTTGACAGCTTTTTCTTCCGTCGTTTGTTCTTCTTTTTTGTTTAAATCCAAATTCTCCATTCTGTAACCTCTTTCCAGTAATAAGTTGATGATGATCTCAATCACCGCTTCGACGCTTAATTCCGACGAATCAATCTCAATCGCATCGGGCGCTTTCATAAGCGGGCTGATCGCCCGGTTGCTGTCCTTGTAATCGCGATCGATTATTTCTTTCACGGTATCCGCTAATGTGAGCTTCGCCTGGTTCTTCGCTTCTCTTTCTTCCAGGCGGCGCTTGGCGCGCTCCTCGACGGTCGCGTTAAGAAAGATCTTTAAATCGGCTCCCGG
>LSQX01318689.1_pt2 | contig 12608 bp, 10 predicted proteins | sample 654561 | NCBI WGS metagenome assembly LSQX01 (sample SAMN04489861, study PRJNA283612) | anaerobic digester metagenome | isolation source: 4 biogas reactors fed with cattle manure at either 37C or 55C with and... | place: Denmark: Kongens Lyngby | collected 2014 | reverse complement strand
CTGCCGCGGAGCTGGTGCAGCTGGGACAGGCCGAACCGGGCGGCGTCCTCCACTACCATTACCGTGGCCTCCGGAACGTCCACTCCCACCTCCACCACGGTAGTGGAAACAAGGAGAGAGATGTCTCCCCTCTGGAAATCGTCCATGACTTTTTCCTTCTCGCCGGCGGGAAGGCGGCCGTGGAGCAGACCGGTTCCGTGGGCGGAAAACCGGCCGGACAAGTCGGCAAACCGGGCCTCCGCGGCGGCAAGATCAAGAGTTTCACTCTCCTCGATGAGGGGGCAGATCCAGTAGACCCTTTCTCCCGCTTTCATCCGCTCTCCGAGGAAGGAGAGGAGGCCGGGAATCTTCTTCGGGGGGATTGCCCTGGTCTCCACTGGCTGTCTTCCCGGGGGCAGCTCGCTGATGACGGAAACGGAGAGGTCGCCGTAGACCGTGAGGGTGAGCGTCCGGGGAATGGGGGTGGCCGTCATGACGAGGACGTGAGGGCTCTCGCCCTTGGACCGGAAGGCGTGCTTCTGGAGGACGCCGAACCGGTGCTGTTCGTCCACGATGGCGATGCCCATCCTGGCGAAGGCCGTTTTCTCGGAGAGCAGGGCATGGGTTCCGATGGCGACGGAAATTTCTCCCGATTCAAGGCCTTCGTGGATTTCGTTTTTCTCCCTCGCCGGGAGGGAGCCGGTGAGGAGGGCACACCTGCCGCCGAGGGCTTCAATCATTGGGGCGAGGCGGAGATAGTGCTGCCGGGCAAGTATTTCGGTGGGAGCGAGAAAAGCCCCCTGGCAGCCTCCGTCCAGGGCGGCAAGCAGGGCAAGCAGGGCTACTGCCGTCTTGCCGGACCCCACATCCCCCTGAAGAAGCCGGTTCATGGGGACGGTGCGTGACATGTCGGCAAAGATCTCTTCCGCCGCTTTTTTCTGGCCTTCCGTGAGGGTGAAGGGAAGCCTGCTTTCGAGACACTCCGCCACAAGCGCGCCGGGGGGAAGGGAGGGAGCGGGGGAAGATCGGTCTCCCGCCCGGCATCTGCGCAGTGCGAGCCCCGCCTGGAGAAGAAAGAATTCATCGAAGGCAAGGCGGCGCCTGGCGGCCTTCCATTTCTCCCTCGATTCGGGGAAGTGAAGTTCCCGAACCGATTCGGCCAGGCCGGGGAGGTCGAGCCGCGACATGAGATCGCCGGGAAGATATTCCTCAAGAGCGGGGAGGAAATCGTCCATGGCGGAGCGGGTCATTTTCCGCAGGGCCTTCTGGGAGAGACCCGCGGTCGATGGGTAGACCGGGACGATGGCAAGGGACTTTTCTTCATCCCCGTCCTCGTCGAGCACTTCGAACTCGGGGTTCGTGAGCTGCACCGAACCGCCCCGAAGGTCGACCCTGCCATAGAAAAGGACTCTCACTCCGGGAAGGAGGATCTTTTCAAGCCCCAGCCGGTTGAACCAGACTGCCCGGGCCATGGTCCGGCCGTCGGAGATGAGGGCAGTGATGACGGAAAGCCCCTTTCGGAAGGTTTTCCGCCGCTCGACGGCAGCAACCCTCGCGGCCACCGATACCGTCTCTCCGCCCCGGAGGGATGACAGGGGGGCGAGGTTCCGCCTGTCTTCGTACCTGGCCGGAAAGAGGAAGAGAAGATCCTCGGCAGAGCGAATCCCGAGCCGGGAGAGCATCGCCTCCCGGGCGGGACCTACCCCTTTCACGAAGCGTACCGGATCGGAAAGGCTGCGTCCGGGCGCATTCACCGTGAGGACTCGTCCTCCTCGGGAAAGGATTCGTCCTCCCCGTCGGAGAGGGAGGCGAATCGTGAAAGAAGGGCCCTGAACTCCGCCTTGAACTCCTGCTTCATCTGGCGCAGGCGATGGAGATCCCGCCGTTCCCTGTCCTTCGCGGAGGAAGCATCGAGAACAATCTGCTCGGCTTTCAGACGCGCCTCGTTGATCAGCGTTTCCGCCTGTCTGCTCGCAGCCTCCTCCTTGGCCTCTGCGCTCTTCTGGGCCATGAGGAGGGTCCCCTGGAGGGTCTCCTTGAGATTCTCGTACTCCCGTATCTGTTCTTCCAGCCGGTCAATGCGCCTCTCCTGCTCGGCGCACCGCATGGAGTATTCCTGGATATCCTCCGCCACCCGGTCGAGGAATTCGTCCACCTCGCTGATTGTGTAGCCTCGCATGGCCCTGGAAAAATACTTGCTTTCGATGTCTCGGGCGGTCAAAAGTTCAGGCACCGTTTTCGTCCTCCCATTCCTCTATCATGGTTTTTCTCGGTGCGGCAAGAAAAATGCCTCCCGCTACCCTTGTTACCGCTCCCCTGTTCGCGTAGGCTACCCCGCAGAGAAAATCGAGAAGACTCTGGCCGGGCTCCCGCTCCATTCCCCTCAGGTCCACGAGGAGCATTTTTCCCTTCCTCAGCGCTTCCGCAAGCTCTTCCTTCCGGTCAGGCCCGGTAGATCCACGGAGGAGGATGAGATCAGCTTCTCCCGCAGCAGGCCGGAGAACCCTTTCCTCCCTTTGCTCCAGGTCGGGACGGAGATAGTCCTCCCCGTCCTCGCTGAACTCGTCTCCTCCGGGGTCAACCAGTCCCAAAAGCGCCATCAGCCGTTCAAGCACGTTTTCACCCCCGGTCCTTCAACGCCGCGCACCGAAAATGGCGGAACCGATGCGCACCATGGTGCTCCCTTCCTGCACCGCCCAGGAAAAATCGCCGCTCATGCCCATGGAGAGTTCCGGAAGGGACAGCCCCGTGGTACTGCGCGCTGACTCGCAGACGGACCGAAGAAGGGCGAAAGCCCTCCGCACCTCCGTTTCTCCCCCCGTGAGAGGGCCGATGGTCATGAAGCCTTCCGGACGAAGAGCGGGACAGCTCTCGAGGATCCAGTGCAGCAGGGTGTCCGCTTCCCCCGGGGCAACCCCGTTCTTGGAGGCTTCTCCGGATGTGTTCACCTCGAGAAGCACGGGAAGTATTTTTCCTTCCTCAGCCGCTATCCTCGAAAGATCTGCGGCCAGTTCCGGGGAGTCAACCGAGTCCACAGCAGCGGCAGCAGATAGGGCCTTCCTGGCCTTGTTCCGCTGGAGATGCCCGATGAGCCGCCACTGCGGTTCGTTTCCCCCGGGCCAGAGGGCTCTTTTCTGAAGAAGCTCCTGGACTCTGTTTTCCCCTACGGAAATCACGCCGCATCGTACCGCTTCCGCGACATCCTCCACGGGACGGGTTTTCGTCACCGCCACGAGAAGGACATCCTCCTCCCGTCTGCCGCTGAGGAGCGCTGACCTTCGAATCTCTTCCCGGACCATCTCCAGGTTGTCCCGAATAGAAGTCACCATAAACGGATTTTCCCTTCCTTTCCGCTCTGAGCATGACGCACGACGATATTCCCCGGCTTCAGTCCTTCAGCGATGAAAAACCTGCCCCCCTCCACTGGAATGCCGCGAACAGCCTGAAAATGGACCACGTTGCCATCGACCTGGAGAACGCCGAGGCGGCCTTCCCTAAGAAGAACTGCCGATTCCGGAACGGAGACACCGCTTTTCTCCCCCGCCTCGAGAATGAGATGAATCTCCCGCGACACCGTTATGGAAGCGGGGAAATAGGGAAGCGTCAGGTAGAGCTTCACTTTCGATTCGTGAAACTGGGCCACCCGGACCTCCGCCTTTGCGGGCCACTCGGTGTCCCTCGTTTTCACCCGGACGAAACCTGCCTTGATGTCCCGCTCCAGGGAGGGGGTCACATCGGCGTAGAGTATACACCGAAGATCCTGGGGCTGGGGGATGAGTTTCCCGATGGGGTGGCCTTTTTCCACATCCCAACCCGAGGAGAAAAACTCCGCGGCAGGAGCCGGAGGCAAAGGCGCCATGCCGCTCCAGAACGATGAATAGGCCCATTGTCCTTCGGCCCCGTCGAGGGCGGGAAGGAAATACCCCGCTTTGCCTGTCTTGAGCGCCATCTTCCCCGACGAAGCGCTGATGACGGCGACTGTCTCACCTTTTCCTACCCTCCTCGGCTGCCGTGAAGGGTAGCTTACAGTGCCGCTCCAGCGGGAGAGGACTTTCTCCTCCCGCCAGAGCAGGATGCCCCTCGCCGGGATCCTTTCTGAGTGGGTATAGGAAACGGCCGAGACTACCTCAGGGTTGAGGAACCCGCGGCGCTCCCACCAGAGGGAATAGACATACACTGCCCCCACGGCGATGAGGAGAATAAGGAAAAAATACAGAAACCTCCGGAACATGACCGGGATGAATTCTCTCAAGACGTCTTCCGCTCCATCTCCCTTTCATTGAGCCACGACCGGGGAGGCTTCCCTTCGCCGAGGAGAGCGGCATTCCCGGCGATAAAGCGGAGCACTCCCTCGAGAGAGGCGTCGTTCACCCCGCCGATGTGCGGGGTCACCACCACCTTCGGGTGGGCGAGGAAAGGGTCGTCCGTGCGGTGGGGTTCCTCCCAGAGAACATCGAGCCCCGCGCCGGCAATCCATTCTTCGCCGAGGGCACGTTCCAGGGCCTGGCGGCTCACAATTCCACCCCGGGCCACATTGATGAAGAAAGCGTCCCTGTCCATGGCCCGGAAAAGAGGTTCGCCGATGATGTTCTCAGTCTCCTGGGTGAGGGCAAGGGCCGTCACGACAAACTTCGCTCCCTTCACCGCCTTTTCGGCGTCCGTGAGAGGGACAAAGGTATCGATGCCCCAGAGGGCGTGATCCGCAGGAAGGGTGCGGTTCACGCCTGTCACCTTCATGCCGAAGGCCTTCATCCGCACCGTGATGGAGCGCCCGACATTGCCGAGACCGATGACGCAGGCCTTCTTTCCCCACAGGGCAATGCCCGGGGGAGTGTAGACCTTCCCTTCGAGGAGCTTCTCCCGGGCACGGAAAAAGCGCTTCGCCAGGAGAAGCATGTGGAGAAAGGCCACTTCGGCGACCCCTTCGGCGTTCCCTGTTCCGATGGAGGGAACATTGCAGGCATAGACTCCCCTGCGGGCACAAGCCTCAAGGTCGATTCCTTCAGCCCCGGCTCCCCACTGCTGGACGAGCTTCAGCGCGGGAGCCCGTGAGAGCAGGCCGTCGTCCACGGTCACGGGACGGACGACAAGCATCTCCGCATCCGCCAGGGCCCCTTTGTCGTCTGCGGGGTCGGCGATCAGGATGTCATGGTCCGCGAAGGCTCCGTCAAGGGCTTCTTTCAGACGGAGGAATTCCTTACCCCAGAACACCACCTTCATTCCTGTTCCTCCCGGTCTCTTCCGGCGTCTTCCTTGTCCCTTTCCAGGGAAGCGAAGGCGTCGTGATTGTGTATGCTTTCGCTGCTGGCAACCCGGATGCTGTACCAGGTAATCCTGTCCTCTGCCTCCAGGTCCACCGCCACATCCCGCAGCACGTCCTCCACGAAGCGCGGCGTGTTGTAGGCCTGTTCCGTAACGAATTTTTCATCTTCCCGCTTCAATAGAGTATACACCGGAGCGGAGGCATTTTTCTCGGCGATGTCCACAAGCTCTTCGATCCAGACAAGTCCCTTCATCCTGGCGGCAATGGTCACGAAAGCCCTCTGGTTGTGGGCCCCCGCTTCGGAAATCTCCCGGGAGCAGGGGCACAGGGTCTGGACAGGCACCGTGACGGAGGTCACCAGGTCAAAGAAGGATTCCCCCTTGACGGCGGTAAAGGAGACGTCGTACCTGGTGAAGCTGCTCAATCCCGTAACGGGGGCCCTTCTCGAAATGAAGTACGGAAAGGAGAAAACGATCTCCGCGCACTCGGCGGAAAGCACACCCCGGAGGTCTTCGGCAATCTGTTCCATGTGCGCCAGGGTCACCTTTCCCTGGAATTCGTGGAGCACCTCGATGAACCGGCTCATGTGGGTCCCCCTGTACTCGTGGGGAAGGGACACCGACATGGAAACGGAGGCCACCGTGTTCTGTATGTTTTCCTTCTGATCAAGGACCACTATGGGGTAGGAAACCCCGCTGACCCCAACCCGGTCTATGGGAATTCGCCGTGAATCCCGCTCGCTCTGGACGTCACGCATGGTCCATATCCTCTGCCGTGAGCACAGCGCAGCTCGTGGCGGTCTCCCAGACTTCCACGGCCCAGAGCCTGCAGTTCGGCCTTCGAAGAGGTTCATCTACCTGCTCCCATACCCACCGGGCGATGTACTCCGCCGTGGGCTGGGGGAGAATATCGTTGAGGTAGGCGTGGTCGAGCCTTGAAATCACCAGTTCTTTCACCAGTGATGAGACTTCGCAGAAATCCGCGATCATTCCCTCCCCGTCCGGCCTGCCCTTCAGGACAATTGCCAGCCTGTATGTGTGTCCATGAAGCCGCTCGCACTTTCCGTGGTACTCCACCAGGTTGTGGGCGGCGTCAAAAGTGAATTCCTTCCGGAGCAGCATGGGGAATCCCCACCTTTCGGGCAAAAATGGGCGCCGGTTCCAACCGGCCCGGAGTACAGGAGCGACAATCATTCCATTATTGATTTTACACCATATCCCGGGAAGAGAAACGACCTTCCGGCTTTCCAATGGCTTCGTCTGCGATAGAGGGCATCCATTTTTCACCTTCCTCTTCTTTCCACAGGGCATTCAATTCCTGAGCATGATTTTTGACCGAAAGTCTGCTTAATAAAGACGATCTTCGTGCTTAAATACGTCTTTCTGTTTTTTATGCAGTACATTTCGCATTTTCTCTTGACTAATGTCCGGAAGGAGTGCTATAAAGTGACATCGTTTTTTTAATTTTTTCGGGACCAGCCGGAAGGAGTTGAACCGAAGTGGAATTCGACAAGGCACGGGAAATTTTCGGAATGTACGTTTTTGACAGGCGGGCAATGAAGGAGAGGCTTCCCCAGCATATTTTCGACGCTCTCATGGCCTCCATCGAGGGAGGCCAGAAACTCGACTCCGCCATGGCGGACATGGTGGCGGCAGCCATGAAGGAATGGGCCCTCTCGAAGGGAGCCACCCACTGGACCCACTGGTTCCACCCCCGGACGGAAATGACGGCGGAAAAGCACATGTCCTTCATGTCGAAAGATGAAAGCGGAATGCCCATCGAGTCCTTCAAGGGCAAGGAACTCATCCAGAGCGAACCCGACGCATCCTCCCTCCCCTCGGGAGGCATCAGGTCCACCTTCGAGGCCCGGGGCTACAGTGCCTGGGATCCGTCGAGCCCAGCCTTCATCATGATGAGCAAGAAGGGCGGCACCCTCTGCATCCCCTCCGTATTCATCTCCTACGACGGCACCCCCCTCGACCTCAAGACCCCCCTTCTCAAGGCCGTCGACGCGGTTGAGACCCGCTCCATGCGCCTCCTCAAGCTTTTCGGCAACAGGGGGATCAAGTGGGCCCACGTGACCGTCGGCGCCGAACAGGAATACTTCCTCGTGGACAACTCTGTGGCGAAGGACCGCCTGGACATACGGTACTGCGGCAGGACCATCCTTGGCTGCCCTCCTCCCAAGGGACAGCAGATGGAGGACCATTACTTCGGATCCATCCCCTCCAGGGTACTCTCCTTCATGGAGGACGTGGAGCGCGACCTCTACCGGCTGGGTGTTGTCATCACCACCCGCCACAACGAAGTCGCCCCCTGCCAGTTCGAGTTTGCCCCCCAGTTTGCGGATGCCAACCTCGCCTGCGACCAGAACCAGCAGATCATGGACGTCATGCGGAAAATGGCAAAGCGGCATGACTTCCAGCTTCTGCTCCACGAGAAGCCCTTCGCCGGGCTGAACGGAAGCGGAAAGCACGTGAATTTTTCCGTTATGGACAGCGAGGGCCGGAACCTCCTGAAACCCTCGTCGAACCACCGGAAGAACATCCAGTTCCTGACGTTTATGAGCGCCCTGCTTCTCGGCGTATCGAAATATCACAGCCTGCTCAGGGCCGCCATCGCCTCCCCGGGAAACATGCACAGGCTCGGCGGGAACGAGGCGCCTCCCGCCATCATGAGCGCCTACCTCGGCTCCACTCTGACCGGCATTCTCGACGCCGTGGAAAAAGGGCTTCCAGACGATATGCCCGCCCAGGCCCTCATCGACCTCGGCATGAACAAGCTCCCCTCCGTCATGGCGGACAACTCGGACAGGAACAGAACGTCTCCCCTTGCGTTCACGGGCAACAAGTTCGAGTTCCGTGCCCCCGGCGCTCCCCAGTCCATCGCCGGTCCGCTGACCATGCTTCTCGCCGCGTGGGCATGGGGGCTGGAAAAGGTTGGGGACATGATCGAGAGCAGGGTCGGAGAAGTGGATGCACTCGATGCAGCACTCGAGGCCATCAAGTTCGCCGCAGCGGAGAGCAGGGCCTTCCGCTTCGAGGGGAACGCCTACAGCCCCCAGTGGCACGAGGAGGCGAAGAAGCGGGGACTCACCATCGTCAACTCCACTCCGGAGGCGCTGGCCCTCTTCCTCCTGCCGGAGAACAGGGAGCTTCTCTCCAGGCTCCACATCATGACTGACAGGGAAGTGATCGCCTACTACGAAATCCGGCTCGAGCAGTACGTCAAGACGGTGGAAATCGAGATGGGGGTTCTCCGTACCATGATCTGGGAGGGTATTCTTCCCGCCCTGTCGAAGCAGATTCTTCTGGAAAGTTCAGCCCTGTCGGTTCTCCCTGAGGACATCAGGAAAGAAGCGTGCTCATGGAGCGCCTGCATTGCAAGGCTGGGTTCTCTCAAGTCGAACCTCGTTTCCGCCTCCGAAAAGCTCGACGCCCTCAGGGAGAAGGTGACTTCCCTCGAGCTGGAGGACCGTGCGGCCGCCATCACAGCGGAAGGTCTGCCCCTCTACCGGCACATACGGCAGATCTGCGACACCGCGGAATCACTTGTTGCCGGCGATATCTGGCCCTACCCCACCTACACGAAACTGCTCAGCATTTCCTGAAAAACCCCAAAGGAAGAGCGCGGGGCCCTTTGCCCCGCGCTCTTCCTTAACCTTCTATTTTTCCGCCGGCTGACCCGACACGGGGCCGCCGTAGGAGGAAAACTCCTCGAACAGGGGGCCATTTTCCAGCCTCCTGCTCCACTCCTTGAGGTAGGTAAGCTCGCGGACATGGGGCTGCTTGCCGAAGAACACCATAAGTCCGTTCAGCCCCTCGGATACGATTTCCGGATCCTTGCGGTTCTGCCCCAGCGAAACGAGGAAATAGGCCCTCTCCTTCTCAGCCAGGTCCCGCACCATGAGGCTCGAAGAAGCGCCGGCAAGATATCGCTCCCTCACGGCAGGATCCTTTGTGTCCGACGCAAGGCGGAGCATCCGGTCCCCACGGACTCCCAATCCGAAATAGACAAGCCCGATGAGGCAGACCGCAGCCGTCACAACGCCTATGAGACGCCCGCCCTTGCCGAAATCCTCAGGGGGAGGAGCGTCGAAAAGGGGCAGGAGCATCTCCCTGTTGGCGACAGCAAAGGCCAGCGAAAGCCAGAGGACGTTCTCTATGCGGTGGAACGGCCTGGTCCAGAGTGCGTTGAAGAGAAAGAGAGCGACGACGGCGCTCCCCCAGTAGGCCCCGGGGGAATGGCTTTTTTTTCGGAGAAAGGCGGAAAAAGCCGAAACCGCCCACCACCCCCACAGAAAGAGCATGAGCAGCCCTCCGGCGGTCCCGGTTTCGGCGAACCACTGGAGAAACTCGTTGTGGGCCCAATGGGTGTACTGCCACTTCATCCCCGGCCACCGCTTCAGCATTTCCCTCTGGGCGTCAAGGTAGTGCCATTTGTACTGCCCCAGCCCCACTCCACGAAGGGGGCGTTCGGCGTACATGGTCCAGGAGGTGGCCCAGATGCTGTCCCGGTTGGCTATGGAAAGAGGGTTTTCCAGCACGTCCTCCATCTTGTACATCAGGATTCCCCATCGCCCTTCATTGAGAAACAGGTTCAGGCCAAAAACAGCACAGAAGAGGAGGGCCACGGCAAGAACCTTCCGCAGGTTTTTCCTGCCGAGGTTCCTGAGATAGTAGCAGGAGAGGACGGAGAAGCCGGTTATGAAGGCGAGTATCCCCGAGCGGCTCGTAGTGGAGATCAGCCCCCAGAAGGTGATTCCGAGGAGGAGCACCAGGAGGGCGCGGAGAAGTTTTCCCCCTGTCCGGGAGGAAAAGAGGAGAAATGAACCGTTGAGGCCGCCGAGAGCGAGCCAGAGGGCAAGCATGTTCTGCTGTCCCGTGTTGGCGATGTAGTGCCCAGGAGTGGGAAGAATGAAAAAAGGCAGCCCCTGGAGATCACGCACCTGGAGTTCGGCGAAGACCACGCTCACCGCACAGTTGACGAGGCATCCCCAGAGAAGGGCCCTGAGCAGCCTGCCCCCGGCGAGGCGGGAGGCAAGGATGTAGACGAGCCAGAGAGATGCGAAAAAGAACCACTCCTGGAAGAAGGTCTCCGGGGAGCGGAGCCCCGACCAGAAGGGCTGGGCAGTCACGTAGAGGAGCAGCAGAAGCCAGATTACCGCGAAGCCGTCGATGGTGAAGGACGTGCGGACCGTTCCCCTTGCGGCGACTGATACACCCGCCAGCAGGCCGCAGAGCGCAACGGGAACCAGGGCGGCCCCCCATTTCAGAAGGTGGAGAGTGGAATAGAACCAGGGGCCTGAAAAGATGAGATTCGGAAAGACGAGGGAGAGAAAGAAAAAAAGGGCGAAAACGCCCCCGGGAAGAAGAAGAGAGTCCGGATACTCTGGAAGCAGCCGGTCCTTTGTTTTCAGTGCGTCATCCATGCAATGTCACTCCTCTGCCTGCTCCAGAGTACCCTTGAGGTCCACCACAAGTTCAACCACAAGCTCCCGCTGGGCAAGTTCCTTGACTTTCCAGACCACCGGAATGCCCTTTTTCCTGTTCATTTCCACCAGAGCGGCCACGTCCCGGAGTATCTCTCCGGTGGGGCCGTCCGGACCGGCGAAGGAGAGGGGAGATTTTTTCGTTCTCTTCTTTCGGGTCTTCGAGGGCTCGGGGGCACGGTCCCTTGCCCTCTGCTCCACTTCGCTGGCCCCCATGTTCTCCGCGGCGGCTTCGGAAGCGAGGGCTACCTGATCCTCCGGGAGGAGGGAGAGAAGAGCCCGGGCCTGACGTTCACCCAGTTTCCCCTCCATGACGAGGCGCTGCACTGGTTCTTCGAGCTTGAGGAGGCGGAGCTTGTTCGCCACTGAGGACTGGGAGCGGCCAAGCTTTCCTGCGAGTTCCGTCTGTGTCCACCCCGAACGCTCCATGATCGCCTGAAGACTGGCTGCTTCTTCGATCGCGGAAAGATTACTCCTGTGGATGTTCTCCACGAGGGCGAGAATCTGCTGTTTTCCCGGGTCTGCCTCCGTAACAATAGCCGGGATGGTGGCAAGTCCGGCCTTTTTTGCCGCCCGAAGCCTCCGCTCCCCTACAACAAGCTCGTAGCCCGATTCCACCGCGAGCACCACCACCGGCTGGATGATACCCACTTCGGAAATGGATGCGGCAAGATCATCGAGCTCGCCTTCGTCGAAATGCCGCCGTGGCTGGGTCGGGTTGGGGCTGATCAGGTCGACCGGTATTTCGGCGAGCCGCCTGGACGGCACATCGTCCGGAATCGTTTTTCCGGCTTCTTTTTCCATTCCCTTGTCACTCCTCAGAAAATTCAGGACTCCCGCCATATCGTTCCTCCGGTTTCCTAAACGTAAGCGAAAAAAGGCTTCACCTGCATTCTACTCCAGTGCATGCCGACCGATCAAGGAAAAATCAATAGGAGCGGTCTGCGTTGACAAAACGGGTGTATTCCCTCAGGAACACGAGAGTGATGTCTCCCGTGGGGCCGTTCCTGTGTTTCGCCAGGTTGATGAAGGCACGGTTGTCGTCCTCCTCCCCGGGTGCTCCCGCCTCGTAGTAGCCTGGACGGTAGAGAAGCATGACCGTATCGGCATCCTGTTCGATGGCGCCGCTGTCCCGAAGGTCGGAAAGCTGGGGTTTCTTCTCCGTACGCTGCTCCACGGCCCGGGAAAGCTGGGACAGGGCGATGACCGGAACTTCAAGTTCCCTGGCCACGCCTTTCAGCCCGCGGGAAATTTCCGCCACCTCCTGCTGCTTGTTCTCAATGCGCCTTGATGAACTCATGAGCTGAAGGTAGTCCACCACGACGAGACCGAGGTCCTTGTGCCTCGACTTGAAGCGCCGGCATCGCGCCCGGAGCTCGAGGGTGGAGAGCATGGAGCTGTCGTCTATGTAGATGGGTGCCTCTGCGAGCCTTCCGGCTGCTTCTGCCAGGGTTTCCCATGAAGACTTGGGGAAGGAGCCGTTCCGGAGATCGTGAATGTTGATCCGGGCCTCGGCGCCGAGCATTCTCTGAACGAGCTGCTCAGCTCCCATTTCCAGGCTGAAGATGAGCACGGGACGGCTCATTCCCTGGCCGCCGAACTGGGCGATGTTTATGGCCAAGGCCGTTTTTCCCATGGAAGGACGGGCCGCAACGATATTCAGGCTTCCCGGCTGGAATCCCCCCATGAGCCTGTCGAGCTCGTAGAATCCCGAATTGAAGCCGGCCACGTCCTGGTCCGAACGGTTGTACTGCTCTTCGATCTGGAGGAATGTCTTTCCAAGGACCTCGCCCACGTGGCGGAAATTGGTGGTGTTCCTTTTCTGGGCGATCTCAAAGACTGCCCTCTCGGCCTCCTCGAGAACTTCATCCACGT
>LSQX01157629.1_pt1 | contig 12608 bp, 8 predicted proteins | sample 654561 | NCBI WGS metagenome assembly LSQX01 (sample SAMN04489861, study PRJNA283612) | anaerobic digester metagenome | isolation source: 4 biogas reactors fed with cattle manure at either 37C or 55C with and... | place: Denmark: Kongens Lyngby | collected 2014 | reverse complement strand
GCGACGGCGAAGGCGACGGCGAAGGTGACGGCGAAGGTGACGGCGAAGGTGACGGTGAAGGTGACGGTGAAGGTGACGGTGTTACCGCAGTATACTGTGCAGTCAGCGTTCTGTTTGAAGTGATATTCGTGTATGACCCGTCCCATCCGCTAAAAACAAACCCGGGTCTCGGCGGAACGGATGGCGGCGTCGCATTTTCTCCCTCCAAAACCGATTGATCACTTAATAATGTACCATCCCAATTCTGAAAGATGACCGTATACGAATCGCCCGGATCCGCATGTACTACTGAAAAAAGTGAAAATACACAAATCAAGCAAAGTGAAACAGCAAGTAATTTTTTCATTTTGCATCGCCCCTTTGTCACGTCAGGATCCACTTCATAACTTTCCTTTTTATTCTAATCGAATCATTAGCATCTTTCCATACCTAAATCGCGAAAACACTTTGTTTTTCACGGTTTTTCGGATTTTTACGACGATTTTCGAGCAAAAAAATCTTTTTTTTTCATATTCTCTTAAAAATGATCGTCGTTTGTGTCAAATTCTTTGTATAAACAGGCGTGTTCCCCGCTTGCTGATTACACACATCCGACCTTGAAACAGCGTTCGCGCGACGTTATGATGGAAGCGACATAGACAAAGTCTCGTTCACTCGGAGGTTTTTATGTGTGGCCGGTATTTTATTGCGGATCCCCAAACCGACGCGGAGATTCGAAAGATCTGCGACGATATCAATTTTCGATATCAGAGCGCGGATCGAAGCGCATTTATCAAGACCGGAGAAATATACCCGACGGATCATGTTCCCGTTCTTGTTCGCGAGAACGACAAGCCGACGGCCGTCCTGATGAATTGGGGGTTCCCCCGTTCTGCTCAGGCAGGAGTCATAATCAACGCGCGGGCCGAAACAGCCTCCCTTAAGCCGATGTTTCGCGGAAGCGTTTCAAGTCGAAGGTGCCTGATTCCCGCAAGCGGGTTTTATGAATGGTCCCATGAGAACGGAAAAGCCGGCAGCAAGTTTCTTCTGCGCTCCGATGATGCGCCGTTACTGCTTCTCGCCGGACTGTATTCGATTTTCGAAAAGGCAGAGAATACGCGATATGCCGCCTTCGTCATTCTTACCGTCGACGCGAACGAGTCGGTTCGGCGGCTTCATGATCGGATGCCTCTGCTGGTACCGAACAGCGAACTCACGACATGGCTCTCCGACGAGCGTTACGCCCGGGAATTATTGCTTGCACCTTGTCGCCAAGTGCTCATCGGCAGTGAAGCCTGAACACCCTTCCGCTTGCGTCATCGGGTCAAAACCAAACAGGTCACACTATTCGGCGCCAAATCCACCGTCAACATTTCAGCCTCCGCCTCAAAAGATCCGATCCGTTCGGGATCGGGATATGCCTCGGAGAGCAAGTACGTATCGACATTTCGGAAGAGGTTTCCTGAACTCTTAATGTCGATCATTGCCTGCGTCCATCCATTCGTCTTATTGATTGCAATAATGACCATCTTGTCCGGATCGTCCGAAAACAAAGACGCGTACACCGATGACCCTTCAAAGTCGTCCGTTTCGGCAAGCACGCTGATGTCTCCGAAATGTGACCCGTTCCCGTCATAATTTAAATACATGTCGAAGGCGGCCTCAATATAGCTGTCCCTCACACCCCCCATCGGCCAGAGCGTTGCCGCGAATACACCCTCACGACCGATTATTCCCAGAAAATCCGCCTGCGCGATGCCTCCGGAAATATGATTGCTCCCGCCAAAATAATACTCGGAAATTGCCAACTTCGTGCCGGGGTAATTCTTGTCGATCTTCTCGAAAAGCCATGGCAACAAGCATACCGGTTCCCCGGTCACATCGGTGATCCAACTGTTCTCGATATAACCGTCATCCCAAAGAGAGCGGGGAGCCTGCACCCTCGCCCGGGCAATCTCCGCGTCCCCGGATTCCGACGTGATTCGATTTCCTGGATTATCCTTTGCTTCCGGATACCAATGAATGTCCAACACATCCACCAAACGCTTCCCGAATTCGCGTTCGGCCTTGGCCATGCGTTTCAGATAATAATCGATGAAGACACCATTAGTTCGGCTGTCGGGTGCGTCCTGCAGGTTGATAAAGGCATTGTAGCCGTAACCGACAAATCCAAAGACCTCCGCCTTCGGAGCCGCGGATTTAATTGCCTGAGCAAACTCGATATTCTTGTCCGCAACTTCTTTATATGAGACAGGTTCGCGCTGGATTGCTTCATGTGTGGACGCCCATAACGCAGGCTCGTTGTCCAGGCAATAGAATAGTCTTCTGTCTGTGCCCTCCTCGGTCGGGAACGCCCGCTCGAGAAAGCGGACAAATTCATTCTGGAAGACAAATTTGTCTTTTCGATCCGGAACGGTATCCGGCCCGCCGGGATGAAAAGCGAGGTTCTCGAGGAATCGCTCGTCCAAATAATTTTCGGTTTCGCGCACATCGGTCCCGTTCTTGTCCTTTGCGACATACCCTTGAATCGGAACGGTTACCAGCGCCGCTGCTCCGTTCTTGAAAATCGCCGATACCCGCTCGGTCACTGCCGCCGCGGGATCATCGGACGCAGAAAGATATGCGTCGTTATGAAAATACCAATCGCCCCCCGCATTGGACGCATTGTTCTCCCAGTTATATGCGGTCCATCGATTTCCACCCAAACGCCCGAGCGTGTATCGATTCGATTCAAAGCTCTCCGGATCAAAGAAATTCCGCCCGTAAATATACGGCGATATCTCCCCGTTCACCACTGTTGTGTCCACCGTAAATGCAACAAATGAGGACATTCCGTAATTCGGAACGGCGACAAACGTCCCTGAAGTCGTCGTCTCGTTTCCGGGCATATCCCCACCCCCCGGGTAATCGGTTACGACAATGTCGTACCGGTACTTCTCTCCGGAAACCAGATGATTAACGATCAGCTCGTGTTCCGTGAGATACCCGTCTGACATCACTTTTTCGCTCGATTCGCCGATACCGTAGAAAAGCTCCGCCTTCGTCCTTTCACTGGTCGAGAAACGAATGGTGGCAAAAGTGCCGGCAGATCCAACCTCGACCGAGACTCTCGATAAAACCGGCGATGTGAAATCATCCCGGCAATTCAGACGTACTTCATCGATATAAAACTCGGCTGAGCCTTCCGAATTGTTGAAAAAAACCAGCCGTGACATCGGTTCCTCTTCCGGATTCACCTTTAAAAGCATAACGGTAAGCTCGTACCATGTGTCCGGCGCGGGTTCTCCGTCAATGAGGTCGAAAAGCGGAACCGAAACATCCTTATCAAGCGAAAACACAAGGTCTCGATCATCCTCGACGGATTCTCCCGGATTAAAAGCAAAAGTGATCGAACGGTATCGGTTCGGGTACATATAATAAATCTCTTCCCAATTCTCGCTTCTTCGAAAAAACTCAAAAGCCTGCCAGGAACCGAGCCGAACAAAAATCGAACGCGAACCGCCTTTCACCGGATCGGCCGTATCCGCGGAAAACTCGGCGTCGCCCCAGGTACCGAACTTGAAAGGTTCGGCTAAGGTATCGCCGAAGACCGTTTCCGTGTAACTCTTCTCGGGCTTGAATCCCGTTTGCTCTATCGTTTCCGACGCGGTGACAGTCGAATCTTCCGTTTCTTCCGTTACCGCGACATCCATCTGTGTCGTCCCTTTTGTTTCTCTCACATTAGTTGCGCAGGCAGACATCAAGATCACAAAACTCAGTCCGGCTAACAATATTCTTCGAAATTTAATCGTCGACATGCTCAACTCTCCGCTTGTTAATGATTACTCCGCTTTGTACAGATCAACGGTCCGCGGATTATGGTCAGAACCACCGCGTGAATTGCAGCCGGCGGAATAAGTAACACACTTCCCAAAAGAATGCCGATCTCATAAGGCAGACTGCTTCGGGAATCCGTCTTCCCGCGAAAACGCCCGATCAGAGATCCCCAGGGAATTCCGATCGCATTCCCCATCATGATGATCCGTATCGCCCCCAAGATACCCTCCGCAAGGGTCTGTCCGTACCGATCGATCAGTTTTTGCCATAAATCCCGGTCCGGAAGAGCCCTGCTGTCCGCATAATGCTGAGCGAAGAGAATCGCCGTCATCTGCTCATCCGGAGTGTCATCAAACCGTCCGTCCGACATATTCCGAATTTCCGTTTCGCTCATACCGGCGCGAAGTGCCATATTCGCGTGAGCATAGGAGCATACGGCACATCCGTTAACCTCGGTTACCGCCATCATGATCCGCTCCATAAAAGGCTTATCAATCAGATGTCGGCTGCGCGCTCTGCTGAGACGGGGTGCCGTCCGCATACCATCTCTCAAAATCCCGTACACTTCTCCGAATGTAAATCTTCGCTGATTCTTTTCGATCATCATTCGTTTGGCTCCCTTCCGATAAGGCACCGGAATCTGACGAGAATAAATCAGGCTATAATTATAGCATGATTTCACGCTTTGATTTCTTAACAACTACGGTGATCTTCCGCGGACAAATCGGGAGAAGCCTCGTTAAGAAAAAGTTATTGATTTAACTTCGCGATGATCCGTTCGACACAATCGTTTATCGTCAGGATCTCGGTATCCAATACGATGTCGGGTGATTCCGGTTCTTCAAACGGAGAGGATACGCCGGAAAGTCCTGCTGTATTCGCCCGATATAAGCCCTTGGGATCTCTTTTCGCGCATACTTCCCGTCCGGCCTTAACATACACCTCTATGAAATGCTCAGATCCGATGATCGAACGCGCCATATCGCGCATTTCTCGCATCGGAGAAATGAAGGAGCAAAGGACGATAATGCCGGCGTCCCGAAAAAGTGATGCGATATGAGCAGCCCTCCGGATGTTTTCCGTACGATCCGACTTCGAAAAACCAAGGTCGGAATTAATCCCCGAACGAAGGTCATCCCCGTCCAGTCGGAAGGCCGCCTTGGACGCGGTATTCAGGTGCTTTTCGACCGCTTCGGCAATCGTCGACTTTCCGGATCCCGAAAGTCCGGTCAACCAAATAACGACACCTTTCTGTCCGAGAACGGTAAAGCGATCCTCGCATGTGACTTCTCCCTGTCTCGGAAAGATCGGTCCGCGCTCATTTCTCTCCATATTTCTCCTTCGCCCGTTACCGGGGATCATCGCGGTCCAGCCCGCGTGCTTTTCGGATCGATTTCTCCCAGGTTCCGAACACCAAACGATCCATCAACGTCCCGATCCCATCCTCCGGAGCCATAATCATCGGAATGGCCATCTCCGCCAGGCGTCGCCCTGACCCGGCCTTACCGCCCGCCGCAAGCAGATCCGCGGAAATTTCAGTCCGGTAGAACCTTTCGCACAAGATGAATGCCTGTGAGAGAACGCGGGTCAGCCGTCGTTCTCCGGCCAACTCTGCGAGGCGACCGGGATCGGCGGCTCCGATCCGAATCAATTCGTTAACATCCAGAAGCCACCGCATCCGGCTCCATCCGTGCTTTGCTCCGTGATATGCGCAGAAAAGCAGTTCCTCCTCCGGTGACAGATACGCGTACTCCGTTCCGCCGTATCGATCGGTTCTTCTCTTCGCCCAAAGTTCATCGAAGGATATCTCGTAAAGAAACAGCGAAAGCCGAAAATGGAGCTCGATATTCATGGCGTTCGGCCCCAAATAGGAGTAGTGATGGTTGTTCTTAAACCATAGTTCTTTCTGTCTGGGTGTCATGTCCGAAGCGGGTATCTGCCGGGTGTATCCGACATCCTTCAGTACGCGATCCGCCCGCTCGATATCGACTGTATCAACCAGCAAATCCAAATCCTTGGAGATTCTCGAATCAATGTCTCCGTAAATCCGCAGAGACAACGCCGGCCCCTTCAGATGTATTACCCGAACGTCCGCCTCATTCATTGCGGCATTGATCGAAACCCACGCTGATGCGATCCTCATCGAACGTGCCATGCACTGTTTGCGAAAAAAGCCCAGCCTTCTCAGCCCGGGTGTTTCTGTCTCATCCTTGAAAAACACTTTCAGATTATCGAACACAACAGGGATCATGCGGTGTTTGTCCAGAAGGGTCATGAACACTTTCCAATCCACACCTTCGGATAAAATCGCCTGAACCTCCGCGATCTGAGCTTCGCTCATACTTTTTCCGGAACAAAGAAGCATCAAACGAAACTCCGGAGGAGTCCGGTCAATCTTCGGGTCTTTGTTCATGGTCTTCATCTCTCGTACCGCCTGCTGTCATTTTGCAAATTCAATCATTTCGTAAAAGCGCCCGCCCTCTCTGGACGAAAGCTCGTCATACGAACCGGATTCCACAACCTGACCGTCGTCGATGACCAAAACATGGTCTGCGTTGCGAACGGTGGTCAGTCTGTGCGCGATGATCACGATCGTCATCTTACCGCGAAGGTTCGCAATCGCCTGTCGAATAAAAAATTCATTGTGGCTGTCCAAAGAACTGGTTGCCTCATCCAGGACCAAAATATCCGGATGACGCAACAGCGCTCTCGCAAGCACAATTCTCTGTTTCTCTCCCCCCGACAACCGGATTCCCCTGTCGCCGATGTGCGTGTTCAGACTTTCAGGTAATTTGTTGATAAAATCCATAGCGGCCGCCGTCTCCAGAGCCTCTCTGATCTCCGGGTCCGAAGCGGACGGATTAAAATGAAGCAGGTTATCACGGATCGTTCCGTTCAGGAGATAAGCATCTTGCGGGACATAGGAGATGCGTCTTCTCCATTGCTTCTCTAAAACAGGAGTCAACTCGATGTCGTCCGCGAGTATACGTCCGCCCTGAGGTTTCAGGAACATCAACAGAAGATCAACGATCGTGCTTTTCCCCGCACCGGATCGCCCGACGAGGACAGTGGTCCGGTTAACGGGAATTTCGAAGGAAACATCCTTCAGATGAAACGAATCTTCCTCCGTTCGATAAGAAAAGCACACACGGTCGAAACGAATTTGCCGTCGAAGCCGGATCTCTTCCGCGGCTGTATCCTCTCCTGCCGTGACAACGCCTCTCGGCTCTTCTTCCCGTCTCGAAAAATCATCGATCAACCGACCATATGACTCAAAAGACGGAATTGCGACCATTATACTCTGCAGATTCGACTGCGTCTTTGTGAAAATCGGCCAGGTTCTCGAAAAAACATACAAAATGATAATCATTGATGCCGGTTCGATGCCAAAAAAAGTGGCCATCAAATAGAAAACAAGGCTGACGATCACCGCCGCCGCAATGCTGTAAAGGAGCTGAGGTCTGGCCTGAAGCCTCGTATGACGAATCAGATTTTCCTTGATCTTTGAGCATATTTCGTTGAACTTACTCGCCTGCCGGTCCTCGATCCCGTAGCTCTTCACCTCTTTGACACCGTTCAGTTGTTCGGTAATTTCAAAAAGCAGTCGCTTGTTCGTTTCATGAATTTTCGAGCCGACGGACTTAGAATCCCGAAGTGTCGATCGCATCAGAAAAGCCAACACCACTCCGCAAATCATTACGAAAACAGTAAGCGGCGGAGATATGAAGAACGCGATCGCGAGGTGAACCGAAAAAACGATCGCATCCGATATCAATCGAAGAAACAATACTCCTCCGGACGATATCCGATTGATTTCAACCGCAAACATATTGCTGATGTCCGATTTATTCTTTGATATCATAACGGACCATTCGACATTCACCGTTTTTTCGAATAAACGAACACGGAGATATTCAACATAACCCTGAATGATCCGCGTATTCAGAAGCAACATCCTTCTCGAAAAGAATGACTGGGCGACAATGAGGATCACATAAGCGCAGAGAATCACCGGCAACTTCGCCGCTTCGGGCAAAACCTCCAGAAAACCGGCCTGCCGGCGCACCCATTCGATCGATGCGTTTCCCCCGTCAAGGATCCCGATCAGCGACAGGAGCGGGATCAACATCAAGATTCCGACTCCTCCGGTGATACCGGATATAATCATAAACAGCAGATTTTGTATGAAATCCTTTCGGGAGTACCGATAAAGGCTCTTAAAAAAGTCGGTCACCGATTCGTCCTCCATGAATTGATTTCTATTTCATCTCCTAAGTATTATACATTTTCGCGCCATAAAAGCATCGGTCAATTACTCGGACAAAATCCTTTGTTTGGGATCTTTTCGAAAATATGTTAAAAGTCTATAAATATTTACCTCCATATGACATTATAATATGGCAAGAAAACTTAATTTGTTGTACCCTATTCTGTATGGCGTTTATGGAGTGTGCGTTTTGGGCGCGCAGAATCACTCGGGGAGGCAAAAATGGGCGAGGTTTATCATCGGAGTTCCTTTAAGACCTGGATCAGTGCACCGGACAGAGATAACGGGAAACCGATCTCTCCGGAGCGTGTCGACGAGTATGTAAACGCTCTTAAGTTCTCATCCGCTATGCTGATCAGCGGGAAATTCAAACATACGGATTTATTTTTCTATTCCACACCCAAAGAATTTGAAGAAGCCATTGATACGATTCTGAACGCCAAGAACTTCGATCTGGTCAATAAGAGCAGTAAGGGCGCCTTCGCGGAGGCTATGGAATATTATCATCAGTTTTTGAGTGAGATTTCTCAACCGACCTGCTGGCTTTTCTCCGGAAATCCGAGAATTTATGATATTGTATCCGCTATTCAGGAACTGGCCGTCATTCCGTGGAAGCTTGATCGTAAGGATTCGATGATCAAGCGGAATGACAGGGTATTCCTATGGTTACCGGGTGTGGACGGAGGCATCGCCGCTTCCGGCACAATCATGGGTTCACCCGAAGACAGAGAGCCCTTGCGTAACGATCCTTTCGCGATCGGAGCATATCTTCGGTTAAACGGGTTCATCGGTCTCGAGATCCGTCTGGATAAGAAATACACAAATCCCCTGGTCAGCAGAAATTTGCTCTTGGCTGACGATCGCGCCAAGACCTTGGAAGTATTGAACTTTCCCGGAGTCTCCTACTACAAAGTTACTCCGGAACAGGAAGAAGCGATCGAGGAAATCGTTAAGAGCAGTTACAGTAAAGCGGCCGCCTCAGCCGCGGCAACGGCAAGGGCTTCGGAGCCTCCTCAAAGCACCGCTTCTCCCGCGAAGACATCGACTCAGCCTGTGACCGCACAGCCCCCCGCAAGCGCCGGGAAACCTTCCCCCTCCGCATCAAAGACCATCGCCGCCACCCGGCCGGCAGATCAAGGGGAAGAGATCATCACGGAAGATCTGAACGAGAGCCGCCCGGAAGACGAGGAGCCGATCACGGAAACACACGGCCGTCGTTGTTGGATTTTCACGCCGTCGGAAGCAGCCAGGGTTTGGGATGACTTTTATTCGCATGGTTATATGGCGCTCGGGTTTGACTCGCTCGGGGATTTGAAACAGTTTTCGAGCAAGGACGCAATAAAGAAGGGGATGCAGGCTACCTACGGAAGTGGCAGGAACTATAAATACCTCGGTAATGCCGCATGGCAATTTTGCCGGGAGATTAAAGTCGGAGATATCATTTACTTCGGATCCGATTCCCGGAAAATTCTCGGAAGAGGTATCGTTAAGTCCGATTATGCGTTTGATTGGTCACGGAAAGAGCATAAGAATGTCCGTGATGTCGCCTGGACCAACCGCGGAGAATGGTTGACGGATTCCATCGTAGCGCGTCGAACTTTAGTGGATATAACCAATCTGATCGGATACTGTCGCGATTTGGAGGATTTGATTTCCGGTTCTTCCGACGCGAATTTCAGCGACGACTTCGATACGGACGCCGTCGTTCCCTATTCGAAACAGGACTTCCTGTCCGAAGTGTTTATGGAAGAGGATGAATACGAAGAACTTAAATATCTCCTGCTCACCCGGAAAAACGTCATTATTACCGGTGTGCCGGGCGTCGGCAAGACTTTTCTGGCCGAGCGTCTTGCGTACTCCATCATCGGCGGGCGCGATTGTGAGCGTGTTAAGGGCATTCAATTCCACTCCGGCTACACTTATGACAATTTCGTCATGAGCCAGAGCTCATCGGGCGGGAAGCAAATTCTCACGACAGGCGTATTTTATGATTTTTGCAAGGAAGCGGAACCTGACGACAAGGAGCATTTTTTCATCATCGACGATATCTGCCGCGGCGATATCGGTAATATTTTCGGAGATCTGCTCATGCTGATCGGTCGGGATGATCGCGGCAAGAGCATCCGCCTTCTGTACCGTGACGAGCAGTTCAGCATTCCGGAGAACGTGCACATCATCGCTACCATGAACGGTGCCGCAGATTCAAACGGCTTCGACTATTCGGTACGAAGACGTTTTGCTTTCTATGATCTGATGCCCGCCTATGATAAGAAGCCTTTCGCTCAATACGTGAAGAAGCACGCCAATCCCAAACTGGATAAAATCGTCAGGATCGTTTCCGATATTAATAAGGCTCTGCTTGCGGGCGCAACGGAAGGGGAAACACAACTGATCGGTCATGGCTATTTTTGCGGGAAACTCGAATTGAACGATAAAAATTTGAACGCAATTACCAAATATGAATTGATTCCCTTAGTGCGTGAATTATTCGCAACTCAACCGGATCAGGCTAAGTTATGGATGAGCAAACTCACCGCCGCAACGAAAGTTTAGTATCCGGATCATTAATATCAAAAGGCCGAAGGAATTGAACCTTCGGCCTTTCCTTTTGTATCAGATCACCGAAAACCGGCGGGGATCAATCCTCAGATTTTTTCTCCGTTTGGTCCGGCTGTTTCTGTATTTCGCCCTCTTCACTCGCTAAATCTCTTTCGTCCTCCGCACTTTCGATGTTCTCGCCTTCGACCTCTCCGGTCGACTTCGGTGCGTTTTTCTTTTTCCGTAGCGCATAAACGATACCGGCGGCCATCAACAGTACTCCGGCCACAATCAGAACGGCCGCCTCGATTAAGCTGTTATCCTTGGAGGGAGTGGATGGGGTCACTTCTGTTTCCGGGGACGGCGTCGGCTGTTCGGTCGGAGCCGGGGTAGCCGACACTTCCGGAGCCGAAAGCGCATCCAATTCTTCTTGCGTAAGGAACTGAACGTTGTCCATATAAACCTTGCCGGCGAAGTCGCTTTCGATATCACCGAATATCAAGATCATATTACGCAAAGGAGTATCCTCAGTTATACTTTCGATGGCCGCGAAATCAAGCGTTACTAAGAAATGATACAATCCGTCTTCGGTCAGTTCCGCCTCGGAAAGCTTCGTGAAATCGATATTGTATGACTCTGGAATCTGCACCCAATAGCCGATCTCGGGAGGTTGGAAAGCACAACTGATCGCCATCTCACCGGTCGTCGCCTTTGTCGGTTTCAAATACAGATCAAAAACAACATAATCATAATTATTTCGTGTCAGAGGTTCGATCCACAAATCCAATCTGGGGGCGGATGCCCAGTTATCGGTCGGTTTGATCTCCGGATAAGCGAATTCATAACAAAGCGCCAAAGAACGGTTTGCGGCCTCAACCTTAATTGAAACCTTAGTTCCGGAATCGGTATTCCAATCCCATCCCTGACGTGTAAAATCATCAAAATCGGAAGGCAGCTTGGGATCTCCCTTGCTCTGATGTTCCAGAGGCGGCAATCCCGACGCACCGGACCCGGAGAAAGTGATATTGTCGATCCCGACATCGCCGCCGTTTTCACTTCCGACAAAAAGCACGATATTGGTAAGAACACTGCCGTCCGCATCGGATGCGATCTCTTGGATATTCGTCGCTTGGCCGATCATCAATACAGCCTTTGCCATATAGAGTCCGTTACCTTGGTCGGTGAATTCGCGCGGGAGAATACGAAGCGCGTTCTTTGGGTTGGTCCAACCGTGTGAATCCGATTGAGGTACAGACGAAATCGATATCGTGGTCGGCTCCTCAACATAAATGTCCATCTTCACCGTGTCGCCGCCGAATATGTCAAAATCAGGGCTGTAGCCTTCCGATGAGATACGGACATTGTTCCAGAACTCGGTATCCGACGTGTCGTTGCTGCTTTTCATCCCGGTCAGCCACAGAACATTTTTACGATTCTCCAGTGTCACGCTCTTCACGGGGCTGTCGCGGTTGAGTTCAAAGCCCTGTGTCGTTCCGTCGTCAAAAGTCCACAGCACCTCTTCGAACGCGCCTTCGAGCTTACGGTCGATCGGCTCATATTTGATCCCCTTGATCCGTGCGCGGACATATTCGCCCGTTACGCTCATCTCTTCGGCGGTCCAGATCCGATCGTCACCGGGATCCAATACGGTCGCTTCGGAGACGCCCATAATATAAGGTGTAAATGCGCCGGACGTCTCGTTCTTGTTGGTCAGAGACCAGTTGCACCAACTGACATTGTTGGAATTCAGAAAGTCGAGCCATTGATCCGCCTTATCCAGATACGGGCCTCCGGTTCCGTTGGCTTCGCTGGTTCCCCACTCCGTCGCGAAAATCGCAACGCCGTTCTCCAGCGCATACCGTCCGTTGGACATAACATTTCCGCGATCCGTCGTATCCTCGGAAGACATGTGGGTTCCGGAATAGAAGTGGAGAGAATACATGATGTTTTCTGCGTCGATCGGATCGTCCGCGGCCAAGTCGGGACGCTGACTCCAGTTCGGCGTACC
>LSQX01218216.1_pt1 | contig 12609 bp, 3 predicted proteins | sample 654561 | NCBI WGS metagenome assembly LSQX01 (sample SAMN04489861, study PRJNA283612) | anaerobic digester metagenome | isolation source: 4 biogas reactors fed with cattle manure at either 37C or 55C with and... | place: Denmark: Kongens Lyngby | collected 2014 | reverse complement strand
ATGCCAAAGAATTGTACAGCATAGTTCCACACGGCACCATTGTCACAATAGTGCAGAACAACAAGACCTTTAAAATATTAAAAAGCGGTGATGTCGGTTCTGACATATTAAGGCTACAAAAGGCCTTAAAAAAACTGGGATATTTTCACGACTGGCCTAGTGGAAAGTTTGGTGAAAACCTTAAAAAGAGCGTGATAAAGTTTCAGAAAGAAAATGATTATAAGGTTACCGGTACAGTCAGCAAAAGCTTATACGACATTATAATAAAGAAGTATGAAGATAAGTTGGCGGATGAAAATTCGCCAACTTTATGAGGCATGGAAAAAAACTTATTATTTAGTTTAAATTATATATTTTAAATATTTTAAAAAGGTGATATAATTTATAAGAAGTATGTTTTTTTAAAATTGATTGATTAGCATTTCTGTAAGTTTTTTATCTGGTTTGTTTCATTGGGGATTTTAAAACAAAAATAATTGACAACATAGTCTGCATCTTTTGTGCATTATACCAGTGTTTTAGTAAAAGTATTACAAATTTTTTTACTAGGAGGATCTTTATGCAAAAAACGATTCGAAGGATTCTTGGTATTTTCATTGCACTTGTTTTTCTTATGTCAAATGCTGTTTGTATAAGTGCAAAGGCGCCTGATATTGATTCCCATTGGGCACAGGAAGTTATTGCAAGCTGGATGGAGCAGGATCTTATTGACGGTTATGAGGACAACTCGTTCAGACCGGATAATCCTGTGAAAAGGGCTGAGTTTATTGCTTTTGTCAACAGAGTGCTAAGACTTATTGAAATGTCAAGTTCTTCATTTATTGATGTCCCTGAAAACGCGTGGTACAAGGAAGATGTTTTGAAAGCTGTAGAAGCTGGCATGATAAGCGGGTACGGTGATGGAAAGTTTAAACCTGATGATTATATTACCCGGCAGGAAGCATCAGTTGTGCTTTTTAGCGCATTTGAGCTGGAGGCTCATGGAGATGCCCCTTCAAGCGGATTTAAAGATTCAGGCAAAATTTCTTCATGGGCACAAAAGGCTGTGAATTCCCTGTTTAAAAAAGGTTACATAAAAGGAAGAGCTGACAACAACTTTGCTCCGTCTGACAAAATAACCAGAGCTGAAGCTGTTGCGATGATAAACAATATTATGGGAACTCTTATAAAAAACAAAGGCGAATTTACAAACTCTGTCAAAGGAAATTTAGTTGTAAATACTCCTGATGTTACCTTGAAAAATATGGAGATAGAAGGCGATCTCTATCTTGCCCAAGGTATTGGTGAAGGAGATGTAACTCTTGATAATGTGACTGTAAAAGGCAAGACCATTGTGAAGGGCGGTGGCTCTAATAGTATTATACTAAACAACTCCCGAGCAAATGGCGGAATTGTTGTCAATAAAAAAAGCATTAATAAAAAAGTAAGAATCGTAGCGCAAGGGTCAACTGAAATTGCCAAAGTGGATGTCAAATCACCTGCAAAGCTTCAGGAAAGCGATTTGCACGGAAAAGGTTTCGGAGAAGTATCTGTCTCAGTAGTGATGAATAAAAATGTTTTTGCTAAAGATGCAGATGATGTGGAACTTGAAGGGGAATTTGGAGATGTCTCAATTAATACTGAAGGCTCAAAGTTAAACCTTTTAAAAGGAACTATTCAAACCCTGTCAATAGATGTTAAGACAGAAGTTAATCTTAAAGGTGGAACTGTCCAAAAATTAGACGTAAAAGCTCCTGCAACTGCATCCGTAGTTAATGTTTTTAAAGATGTTGTTGTCAATGTTGTTGATATCTTTTCAAAAATTGACCTGAATATTGAAGGAATAATAGACAATGTTAAGATTCTTGCAGGCGCAAGTGACACAAATGTAAATGTTGCTGAAGGAGCTAATGTAACAGAAATAACTATTGATGCTAAAATAAAAGTGACTGGAAATGGAAATATTGCCAAAGCAACGATTAATGCAGCTGATGTAAGTATAGAAAAGAAACCTGAGAGTGTAGTTGTTGGCAACAATGGATCTGGTACAGTAGGAGGAGATACGATTGGTAGCAACACTACACCAACAGAGACTACAGCTGGCGGTTCAAGTGGAGGAGGTGGCGGAAGCGTATCAACACCAAAACCAAGCACAACAATAACTACAACACCAGCTACATCACCAACACCAACAGCAACCACAACATCAGCTACATCAACACCTACTACAACACCGCCTACTACAACAGCACCTACTACACCACCTACTACAACAGCACCTATAACACCGCCTACTACAACACCTGCTATATCACCAACACCTTTAGCATCACCAGCTGTAGTGGCAGAGTTAGTAACTGAAATTAGGGAAGAGTATCTCGATGGATTTTTAATTGGTTTGTCGTTACAGGAAGAAACATTTAGAGATGGAATTACAGTAAGTGATTCGGTATACTTCACTCTTAACAATGTACCTGCGAATGTAACAGTAGCAGAGTCTGTATATATTTATGGCCAGAAGGCTTTTGCCAAATTGGGATATGGCGGTTCAGGTATAGGTGAAGATATTACTGATTTTACTATAACCATTGATGGCGAAATATTAACTGGTGGAAATAACCTGACAACTGAGCCTATGGCAATATACGCCAAAAAAACATCATCTACATCTGTGAATCTTGGCGCTATAGCAATAGGCCTAAGTGAAACTGAATATTTCATAGACTTATTCGAAACAATTGGAGAAACGGATTCTGTAATTGACGATGTTTCTTATGAGGATTTCGTTTTGATTAAAAACTATGGAACCAAAGAGCAAACTATGATAAATGATATAATATTAACACACTGTATTGACGTTGACGAATTTGTAAATCCTTTTGAATACATTATAGAAATAGATGAATCGGAAGGAACCTCCTTTGAAGAAGGCACTTACAGGCTGATATTCAACAAGGACGGTTATGAAATTGTGTTTACAGATATTGATGGCAGGTATTTTGAGTTTACTGTATCGGATGAAAGTCCATACCTATCAGACAGAGAAGAAGAACTTACTGTTACTGTAAATACCAAAGGATTAGCTGATGGTACACCTGTGAGAATTTACATTACAGATGATAGCTCAGAATTATTCTCAGAAACAGGAAGTATAGGTAGTGATACTGCTCAAATCAGCTTTGCTTTGCCGGATACATTGCAAGTTGGAACTTATTATTACATGTATATAGAAGTTGATGGATTAATCAATTATTATGGTCTTTCTATCGTAGATCCTGTAGATTCTATTAGTATGGTAACCGGACCTGGTTCCGATGAGATAATTGAAGAAATGAATATTACATTAGAAGATGAGACATATCATCAGCTGTGGACTAAAATTAGTCCTGAAACAGCAAACCAATCACCGACAGCAGTTGTATGGACTTCAAGCAATACAAGTGTTGCACAAGTAAATGAGAATGGGTTTGTAACAGCTTTAGACCCAGGTACTACAATAATAACCGCAACATCTGTGTATGATGAAACAAAATCAGCATCCTGTACAGTCAATGTATATCCTGATAACGTGCTAGCTATTGACACGGCAGATGTAAGTGTAAGCAAAAGTGAAGCAGACATCATATTTACTTACACCTTTGGAGAGGCTAGTTTTGGAGATGCTATTTCAACTCCATATTACATGGATAAAGACAAATCAGTTATTACAATTGGTAATGAGACTCAAACTGTTTCTTCTTCGGTTTATTTTAAAGATGTAACGATTGATGCTGAAGGTACTGTTGTTTACGCGAATCTTGGTGAAGTAATAGAAAACCTTGGCATGAGTTTTATACCTGAGTATATTGCTTTTGATCTGTTTGGACGTTTTCCTGTAAGCGGACAAAGTGAGGTATGGCATCACAATGATAATATTTATCTTTCACAGGATGAAATGGACATATTAACTCCAAAGGCAGATATCACAATATTATCTGCTACTGATAGCAAAATTGAATTTGAAATAAGTCAGAGTGTTTATGGAGAACCTGATGTTGTTGACAGTTTATCAATTGATGATTTCATACTTATCGATAGTGCCCCAAACTTGATTGAAGGAATTCAATTGTCTGGACCTGATGCAGGAACATTTAATTATACCATATTGCCAGAGGAAGGAAGTTTCTTTGCAGACGGTCAATACAGACTAGGCTTTGTAAAATCCGGATATTTAAACGATCATTATCCATTTGTTATTGATACGACTGCACCAGTATTTAATTTGAATTATCCTACTTCAGGTGAAGCTCAGGAAAATGGTAGTAAAAGTGTAGAAGCACTTATAATGCTAGACGAAGCAAGTACCGTTTATTATGTTGGAGTTGAAAACAGAGCATCAGTACCAAGTGCAAGCCAAATTGAAGCAGGAAAAGACAGTGAAAATATTGATGCACTCGCTAAAGGAAGCAAAGCGGTAACAGCTAATGTAGAAACTTCATTTGCTATTACATTCCCAGCTGATGATACAGAATATGATATTTACTTTGTTGCACAAGATGTTGCAGGTAATTTATCCGCAGTAGTAAAGCTGGATTTAAGAACACCAATAAACGTTATAAAGGACTATGGCTTCAATGAGGACACAATGGGATGGGAAAAAGGCTGGGGCGGTGCATGGGGTGCCCAGGAACTTACTCACAGCAGTGATTTGGGTGCATTAGCAGTAGATGTTAATTATACCGGTGGCGGCTGGGATGAAGCGACTTTTAAAACCAACGTTTCAGGAGCTTGGGTAGCCGATATCGATGAAATAACGTATGATGTTTATATACCAATAAGCTGTGATGGCTCAATCTTGGTACGTTCCGATGTTGCTATAGAATATGATCCACAGAATATAGGTTCAGGAATAACATATACGCTTTCATCGCAACCGACAGTAACTATAGGTGAAAGTCAATACAAAAAAATATCCCACACTACTATAGTACCTGCTTCTATAGGAACTGATTCTAGAAACAAAAGCGAAATAAATGGATTCCTAATCTCTTTAATTGGTAAGAATGCAACATATAGCGGACCTATATATGTGGATAACTTCAAAGTCAAAGATATGCCAGACAATTCACCCGTTATAGTAAAGGAATATAATTTTAACGACAGCACTGCAATGGGATGGGTATACGCATGGGGTACAGAAGCAGCTATTGCAAATAGCACCGCCATAAATGAAGGAGCATTGGAACTTGACTTCATTGAAAATGCATTAACCAATGCAGCTATTAAAAACGAAATATGGAAAGATAATCTAGACTTAGCTAAAGCAAATGCCAATGAAATATCCTATGATTTGTATATTCCAAATCCAAGTGAATTTTTAGGTACTCTAGTAGTGAGTGCTAGTGTTACTACTAATGATGACGGTTATCCCACTGTAGAACTTGAAGAGGAATATGCATCTTATGATGTAGCTCAAATGAATCGGATCACAATAAATGGCGTTGAATATGCTGTTATTAATAGGAATATTTCCTTAGACGCTGTTACCGACAAATCAAAAGTTGTTGCGGTAAATATCTCAATAAAAGGAAACTCAAACAGCTATGAAGGTAAGCTGTACATTGATGATGTTCAAATAAAACAATAATCCCAGACTAAAGACACGGTGGCGGTTCTCTTGTNNACAAGAGAACCGCCACCGTGTCTTTGTTTGTAGTTGTCTACTATTTCAATGATTTCGTCTCCAAAGGCTTTTAATTTTTTCTTCCCGATTCCTTTTATTTTTCTCAATTCCTCCAATGTTGAAGGTAATTGTTCAACAATCTGGAACAAACATTTTTGGTGTAAAACAAAAAACGCGGGTTGATCAAATTCTTCAGCTTTACGCGTCCTCCATCTTTTTAGTTCCTCAAACAATTCAGGATGGCTGACGGACTCAGAAGTTAATTCCTTCCAATCTTCCTTTGCTTCTTTCTGCTTCTGTTGTTTCTGCGGAGGCTTTTCAATTGAAGCTTTTGCCCTGGTATCGAGGAATGCTTTTGCATTGAAGCCTTCCTGACACTGCTCAAAACATGCCTGCTTTATCAGCATGTCTGTTTTTACTTTTTCCAATGCCTTTACAACATTCTTTTTCAAGCTTTTGTTATCACTTTCGACAGTTATACCTTCCATCACACTTAAAACTCCGGTATTTATTTTTTCCGTATAATACTTACCGGCCTTTATAATCCGCTCCTGAAACTGTTGGTTCTTTTCCGCATCAGCTTGAGTCTCCAACATTTTATTGATATGAGGTTTAAACTTGTCAGAAATGATAAGCAAATCAGTATTAACAACCGCTTTTAGCTGCTCAAGATTATCCTTTAAACCTTTATGCAAGCTACCTGCATTTTCGTTGTACAACTTCAGACAGTAGTTCAGCTGTCGCGCAATCTGATTGAAGTCAAACAGCTCAAGCACAAGCTCCTTTTGATAATCATACTTCGACTTCTCAAGTTCATCCATACTTGGCTGATTCTCGGATACCTCACATGAGAAATTCTGAACTGTTGTGTCACTGATAACACTCCTCGCTGTGAGTTTTGAACCTAACACCAAACCCTCAAGAGTCTTACATCGGCTTAATGCAACATAAACCTGTCCATGTGCAAATGCGGCACTCGCATCTATTATAGCCCTTTCAAAAGTCAATCCCTGACTCTTGTGAATTGTAATAGCCCATGCAAGCTTCAAAGGATATTGCGTGAAACTTCCAACAACCTCCTCTTCAATCTCTTCAGTTTTTTCATTGATGGAGTATTTATAATTCTGCCATTCTGCCTGTAAAACAGTAATACTGTCCTCATCTCCATCGCACTTTACACAGATGCTTTCTTTGTTTATTTTTTCTACAATTCCGATTTTACCATTATAAAACTGCTTTTCCTTGGAGGTATCATTTTTAACGAACATGACCTGGGTTCCTTTTTTTAGTACAAGCTCATAATCTGTCGGATAGGAATATTCCGGAAAATCCCCCTCTGCAAAGGCTTTAAAACGATATTCACGCTCATTGATTTGTGCCAGTTTTCTATCATTTATCAATCTCGCCTGATGGTTATGTGTGGTCAATATGATATAACCGTCAGGTGCATTCTTGGACAATTGCTCGTCATACCTTTTATTCAACTCAGTTAATACATCATCATCAATTTTATTATCCCGGAACTTATTGAGCAAACTGATGAACTCACTGTCTTTTTGCCTATATATATGTTTCAATTCAATACTCATATATTGAGTCATCATCAACGCCCTGCTACTAAAAAAATATATAGAACTGTACCACTCCTTCAGAATAGCCCATTCATCATCCTTTATAACCGGTGCCAATTGCTGGATATCACCTATCATAAGCAGTTGAACACCTCCGAAAGGCTTATTCCTGTTTTTGTATCTTCTTAGAACATCATCTATTGCGTCCAGCACATCGGCACGCACCATACTGATTTCGTCTATAACAAGCAGATCCATACTCCGAATTATATTGATCTTTTCTCTGGTGAATCTCTGTATTCTTCGGTTTTCCTTGTTGTCTTCATTATTCTGAACAGGCACAAAGGGAGCAAAAGGCAACTGAAAAAAAGAATGAATAGTCACACCCCCGGCATTGATAGCGGCAACTCCGGTAGGTGCTACCACAATCATGCGCTTGGGAGATACTTTTTTTAAATTGTGCAAAAATGTAGTTTTACCGGTTCCGGCTTTTCCTGTCAAAAATACGTTTCTATTGGTGTACTGAACAAAATTGAAGGCAAGCTCCAATTGAGTATTTTTAATTTCGCCACTTTTTCCCTCTGTCATAACCAACAATCAACTCCAATAAAATTTTATACACATTCCGTAATATACAATATCACGAAAATAAAATTTTTCAACATATATTGAATGCGATAAAGATTTTACATCACACTTCAATTTCCTTAGGAAAGGTTAAAATATAAATTAATATAAAATCATTTTCGTGATATATTGTGATATATAAAGTTAAGCTACACCATATCAAAAAAGCTCAATTGATTACTTTGGGGAAGACCTTTTAAGCAACCGAACCTTTCAAGCGATTCTATAGTGGAATTCCCAATTTTCGCACGTGTCTTCAACTCTTCTATCGAGCCAAAGGGACCTCCTTCAATCACAGCTGAATATATACCTTCCGCTGCAACATTTCCCATGCCCGATATGCTGTTTAATGGAGGTCTTATGCTTTCATCCTCTATCAAGAAATTTGTTGCATGAGATTTATATAAATCTATCGGCAGGAATTTAAAGCCTCTTTCGTGCATTTCCAAAACCAATTCCAAATCATCATACATATCCTTGTCCTTATTGGCAGCCTGATTGCCCTGCATTTCTATTTCCTTCATCTTTTGCTTTACAACCTCCTTTCCATTAATCATAAATTCTGCATCAAAGGCCTTTGCTCTGATTGAAAAATAAGCCGCGTAATAAGCCAGAGGCATATGCACTTTAAACCAAGCTATTCTGAAGGCCATCATAATATAGGCGGCAGCATGAGCCTTAGGGAACATATATTTTATCTTTTTACAGGAGTCTATATACCATTCCGGCACATCATGCTCTCTCATCATAGCCTCATATTCAGGCCATTTTGGTTCCTTTAAAGCCTTTCCTTTACGAACCGTCTCCATGATTTTGAAGGCAGCGTTCGGTGGCAAACCTTTTTTCATGAGATAAACCATAATATCATCTCTTGTACACACTGCCTCACTTAATGTAACTGTCCCTGCATCAATCAAATCCTTTGCATTCCCGAGCCAAACATCGGTACCATGTGAAAGACCCGAAATACATATCAGATCTGCAAATTGCTTAGGCATTGTATCCAAAAGCATTCCTCTTACAAATTTGGTACCGAATTCAGGGACACCAAAGGTTCCAACCTTCGAATTCACCTGCTCGGGAGTTACACCCAGAGCTTGCGTTGATGAAAATAAAGACATGGTCTTCTTATCATCCATAGGTATCGTTTTTGGGTCAACTCCGGTAATATCCTGAAGCATTCTTATCATTGTAGGGTCATCATGCCCAAGTATATCGAGTTTCAAAAGATTCTGGTCTATCGAGTGGTAGTCAAAATGTGTTGTTATTATATCTGAATCCGAATCATCAGCAGGATGTTGTACCGGACAGAATTCAAATATTTCCCTTCCTTTCGGTACAACTATTATTCCTCCGGGGTGCTGTCCTGTTGTTCTTTTTATGCCAGTACATCCCTTTGCAATTCTCTCAATTTCTGCTTTATTTACATGCATATTTTTTTCTTCAAAATACTTCTTCACGTAGCCAAAGGCTGTTTTATCCGCTATGGTGCCAACAGTTCCGGCCTTAAAGGTTGTACCCTTTCCAAATATAACTTCTGTATATTTATGTGCCCTTGCCTGATACTCCCCCGAAAAGTTCAGGTCAATATCTGGCTCTTTATCTCCATCAAAGCCTAGGAAAGTTTCAAAGGGAATGTCTATTCCATCTTTGGCAAGCTGTTGTGAACAAACAGGACAAGATTTGTCCGGCAGATCAAAACCGTTATTATAGCCATAATCTGTAAAGTCAGAGTATTTGCAGCCCGGGCACCTGTAATGGGGCGGCAAAGCATTTACTTCCGTAATACCTGTCATATAGGCTACAACGGAGGAGCCGACAGACCCCCTTGAACCAACCAGATATCCGTCCTCATTCGATTTCCATACCAGCTTCTGGGCAATTATATACATTACCGAGAAACCATTTTTTATTATAGAATCAAGTTCCCTGTCAAGCCTTTGCTGGACAATTTCCGGTAATGGGTCTCCATACAGCTCATGAGCCTTCCCGAAAGTAATATCCTTGATAGTCTTCTCACAGCCATCAATATGAGGAGGACATTTTTCAGATGAAATAGGGCTTATCTGCTCACACATTTCAGCTATCTTATTTGTGTTTGCAACCACCACTTCATAGGCCTTTTCCTCCCCCAAATAGGAAAATTCCTGCAACATCTCCTCTGTAGTCTTTAAATATAGTGGCGCCTGATTGTCTGCATCATCATAGCCCTGACCTGCTTCAAGTATGCGTCTGTATATCTCATCCTCAGGATCTAAAAAGTGGACATCTCCCGTAGCAACAACAGGTATATTAAGTTTTTCTCCAAGTGCTACTATTTTTCTGTTGATTCCCTTCAGATATTCCTTGTCTGGAACCTCTTCTTTTCTTACCAGATAATCATTATTCCCTAGAGGTTGAATTTCTAAATAATCGTACTCTTTTGCAATGACCTCAATCTCATCGTCGGATTTTCCATGTAAAATTGCCTGGTAAAGCTCACCCTCACTGCATGCACTTCCCATAATCAATCCTTCAGAGTATTCTTTATAGAGACTCTTTAGGATACGTGGTTTTTTATAAAAATAATCCAAATGTGAATAGGATACCAACTTGTATAGATTCTTTAGCCCTACATAGTCCTTTGCCAATATTATAGCATGATAAGTTTTAAGTTTTTTATACTCAACCTTTCTTGATTCTCCGTCGGTGCTATATTTATCTACATCTTCAATAGTTTTAGCTCCTCTTTCCTTAAGTTTTTCAAGCATAATATTGAACACCTTGACGGTAGTGCTCACATCATCCAAAGCTCTGTGAGCAACCTCTACCTTTATTTTTAAGTTCTTGGCTATTCTTCCCAATTTATAGGTTTTATATTCGGGAAAAAGTGCTTTAGCCAGGGATAGTGTGTCCAGATATGTATAATCAAAGTTGTAGCCTAAGACCCTTGCATTATGCTTTAAGAAACCAATATCAAACTCAGCATTGTGAGCCACCAAAATGCTCCCTTCTATAAATTCAAGTATTTTAGGAAATACCTTATCTATAGTTTCTGCATCTTTAACCATAAAATCGGTTATATTGGTAATCTCTACGACTCTAGCGGGAATAGGTTTTTCAGGATTTACAAAACAGCTGAACTCATCTATTACTTTTCCATCTTTAAGTTTCATGATTCCAACTTCGGTAATCTTTTCAGTTATTGGTGAAAAACCTGTAGTCTCCAAGTCTAAAACACAATAGGTATCATCTATACTCTGTCCTCTAGGGTTTGTTACAGATGGCTTTTTATCTGGTGCCAGGTAGGCCTCTACCCCATATATAACCTTCATGTTGGGATTATCTCTTCCAAGGAGTTTATGCGCCTCAGGAAAGGCTTGAACCACTCCATGATCCGTGATAGCAATAGATTTCATCCCCCAGCTCATAGCTCTTTTAATTAAATCAGTAGCACTTGTCATAGCATCCATCTGACTCATCTGTGTATGCATGTGAAGTTCCACTCTCTTAAACTCTGAATTATCCTGTCTTTTAGTCTTGCTCATACCTTCTGTTTCTACTATGGTATTGGCAATAAACTCAACTTCCCCCGAAAATTTACTGTTGCTTGCATTTCCAGCAAGCCTGACGCCCTTGGCCTTTTTGAGTCTGGATAATACCGTTGCATCCTCACCCGGCTTAATGAAAGCCTTACAGGTCATAGAGCTAGAGCCATCGTATAAAGCAAAGGAAATTAGGGTTTTCCCGCTTTTTAATTCCCTTGCTTCAATATTGGATACTTCGCCCGTTATTGCCACTCTTCCCTCATCCGGTATAACATCGGTAATTTTAATCACAGATTCCTTGATTTTAGCATTTCTACCCAATATCAAAGGCGTATTTTCTTTATTCCCATCGCCTTTCATGTTTTGTTCCTGCTTTGCTTGCAGAGCTTCTTTGGACGATTCAGATACATTATTGCTTAGTACAGCCTTAGCTTGCTCCTTGACAAGCTGCCTTTCCTTTTCCCGTGTATCCTCATGAAGCTTTTTTAACTCTTCGCTACTTACTTTATCAATAAAATTTATTTTATATGCTACACCATACAGATTTTCTATGACCTTACTGATTTTTTTATCATAGCCCATACCCTTTAAGAGATCCGATGCCACAATTTTTAAATTAAAATTTATGATGTTGTTTATTATTTCAAATTCAGTATTATTTGCAACTGCCTTTAAAAAAGGATATTTTTCCGACATGGAAAAAACTATATCCTTAATTTCGCTTTCTACCAGCTTTTTATCCATTCCTTCTGTATACTCTACAGTTATTTCAGAATCATTTAATGAAAATCTTTTTCTTATAAATTTATTAAGCCCTTCAATTTCTTTTACACTGATATGTTTATCAGAACTGATTTTTATCTCCAGCACCTTACTTCTTTTCTTCAGGATTGCAGACTTTACAGTTGCTGTACATATATTGCCCTCCGCTTTATAATCGCTAAAAACTTCATTTATTGTTTTCAAGTTGCTTTCCAAGGTTCTTCCTCCAAAATATAAAGTGTATTATTATTATATAAGACAGGTTCCTGTTTGTCATGTATGTAAATGTAAATCCAGCTTGAAATTGAAGTGCGACGTAAAATCTTTTGAGTTTCCCCATTTTTTAATATAGTGCTAAATAGTCCGGTTTGGCTGTGGACATGAAATGCTACAGAATCCAACGCTAACCCAAGAGTTGGCAATACTCGTTCGCTAAGAAATTCCACCGCATTTCATGCCCCCATCCAAACCTGGTTAGTAG
>LSQX01028553.1_pt2 | contig 12610 bp, 11 predicted proteins | sample 654561 | NCBI WGS metagenome assembly LSQX01 (sample SAMN04489861, study PRJNA283612) | anaerobic digester metagenome | isolation source: 4 biogas reactors fed with cattle manure at either 37C or 55C with and... | place: Denmark: Kongens Lyngby | collected 2014 | reverse complement strand
CTGCCCCGGTAAACGGGGCGCCGGTTTCTTATGTTCGCCCGGATTTTCCAACTGCTGACAATCCATCGTTCAGCTGATCTGGGTGTCCAATTTATCCACTTTAATCTTTTCTATTAATCCTCCTGTAACGGCAACCACCTGCATATTAACATCGGCTATATGGAAGTTCTTCCCTACCTCGATACTTTCTTCATAGGCTTCCGCCAGGTGGGCTATGACTCCGCCCAGGGTATTTGCCAAGTCCTCGGGTATATGGCTGCCAATTATTCTGTTTGCATCCTTAACGGGGGTTGCAGCACTCAGGGTAGTACCGCCGATGTCGGATATTTTGGGAACAAACAGGAAGCGCCTTATGGCGAACAATCCCGCCAGCGCAACAACTCCAATCAAAAACTCGTAGGTTTCGGTGGTATAAATGAGAATTTTGCGGGCAATTGCGAAAAACATCACTTCTATGACACTGCCCGGAGTGTGGCGAATAAGCATAAGAGCCAGTTCCAGCCCTATAACCAGCAGCAGCAAGTAACCCAGCATGTCCCGGAACATGTTGTATATGTCCGGGGGCTGAGCGAATAGTATGATTCTAACGTATTGAAACAATTCTACCCCGCCGATAATAACGCTGATTATAACAAAAACGGCAAAAACAGTTTCCAGCCAGAGCACTGCGGTTTGTACCTTTTTGTTGGTACGCTGCATTAACATACCCCCTATCAGATGGTTAGAAAAGCCGGTACTACTAAAAAGGAACGACTAATAAACCAAAAATGTAATAGCTACTTTGTTTTAATTTTAACATCTTTCTTCTTATTAATTTTATATCATAAACTTCTTCCTTTCGCAACGTTTTGCACAGTACTTGCCGGTAATAAGCTTGTGCACGGAATAGGGATTACTTGGACGAAATTTCGCGTATTTAAAAGGAGTAAGGGGTTTGTTGTCGAATTAACCTATGATGCAAATTTTACAGGAGGGGATAAATCATGGCAGGAAGGGTAGTGGCAGCTGCTGCTGTGATTATAGTAGTAATCGCTTCTTTAACAATACAGGTATGGGCCGGCCCTCCGGACACAATTAGAGTCGGACTAAGGTATGATGCAACGGCTCCGTCGTCGGTGAGGGTCAGCTCCGGCAGCGGAATAGAGTTCGGTATAAATACCGGAAACGGTTTTGAAGGGCTGTACACTCATGCCGGAAAGGGAAATGTGCATGTCCGGAAGGATGGTTATTTTGCTGACAGCAAAGGACTGTTAATAGAGATAAACAGTGCGGACGCGCCCCCGTCCGGATTGGCCTTCGGGCCATATCATTTACAGGTTTCCGAGGCCTTTCCGGATAGACAGCAGGCAGAAATGGTCCTGCAGCAGATTGCCGGACAGGGGGTGGAAGGGTATATTGTATACGACAACGGCTGGAGAGTGTGGACCGGCAGGTACATAACGGAGCAGGAAATGGAAAGCCATAAGCTTAAGCTGAAGGACAAGCTTGGCGGCGCCTACGAGGTTTATGCCGTATACCCTTCGGGCGGCCGGCTGCAGCTTAACGATGATGCAGGTAAGCCGCTGTTCATGTTTGAAGGTGCCGATCATTTCCTTGTATCCAGGCCCCTTGATGGAAGCCATATTAATGTGGACGGGAAAAGATTCAGGGGCAATATCGAGTTTAAAAGGCATGGGGGAGGCAATATAACGGTGGTTAACTCCCTGCCGCTGCAGCATTACCTGTACGGCGTGGTGCCAAGGGAGGTGAACCCGGGCTGGCACATGGAAGTGCTGAAAGCCCAGGCGGTGGCTGCCAGGAACTTTGCCGTGGTAAATTTAAACAAGCACGGGGCTTACGGTTTTGATGTTTGTTCAGGGACCGACTGCCAGGTTTACGGCGGCCTTGACAGCGAAAGCCCGTCAACCAATGCCGCCGTGGATGAAACCTGCGGTCAAATGATATACTACCAGGGAAAACCGATAACGGCATTTTATCATGCCAGCAGTGGCGGCTATACCGAAAACTCCGAGAACGTGTGGAGCATCTCACTGCCCTATATTAAAGCGGTGGAGGACAGCTTTGATGCCGGCTCTCCGCACCAAAGCTGGCAGAGGGTCTACACAAGCGAGCAGATAAGCTCCATACTGGCCCAGCACGGTATAAATATAGGCAGTATACAGAATATAATGGTGGACAGCTATACTCCTGCAGGAAGGTCGCTATCCCTTACCATACAGGGGTCCAGGGGCAGCACGGTATTGGAAAAAGAAAAGAGCAGGGCGGTGTTTGGGTATAACGACCTGAAGAGCACCCTTTTTACCGTTGAGACCGATGCCGACCTGTTCGTGCTGGAAGGGATAGGCCGGCCGGTCAGGAAAGTGGCGGCGGCGGGAGCAAAGGCTGTAAATGCCACCGGGATAAAATCGCTGGACCAAGGGCCGGACATACTGACGGTTAGCAGCGGAAGGGGCTATGCAACAGTAAATAAGTATCCCACCCGGTTTATATTCAACGGAAGAGGCTGGGGCCACGGCCTGGGTATGAGCCAGTGGGGCGCAAAGGGCATGGCGGAGGCAGGGTATAGCTATAAAGATATTTTACAATACTATTACCAGGGCTGTGTCGTGCAGTAGGGGAAGGGATGAAAGGATATTGAAGGTCAGGGACTTCCATTATTACCTGCCGGAGGAATTAATAGCTCAAAAACCCCTAGACCAAAGGGACATGTCCCGGCTCATGGTGCTGGATAAAAAAACCGGGAAGATAAAACATGCCGCCTTCAGGGATGTGATCGCTTACCTGAAGGCGGGAGACTGTCTTGTATTAAACGATACAAGGGTTATGCCCGCCCGCCTGTTTGGTTATAAGCAGAACACCGGCGGCCGGATGGAATTCCTGCTGCTTAGAAGAATAGACAGAGACCGGTGGGAGGTGCTGGTAAACCCGGGGCGCCGGGCAAAGACCGGCTCAAGGTTTGTTTTTGGGGAAGGCCAATTGACGGCGGAGGTCCTGGGAAGCACCCCCGCCGGTGGAAGAATAGTCCGTTTTGAGTATGAGGGTATCTTTGAAAATGTTCTGGATAAGCTTGGCACAATGCCGCTTCCTCCCTATATAAGGGAGAAATTGGACGACCCGGAAAGGTACCAGACGGTATATTCAAGAGAGGAAGGTTCCGCTGCCGCCCCCACCGCGGGGCTTCATTTTACCCGGGAACTTTTACGGGAAATTGAGCAAAAAGGAATACTAACGGCATACATAACACTGCACGTGGGCTTGGGGACCTTCCGTCCTGTTAAGGCAAAAGAGGTGGAGCAGCATGTAATGCACTCCGAGTATTACCGCATTGACGAAAAGGCGTGCAGGGTAATAAACCGGGCGATAGACGGGGGAGGTAGAATTATTGCGGTGGGGACCACCAGCTGCCGGACCCTGGAAACGATTGCATCGGGAAAACAAGCGGTCCCGGGGGAGGGATGGACAGACATATTCATATACCCGGGATATGAATTCAAGCTGGTGGACGGACTAATAACGAATTTTCACCTGCCGGAATCCACCCTTATCATGCTGGTAAGCGCGCTGGCGGGCAGGGAGAACATTTTGAGGGCGTACAGTGTGGCGGTGGAGGAAAAGTACAGGTTTTTCAGTTTCGGGGATGCAATGCTTATTCTGTAAAGTCAGACCGACGAGGCGCAGGAGGTTTGTATGGCAATAAAATTCCAAGTACTAAAGGAATGCAAGAGAACCGGGGCAAGAACAGGGCTTCTTACAACGCCCCATGGGGTAATAAACACCCCTGTTTTCATGCCGGTGGGCACCCAGGCGACGGTAAAGACAATGGCGCCGGAGGAATTAAAAGAAATGGGCGCGACGATAATACTGGGCAATACCTACCACCTGTATATGCGCCCTGGACATAAACTGGTGGAGAAAGCCGGCGGGCTGCATAGGTTTATGAACTGGGACAGGTCTATACTGACCGACAGCGGCGGCTTCCAGGTGTTCAGCCTGGCGGACCTTAGGGATATTAGCGAAGAGGGTGTGCACTTCCGGTCCCATATAGACGGTTCCAGGCACTTTATTTCGCCCGAAAAGGCTGTTGAAATACAAAATTCCCTCGGGTCGGATATAATGATGGCTTTTGACGAATGCCCGCCCTATCCCTGCGAGTATGATTACGCAAAAAAGTCCATGAATATTACCGCCCGGTGGGCGGAAAGATGCCTTAAGGCGCACAAAAATACCGAGGGGCAGGCCCTGTTCGGCATAATACAGGGGTCGGTTTTCAAGGACCTGAGAAGGGAAAGCGCTAGGCAGATAACTTCACTGGGCTTTCCGGGATATGCAGTGGGAGGATTGAGCGTCGGTGAGCCAAAGGACATCATGTATGAAATGCTGGAGGAGGTCGTTCCCCTTATGCCTGCCGACAAACCCAGGTACCTGATGGGGGTGGGCAGCCCGGACTCCATTATAGAGGGAGTAATAAGGGGCATAGACATGTTTGACTGCGTTCTGCAGACCCGGATAGCAAGGAATGGAACCGCGATGACGTCCAGGGGCAGGGTGGTGATAAGGAACGCGGCTTACGCGGAAGACTTTTCGCCGCTGGACCCGGAATGCGACTGCTATACGTGTACAAATTATACAAAGGCGTACATACGGCATTTGCTGAAAGCGGGCGAAATTTTGGGTTTAAGGCTTACAACTTTTCACAACCTGTATTTTACAATGCGACTTATGGATAAAATAAGGGAAGCGATAGAAGGGGATTACTTGCCGGAGTTTAGGGACGAGTTTTTTGCAAAATACGGGTACTGAACGAAAATAATACATTATTAGAGGAATTGCACTGCCTTTGGAGAATATAATAAGGGGTAAATATTATCAAAGGAGGAGTATAGGTGGAGCAGTTTATTCAATCGTTCGGGTTGCCAATAATATTATTGGTTGTTTTTTATTTCCTTATTATAGCCCCCCAGAAAAAAAAGGAAAAGAAAATACGGGAGATGCGAGCGGCCTTGAAGGAAGGGGACCAGATAGTGACAATAGGGGGTATAATGGGCAAAATCGTTTCGGTGAAAGAGGATGTAGTCACGGTGGAAGTCGGTTCCGACAAGGTAAAGCTTAAATTTGCAAAATGGGCGGTAGGCAGCGTGATAGAAAAGGACGAGTAAATACAAAAAAAGAGCATGCGGAATGCTCTTTTTTTATGTAGTAATAAAATTCCGGAAAAAGCATAAGTTTGTCATAGGAAATTTATTTTGGGGGGATTGCCATGAAGGATAACCGGGCGGACAACAGGCTGCGCATGTCCATTATTCTTAAATCCGTGGGTATCGGATACGGTTTCTCATTGATATGTTTTTTGATTCTTGCCCTTCTTGTTACCTATACACGACTGTCGGAGGGAATTGTACCCATGGTTACCCAGGGAATAATAATCATGGGGCTTACCATTTCCGGTGCGGGAGCGGCAATGAGGGCAAAATCCAGGGGCTGGCTGTACGGCATTATTTGCGGCATAATATTTATCGGCATTGTTGTAATTGTGAGCTGGGTCGCGGTGGACGGGTTTACTTTTGACAAATACGTATTGTCCAAGGTCCTTTTGGGTGTAGCGGTGGGTGCCATAGGAGGTATGATAGGAATAAATCTCATCCGATGAAGAATAACGCTTTTACAAAGCATCACGTTGTGTTATAATTCTATGGGAAATACATAGTAATCGACCACCGTTTATTGGTGCAAGGTGCCGGATGACGGGTATAGGCTGAAGGGACCTGCGAACTATCAATAACAACAAACGGACAAGGGGGTTTTCAAGTGAAACATATAAAAACCATAATAGGAGCGGTACTCAAGGATACGGTCAAAACAGGGGGCTGCGGGGAATGCCAGTCTTCCTGCCAGTCGGCATGTAAGACCTCATGTACCGTCGGCAACCAGGAATGCGAGAAAGGCAAATCTAAAAGCAGCTAGGCTGCTTTTTTTTCAGTAATAAAGAATGGGGCAGACTTTGCGGAGGGATACAGATGACGGCGGTTCATAAATTTATTAAGAACGGGATACCAATAGTATTGGATGTAGCAAGCGGCGCCGTTCATGTAACGGACAAGCTGGTGTACCGAATACTGGATTTCTATCCGGGCCGCAGCGATGAGGCTGTTATTGACAGCCTTAAAAGCGAGTTTGATGAAGCGGATATTGCCGAGGGGCTGGAAGAGATAAAAAAGCTGGAGGCCGACGGGCTTTTGTTCTCAAAGGATGTTTATGAGGGAGTTGCAGCGGAAAGGTACAACGATCAAGTAATAAAGGCCCTTTGCCTGCACGTGGCCCATGACTGCAATTTAAGCTGCAGGTACTGCTTTGCTTCCCAGGGAAACTTCAACGGGGAGAGGCTGCTTATGGACCGGGAAACGGCCCGTAGGGCGGTGGACTTCCTTATCGAAAAGTCCGGTAAAAGGCACAGCATAGAAATTGATTTTTTTGGCGGTGAGCCCCTTTTAAATTTCCCGTTGGTAAAGGACACGGTGGAATACGGTAAAAAAAGGGCCAAAGAGGCCGGTAAGGATATTAGGTTTACGCTTACCACCAACGCGGTGGCCCTCGACCGGGATACCGCCGAGTACCTTGACGAAAACATGTATAACGTTGTATTAAGCCTGGACGGCAGGCCGGAGGTAAACGACCGAATGAGATGCTTTCGGGATGGAACGGGCAGCTATGGGGTTATAGTGGACAACATAAGGGGTTTTGTCCAAAGAAGGGAAAACAGGAGCTATTTTGTGAGGGGTACCTTTACCCGGGAAAACCTGGACTTTTCTAAAGATGTGCTGCATATAGCGGACCTTGGGATTAAAGAGATTTCGGTTGAACCGGTGGTGTCGGGGCCGGAGGAGCCCTATTCAATACGGGAGCAGGACCTTGATACTGTACTTTGCGAATACGACAAGCTGTTCGACGAATGCCTTAATAGGGCCGGGACATCGGATGAATTCAGTTTTTATCATTTCAAGGTTAACCTGTATAACGGTCCCTGCGCGATAAAAAGGCTTTCGGGGTGCGGCGCGGGGAACCAGTACCTGGCGGTAACCCCGGAAGGGGACCTATACCCGTGCCACCAGTTTGTTGGAGATAGGGCTTTTCTTATGGGAAACGTTTTTGACGGTGAACTGGACAGGGATATCTCCGCCGCTTTTAGGGATGCCCATGTCTATAACAAGGAGGACTGCAGGGACTGTTGGGCACGGCTCTGGTGCAGCGGGGGGTGCCATGCCAACTGCTACAAGGCAGCGGGGAGTATAAGGAAGAACTATAGGGTTGGCTGCGTGATGGAGAAAAAAAGGATAGAATGCGCCATAGCCCTGGAAATACTGACAAGGCTAAAGGAGGAAGAAAAGTGATTAAGGATTACAGGGGGGCCATGCCCAAAATCAGTGAAAAAGCTTATGTTACAGAGGGTACAATAATAGTGGGTGACTTTTCCATGGGCGAATATTCCAGCCTGTGGTATGGAACAATAGCCAGGGCGGACGTGGACAGCATAAGTATAGGCAGCTATACCAATATACAAGACGGCTGTCTTATACACTGCAGCGGAGGTTTTCCCGCCGTCCTGGGCGATTATGTTACGGTAGGGCACGGGGTGGTGCTGCACGGCTGTAAAATAGGGAACAACTGCCTTATCGGAATGGGCGCGATAATAATGGACGGTGCGGAAATAGGTGATTACTCGATTATAGGGGCTGGAGCCCTCATAACTCAGGGCATGAAAATCGAACCCGGGTCGGTGGTTATGGGCTCTCCAGGGAAAATCGTAAGGCGGACTACCGAAGAGGATAAGGAGGCCATAAAAAACAGTGCCCTGCACTATGTGGAATTGGCCAGGGAACATGTGGCACTTTGATTGACGCACCGGTGCCTCAGTAATATAATTGTTCTATCAACCGAAGATGCGAGGGGGAAGGAATAGATGAATCTTAAGCGGACGGTTATCTTTATAGCCGTGGTATTAATAATAGGTCTTTCGGCCTATGCGCTGTCCTTTGGGGCCAATATCGGCGATTATGAAGTGGTTCCGGTTAGGGATGCAATAAAATACGGCCTGGACCTAAGGGGCGGGGTGTATGTGGTGCTGGAAGCACGGCCGGACGAAGGGGAGGCGGTAACCGGTGATATGCTGGACCGGGCTGTTGCCACTATAAGAAACAGGGTGGACACCCTCGGGGTAAGTGAGCCGGTTATTGTAAAACAGGGAGAAAACAGGATAAGGGTTGAACTGCCGGATGTGGCCGACAGTGAGAAGGCTATTGAGATGATAGGGAAAACCGCGCAGCTTAAATTCCTGGACCCCGACGGAAAAGAGGTACTGACCGGCCAAAACGTGCGAAACGCAGAGGCGGTATACCAGACGGAAGCCTCGGGTCTCAAGCGGCCGGTGGTATCACTGGAGCTGGATTCCGAAGGTGCAAATAGCTTTGCCGATGTTACCGGAAGGATAATGGAAATACCCGACGTTCCCGGTTACCAGCCGGAGAGGGCAATTTCCATAGTACTGGACGAGGAGGTAATATCCGCGCCGGAGGTAATGGCCCATATCACCGACGGCAAGGCGGTAATAGACGGAATGCCTGACATAGAGGCGGCCGCGGAGCTTGCTACGCTGATTAAGGCCGGGGCACTGCCGGTTGACCTGGAGGCGGTGGAAATAAGGACGGTGGGTCCCACCCTCGGGGCCAATTCCCTTGAAAGAAGCGTAAGGGCAGGCTTTATTGGGATACTGCTGGTGATGGCGTTCATGGTGCTGTACTACAGGATACCCGGACTGGCTGCCAGCCTGGCCCTTGTGGTATATATAATAATTGTGCTTCTGGTGCTGGTTTCCATTAATGCGGCACTGACGCTGCCGGGAGTGGCGGGACTTTTGCTTTCCATCGGCATGGCGGTTGACGCCAATGTAATCATTTTTGAGAGGCTGAAAGAGGAGCTTAGAAACGGAAAAAGTCTAAGGCCGGCAATTGATGCGGGGTTCAAAAGGGCTTTTACCACAATACTGGATTCCAACGTGACCACATTGATTGCCGCGGCGGTGCTGTTTTACCTGGGCGCAGGCCCGATACAGGGGTTTGCGGTGACATTATCCATCGGTATCATTACCAGTATGTTTACAGCCATAGTTATTACCAGGTTGCTGCTGAAGCTGATGGTTGGGATGAATATTACAAGGAACACCAAACTGTATGGGGCGTAGGGGGTGAAACCAATGAAAATAGTTGAAAAAAGCAAGCTTTGGCTGGGAATATCCGCACTGGTAATACTGGCTGGGCTAATCTTTACAATGACGGTCGGACTTAACCTCGGGATAGATTTTACCGGGGGCACCATAATCCAGATTGACCTTGGCAAAAGCTTCACAACCCAGGAAATAAGGGAAATAACCGACGGATTTGACAAGGAGGCATCCATTACCTACGCCGGGGAGGAAAGGACCCAAGTGCAGATAAAAACAAAGCTGGACCTCTCAGAAAGGGAGAGAAAAGAAATATTCGACAAATTTAGGGACAAGTATGACCTTGACCATGAAGACCTTTTGTCGATACAAAAAGTGGGCCCTGCTATAGGGGAACAGCTAAAAAAGCAGGCGGTTATTTCGCTGGCGGCGGCGGCGGTAGGGATGCTGATTTATATCACGTACAGGTTCGAGTTTAAGTTCGGCATTGCGGCTACGGCAGCCCTGCTTCACGATGTGCTTATAGTGCTGGCGGTGTATGCAATAATGCAGATACCAATAAACACGTCCTTTATCGCCGCCATGCTGACAATAGTGGGGTACTCGATAAACGCTACCATCGTAGTCTTTGACAGGATTAGGGAAAACCGCGGGTTTATGAAAAAGGGAGCTTCCCTGGTCGACCTTGTGAACCTAAGCATCAAGCAGACCATTGCCCGCTCGATCAATACTTCCCTTACAACCCTTTTGACAATCGGCATGATATATATACTGGGGGTTAGCGCCATTAAGGAGTTTGCGCTGCCGCTTATTGTGGGGATATTGGCAGGCACCTATTCTTCGGTCCTAATAGCCGGCCCGCTGTGGGCGATCTGGAAAGGAAGGGAAAAACCAAGGGCAGGAAGGGCGTAAAAAGCGGCGAAAGCCGTTTTTTTACGCCCTTCCCGAGTAAATTCTCCGGACAGGGTACGGCTTTTTAACCGCTTCCTTTTGTTTTAATTAGCGTTCGGTCTTTGCCATCTGTGGAAGGATTCCGCAATAGGTCGGCGAATTATAATTTAAAACATGATTCTGTGGCGGGGGTGGTATGTTTGCAGCTTACCTATATTCTGGCGCTTTTGTTTGCGATGGTGGTAGCAATATTTGCGCTGCTTAACGCGCAGCCGGTAACGGTGGATTTCATATTTAACGAGTTTCAGATTTCGCTGGCCTTGGTAATTCTGGTATCCGCCTTCGCGGGGGCGGTAATACTGGGCTTCTTGGGAATCTTCCGGCAGGTAAAGGAAAGTTTCAAATCCAGGGAGATGAATGCAAGGATAAAAAAGCTTGAGGAGCAGTTAAATGAAATGGTGGATAAGAACACCAAGGCGGAGTTAAGGCTGGCGGAAGCCGAAGCCGGCATCATGGAAAGGGACAGCCGGATAAAGGAACTGGAGGGTATCCTGGCGGAACGGGAAAACGGAGAAATCAAGGAATAGATATAAAAAGACACGGAAAAGACATGGGGACGGTTCCGGTGTCTTTTTTTTGCTGCGGCGGCATCGCCCGCGCCGATCCATTCCGGGCATTTGATATGGACTACGGTTTAATCTATAATAGAGTATATAAATTTTAGGAGTTGCAGCCATGTTTCATGATAAAAAATGGGTATGCGACAGCCCGGATGCAGACAAAATAAAGGGATTGGCCGATAGGCTGAGAATTTCACCGATTCTTGCAATGGTCCTTGTAAGCAGGGGAATTGACGACGTTAAAGAAGCGGAGCGTTTCCTATACCCGCAGTTAAGTCATCTTGCCGACCCGCTCCTGATGCCGGATATGGGCGTATCGGTTGACAGGATAATCCGTGCCCTGGACAGCGGTGAAAGGATTTGTATTTACGGGGACTATGACGTTGACGGCATAACGTCAGTCTCTTTTTTGATGAAAGTACTGTCCGCCGCCGGGGCGGATGTTACTTATTATATACCTGGAAGGCTGGAGGAGGGGTACGGGCTTAACGAAATGTCGGTCCGGGAAATCCATGATACGGGGGTAAGCCTCATTATTACGGTTGATTGTGGGACCTCTTCCCATGAAGAGATTGAACTTTGCGGCTCCCTTGGCATGGATGTAATAGTAACCGACCACCACCAGTGCCCGCAAAAGCTTCCGCCGGCGCTGGGAGTTATTAACCCAAAGCGCAGCGACAATCGCTACCCGTTCAGCGAATTTGCCGGTGTCGGGGTGGCGTATAACCTGTGCCGTGCGCTTGAAGCCAGGCTCTGGGGCGGGGGGAACTACAGCTTGCCACCGGGGAAGTCGCTGTCGGACAGCATGCTGGACCTTGTGGCGCTTGGTACGGTGGCGGATATTGTGCCTCTTACGGGGGAAAACCGGGTACTGGCGAGCCTGGGACTAAAAAGAATGGCTGTTACCGAGAACATAGGGATTAGGGCGCTTATAAAGGTTGCGGGGTTACAGGACGGGCCTATTAGCTCCGGGCAGGTTGCCTTCGCGCTGGCACCCAGGCTTAACGCTGCCGGGAGGCTTGCGGATGCCAAGAATGCTGTACGGCTGCTGCTGTCAAGGGACGAAAAGACCGCCCTGCAGCTGGCGAAAGAGTTGGACGAGCGAAACCGGGAGAGGCAGAGGGTGGAGAACCGGATACTTGACGGGGCATTGAAAATGGCTGAAAAAAGAAAAGGAGACAGCATACTGGTATTGGCTTCTGAGGGATGGCATCCAGGGGTTATTGGTATTGCGGCTTCAAAGATGGTCGAAAGGTATAACAAGCCCGCTGTTTTGTTCAGTATAGATGGCGACGAAGCCCGGGGGTCCGCAAGGAGTGTGCCGGGCTTGGACTTGTATGAACTGTTGTCCAGGTGCCGGCATTATTATAAAAGCTTTGGTGGACATAAACAGGCGGCAGGGCTTACAATGGAAACGGGATGCCTTGAGGACTTTGCCCGGGAGGTAAACACTGCCGCAGCCGATGCGCTGAAAGGGCTGGAAGCAAAACCCGTTATATGGGCGGACGGTGATTTGACAGGGGTAAGGGTTACGGTGGAGGATGCCAAGTCGCTTAAACTTCTTGAGCCCTTTGGCTGCGGCAATGCGACGCCCCTTTTTATAAAGCGTCGGGTGGGTATAGCCGGGATGAAAAGAGTAGGCAGCAGCCGGGAACATTTAAAAGTGATTGCAAGCGACGGGTTTGACAGGCTTGACTGCATAGCTTTTCGCTGGATGGATGCTTGCTGGCCGGTCGCCGGGCAAAGGACCGATTTGGCGTTTACCCCGCAGGTTAATCAATGGCTTGGCAGAGAGAACCTGCAGCTTTCAGTAAAGGATATAAGGGACTTTTCAAAGGAGGAATGCTTCCTTAAACCCTGGTATGAAAGCATGCTTGACTTGGACCGG
>LSQX01286022.1_pt1 | contig 12611 bp, 11 predicted proteins | sample 654561 | NCBI WGS metagenome assembly LSQX01 (sample SAMN04489861, study PRJNA283612) | anaerobic digester metagenome | isolation source: 4 biogas reactors fed with cattle manure at either 37C or 55C with and... | place: Denmark: Kongens Lyngby | collected 2014 | reverse complement strand
TCGCAGGAATTGCCGTTTTCATCAATCAAATCTATGTCATATATAGGTGCAGGCTTGCCCATTGAGCCCGGGCGGATATCAAACCACGGAAAATTCGCAAGCAAAACGGAGGATTCGCTCTGACCGAAGCCCTCATGGATTCTCATGCCCGTGAGCCGTTCAAGCTGGCTGAAAACCTCGGGGTTGAGCGGCTCACCCGCAACGCTCGCATGCTCGATAAAGCTGAAATCGTAGCCGGATAAATCCTCTTTAATAAGCACTCTGTAAATTGTTGCAGGAGCGCAGAAGGTGGCGGGGCGAAGACGCATGATGGCCTCCAGCATTTTTTGAGCGTAGAATTTTTCGGTGTCATATGCTCCGATTGCAGCTCCGCAAATCCACTGGCCGTAGATTTTTCCCCATGCAAACTTTGCCCAGCCGGAATCCGTCTGAGTGAGGTGAACCTTGTTTTCCTTCACGCATTGCCAGTACCTTGCGGTTGTAATCTGACCCAGAGGTGAGGAAAAGTCATGCCTGACCATTTTGGGCATTCCGCTCGTACCCGATGAAAAGTAAATGAGCATCGGGTCTGTGACAACTGTTTTATCCTCCCCCTGAGGGCGGGAGAATTCGGCAGAGTAATCTCCGATAATGCTCCTGTAATCGAGAGCGCCCTCAACCGGCTTATCTCCGACAGTTATGTATTTTTCGACTGAGGCGCACTGCGGCAGGGAATCTCTGACATGGCTGACTGTTTCATCATCGCCAACTGTTATCAGGAGCTTTACTTTTGCGCAATTTAGCCTGAACACAAAATCCTTAGCTGTGAGCTGGTATGAGCCCGGAATAACAACTGCACCGATTTTATGCAGCGCAACCATCAGGAACCATACCTCAGGGCGCTGCTTTAGCACAAGCATGACGACATCGCCCTTTTTGATGCCCAGTGATTTGAGCAGATTGGCAGCCCTGTTACTGTTTTCTCTGATATCCTTAAATGTGAAGCTCTGCATCTTTGCCTCGTCATTTGTCCATGTAAGGGCAAGCTTTTCGGGCTCTGCTTGCGCCCATGCGTCAACAACATCAAAGCCAAAATTAAAATCATCCGGAACATTGATGGTGAAATTCTCTTTCATGTCCTCATATGAATTAAATTCAAATCTCGGGCAATAACGCTTTATTATTTCATTCATAATGTTATCCCCCTTATTCTTTTATGACTGTCAAAAACTTCGTTGTGCCTCCGACGGCCGCCTGACCGTGAGGTAATGAGGGATTGAAATAAATACAGTCGCCCTCGTTAAGTGTGAATGATTTGCTCCCGACAGTCACCTTGACTGTGCCCTGAAGCACAAAATTAAATTCCTGCCCACCGTGCATAACTAGAGCAGGCTCGACCTCCTGCACCTCAAGAGTAACAAGCATAGGCTCCATCTCACGGCCGATAAAATTGTATGCAAGGCTCTCAAAATGGTAGCCCGTGTACCTGTTGACACAAACGCCCTCGCCTTTTCTGACCACTGTATGTGTATTCATTCTAGGTGACTCACCGGTCAAGAGAACCGTGAAGTCCGTGCTGAGAATTGAAGCAATTTCATACAAAGTGCTTATTGGAATATCCTTTTGACCGCTTTCGAGCTTGTTATACTGCTCAAGGCTAATATTTAGCTTTGACGCCATTTCAATTGCGGGGATTTCAAGAATTTCACGCAGCTCTTTAATTCGTTTTGGTATTTGCATAAGTTCACTGTTCATGTCAATTCTCCTTTCTGACTATAGCTATCGGTGTCTGCTGTGAGGCCTGCCCGAGCGGGTTATCTGCAAATATCTCCCTGCACATATCAATATTAATGCTCTTGTCGCTAATGCCCAGAACCTCCCTGCCGATATCGTTGGCATCTATAATAACAACATCGCAGCCTGTATGATTTTTGAGCGTTTTTGCAACGGCTACGGGGTTCTTGGGTGCCAGCTTTGCATAGTGGTTGTATGGAGGGAGCGTGTAGCTGCACGGGCCGTCAATAGCCCTGCCCTTGTCGCCGACCACCTTATAGAAAACACCTCTGATCCCAAAGGGCTTTGTAACCGCTGAGCAAAAGGCTGCCAGCAGAATCTTTAGTACGCCTATGTCCCTGATGGCAAGCTCCATTGTCCACGGGCTGCCCAGACCTATGCCGTAGGGTGATTTGTAAACAAATTTGCACAGGGTATTTGCAAGCCTTGAGGGCTTGATATCATCAATATCAAAAGCCCTGCCCTGGCTGATTGCAACTATCTTTTCGCTTATAAAAATCATGTCGCCCGGCTGAATATATTGCATGACATATTTATCCATTATCTCGGTCAGGCTGTCGCCGGCATAGACTACATGAGTTTTGACGGGATACCGCGAAAACCTCCCGTATCCAGTTAATATTTCGATTTCCTTTCCTTCGTTGGGTGCCAGAGCTGACATATCCATGTTTTTTCTTTCCTTCTTGAAAAATATTTAATAAGATTTTACTCCACTGTGACGGATTTTGCAAGACATCTCGGTTTATCAATATCACAATTTCTGTATTTTGCCGCATAATAACTGAATAACTGAAGCGGTATTATTTCAATTGAGGGCATGATCCCGTTTGTTTTATATAAAAACGACCCTGATTTCGGTACACCATCCAAAATCAGGCGGTCGTTATTATTTTGCCAATGTTTAAATATTGTTATTCGTTTTTATAGTCTTTCCTGTTTAAATCCAGTTATTATCGCATTCTTTAAAAGTCATCAGCCTTGGTCTTGAGCCCCCATTCAATAATCCATTCGTTGCATTCTGCGTCAGAAGGCATTCTCCAGTCGCCTCTGGGCGAAAGGCTGACTGAGCCGACCTTAGGACCGTCCGGCAGGCAGGAACGTTTGAACTGCTGAGAGAAAAACCTCTTCATAAATATTGCCAGCCAGTTCTTGAGCTGCTCTTTTGTATATTTACCTTGAAAGGCTCTTTCGGCCATCAATATAATTTTATCGGGAGAGGAGCCGTACCTCATGAAATAATACAGGAAGAAGTCATGAACCTCATAAGGGCCTAAGTACTCTTCTGTTTTCTGGCCTATCTCACCGTTTTCTCCCGGCGGCAAAAGCTCGGGGCTTATCGGTGTCTTAAGAATTGATTGGAGTATTCTTGAAGTTTTTGAGTCGCTGCTATCGGCGACAAAGCTAACCAGATGCTGCACCAGGGTTTTGGGGACACCGCTGTTGACTGCGTACATACTCATGTGGTCTCCGTTATAAGTGCACCAGCCAAGAGCTAACTCGCTCAAATCTCCCGTTCCCACCAGCAGAGCGCCCTCCTTGTTTGCTAAATCCATTAGGATTTGTGTGCGCTCCCTCGCCTGAACATTTTCATATGTTGTGTCATGCACCTTAATATCATGACCGATATCCTTCATGTGTTGGATACATGCAGCCTCAATGTTTATTTCAATAAGCTGAGTACCGATGCATTTTGCCAGTTCAGTTGCATTGTTTTTGGTGTTTTTTGTTGTGCCAAAGCCCGGCATTGTGACGCAGAGGATATTTTTCATTGGCAGCCCCTGAAGGTTCATTGCCTCTGTTGTTACAAGCAGAGCAAGAGTTGAATCAAGCCCGCCTGATAAGCCCAGAATCGCCTTTTTGCTACCGACATAGGTCATGCGCTTTGCAAGGCCTGTAGCCTGAATGGCAATAATCTCCCTGCACCTTTTGCTCCTCTGCCTTTCATCTGACGGGACAAAGGGGTGGGGATTGAATTCCCTGTTAATTGCAGAAACAAGAAGATGGGGCAAATCCGCATTTATATACCTGAATTGAGTATTTAAATTGAACCCATGCACATTATCAAAAAATGAGCTTGAGCGCCTGATTGCCGAAAGCATCTTGACATCTATGCAGCCGTAGATTGAGGAGCCCTCCTGGCAGAATCTTTTACCCTCCGTCACGCTCACACCGTTTTCAGCTATTGAGCAGGCGCCGGAAAAAACGAGGTCTGTTGTGCTTTCACCCACACCGGCGCAGGCATAGACATAGCCGCAAATGCATTTTGCACTCTGCTGCAGAACAAGCTCATGCCTGTAGTCGTTTTTCGTTACCATTTCGCTGCTCGCTGAAAGGTTGAGAATAATATTTGCCCCATTAAGTGCCATTAGAGAGCTCGGAGGGACAGGCACCCATAAATCCTCACAGATTTCAATGCCGACACGCACATCCTCCGCCATTTTAAAAATCAAGCTACCGAAGGGCACCTCTGAGCCGCACAGGGAAATACTTTCAACCCCGCAACCGATGCCTGATTCAAACCATCTTTTTTCGTAGTATTCGCTGTAGTTGGGAATAAAGCTTTTTGGCACAACTCCGAGCAGCTTCCCCGACTGAATGACAGCTGCACAGTTGAAAAGCTTATCCCTAACCCTGACGGGGAGCCCGATTGCTATCAAAGCCTTGACTGTTTTCGTTTTTGATAGCAGCCACTCAAGTGCCTTTTCGCAGTCACAAATCAGTGTATCCTGATTAAAAAGGTCGCCGCAGGTGTAGCCGGATATATAAAGCTCAGGCAAAACCATAATCTGCGCCTGCTCGTCTTTTGCTCGCGCAATTGACTCGAGCGCCCTTTTTATATTCTTTTCGGGTCCCGCTACAGACACTCTCGGTGATAAAGCCGCAACCTTGACAAACCCGAATCTAGTCATTTAAAGCATCCCCCCAGAATATTTATTAGCATTAATGTTTTTTCAAGGATATAACATGACTTATATCATGTCACACAAATTTACTTTTTGTCAATACATATTTTTTAAAAAATTAAAGCATTATGCAATATTAGTATAAAAGGAGAAATAATGCTCAATTATGTAACCGCCCTTAATGAAAGAATAAGCTCACTTGTCTGGGGTATACCCATGCTCTGCGCATTTCTTTTTACCGGCCTGCTGATATCCGTTCAATCAGGCTTTTTTCAGCTGCGCCATATGCCGATGTGGCTTTCGCAGACTTTAGGCGCCGCATTTCGTGACAAAAGTATCCGAAAAACCGGCGATTCAAAATCAATTTCACAATTTCAGGCGCTGACAGCCGCCCTTGCCGCCTGTATGGGAACGGGCAATATTGTCGGAGTGGCAACGGCTATTTTTTCGGGCGGAGCGGGAGCGGTTTTTTGGATGCTTTTGTCCGCTTTTCTGGGCATGATGACCTGCTGTGCGGAGAACATCCTAGGCATCAAATACCGCTATAAAAACAACCGAGGCGAATGGATAGGCGGGGCGATGGTCTACATAAAAAACGGGCTTGGCATGAAGAAGACCGCAGGCGTTTTTTCCGTCTTGCTGGTGCTTGCATCCTTTGGCATAGGGAATATGACTCAGGCAAATTCCATCGCCGGCGCACTTGAGGATTCCTTGGGCATCCACCCCCTTTTCACGGGCATAGCAGTTGCCGCACTCACGGGTATGGTTATTATCGGAGGAATAAAGCGCATTGCTGGAGTAGCTGAAAAAATAATTCCCTTTATGTCGGCAGTATTCATTCTGGCATCTCTTATAATTATAGTTGTAAATATAAAAAGTATTCCCTGCGTAATTGCAACGATATTCAGGGAGGCATTTTCTTTTAAATCCACAGCCGGAGGCGCGGCGGGTATAGGCATTGCGAGGGCTGCAAGATACGGGGTTGCAAGGGGCGTATTTTCAAACGAAGCGGGGCTCGGGAGCACAGCTATTATTCATGCGGTGGCTGATGTCAGGGAGCCGACAGTTCAGGGTATGTGGGGCATTGTTGAGGTTTTTATCGACACTGTGGTCATGTGCACAGTCACGGCGCTGGTGATACTCTCATCGGGAGTATTAAATCCGGGAGAGAATCTAAACGGAGTATCACTAAGTGCTGCCGCTTATGAATCATTTTTCGGGCCGGCAGGGAAATACTTTGTCTGCTTTTCGATTGTATTGTTCGCATTCGCAACCCTTATCGGGTGGTCTTATTACGGCGAAAAAGGTGCGGAATTTCTTTTCGGGCTCAGAAGCGTACCAATCTATAAAGCCGTTTATCTTGCCGCCGTAATTCTGGGCTGTACGGCAAACCTTCAAACGGTCTGGAGCATTTCGGATACCTTGAACGGGCTCATGGCCGTGCCAAACCTGTTAAGTGTCGTTATGCTTTCCGGTCAGGTCAGGCGTGAAATGAAGGGCTACCTCTCAAGGAAAATCTAGTTAATACCCAACAGCCTTGCGGCATTGCCGCCCAAAATCATTTTCTCCTCATCCTGTGATAATCCGAGGCTTTTAATAAACAGAATCTCATTATCCGTTCTGCTCCACGGCATATCGCTGCCGAGAAGTATTTTTTCGGCACCGTGACTCTCTATTATGCGGGAAGCCCATATCATCGGCAAATTGCCGAAGCAATAGGCTGTATCTAAATATATATTGACACCTTCAAGCTCACGGATAGCCTCCTTCCACATGATATAACCGCCCATATGTGCGGCAACAACAGGTGCGCCGCCGAAATAGGGCAATATTTTTTTGAATACCCCCGGTGGGCAGTGGACAGGCTCGGGGATGCCTATATCCACCCCGGCATGGAAAACCGTTATCAGCCCCAGCTCGCCCGCTTTCTCATATATGGGGAACATCTTTTTATCGTCGGCAAAAAAGCCTTGATAGTCGGGGTGCAGCTTTATCCCTTTCAGCCCTGCCTCTTTAATTCTTTCAAGCTCCCCGAGTGCGTCGGGAGAGTCGGGGTGAACGCTGCCTAAGGAAACAATGTCGGGTAGTGAATTTGTTTCAATTGCAAAGTTGTTGACGGAGGTCTGCTGCCTGGGATTAGTCGAAATATTGAGTACGACGGAAATATCAACGCCCATCTGCCTCATCTGTGCCCTTAGCGAATCCACAGTGCCCGAATGGAAGGCCTCTATGTTGCCGGACTGTTGAGATAAGTTTATAATTGCTTTTTTTGCAATCCTTTCGGGGAAGCAATGAGCATGAAAATCGACTATCATTTTTGACCTCCTTTATTTTTCATTATTATATTTTCTCATATTTATGTATTATAGCATATTATTTGCGTTTCAGGGATATTGGCATTTACAATAAAAATGAAAAAAAGTCCGTGAAATTGGTTAAAATATTGAATAAGCGGCACTTAGGAGAATTTGCGGCACATAAAACCAATAATTGAAAAAAGCCTTGATAACGCCCCTGTTAATTGTTATAATATTTTAGATTGAGCTGAGCAGACAAGCTCTGCGTCGGCCCGTTTTAATATACCGAAAGGAGATTAAATATGATTTATTCCCACGAAGTGGAACAAATGTGTAAAGTTGCAAAAGGACCTCATCACGGTCCCGCCCCTATACCTGAAGAGGGGAAATGGGTTCAGGCCTACGAAATCAAGGATATTTCGGGTTTTTCTCACGGTGTGGGCCGGTGCGCTCCTCAGCAGGGCGCCTGCAAGCTTTCACTTAACATTAAAAACGGTATTGTCGAGGAGGCTCTTGTTGAAACAATCGGCTGCTCTGGCATGACTCACTCAGCCGCAATGGCTGCCGAAATCCTGCCGGGTAAAACGCTGCTCGAATGCCTTAACACCGACCTTGTTTGCGATGCAATTAATGTGGCGATGCGTGAAATCTTCCTGCAGTTAGTTTACGGACGCAGTCAGTCCGCTTTTTCTGACGATGGTCTTGTAATAGGCGCAAGCCTTGAGGACCTCGGCAAGGGGCTGCGTTCTCAAATCGGCACCATGTTCAGCACAAGGGAAAAGGGTGTGCGCTACATGGAGATGACGGAGGGTTATGTTACACGCATGGCTCTTGATAATGATGACCAGGTTATCGGCTATGAGTTCATCAAGCTTGGCAAATTCCTTGAGGATATCCGCCACGGCATGAGTCCGGATGAAGCTCTCGACAAAAACAAGGGCACATACGGCCGCTTTGCGAATGCTCCTAAGTATATTGACCCGAGAGAAGAATAAGAGAAGGAGGATATTAACATGGCAAACGATGTCAGGTTTGAGGGAAAAGAAAGAAGAATAAAAAGAATAGAAGCCGGCCTTGCAGAGTTCGGAATAGAAAGCCTTGAGGCTGCGCGCGACCTTTGCACCTCGAAGGGAATAGATGTGGAAGCTATCGTCAAGGGAGTTCAGCCCATTGCATTTGAAAACGCAGTCTGGGCATACACTCTGGGCGTTGCAATTGCACTCAAGGAGGGCATTAAAAAAGCCTCTGATGCTTCAGTTGCTATAGGCAAAGGTCTTCAGACCTTCTGCATACCCGGCTCTGTCGCCGAGCAGCGCAAGGTTGGCCTTGGCCACGGCAATCTCGGCTCCATGCTTTTGAAGGACGAAACAAAGTGCTTTGCATTCCTTGCAGGGCATGAATCCTTCGCTGCCGCTGAGGGTGCCATAGGCATTGCCCGCTCCGCAAACAAGGTTCGTACCCGTCCACTAAAGGTTATTCTCAACGGTCTTGGCAAGGATGCGGCAATGATTATTTCCAGAATCAATGGCTTCACCTTTGTTGAAACCGAATTTGATTTTTATAAGGACCAGCTCAATATTATCAGCAAAACTCCTTATTCTGACGGTGAGCGTTCAAAGGTGCTCTGCTATGGCGCAAACGATGTGCTTGAGGGTGTCGCCATTATGAGACATGAGGGCGTTGATGTTTCTATCACAGGCAACTCAACGAACCCCACACGCTTCCAGCACCTTGTGGCCGGCACCTATAAAAAATGGACAAATGAAAACGGAATTAATTACTTCTCCGTTGCATCCGGCGGCGGCACGGGGCGCACGCTCCACCCCGACAATATGGCGGCGGGTCCTGCCTCCTACGGGCTTACAGATTCAATGGGTCGTATGCACGGTGACGCTCAGTTCGCAGGCTCATCCTCCGTCCCCGCTCATGTGGAAATGATGGGGCTTATCGGCATGGGCAACAACCCTATGGTTGGAGCTACCGTTGCTTGTGCGGTTGCGGTTCAGGAAGCTTTCAATAAGTAATAGAGTATAATTCAAGCGGCTGCCCGACGGCGGCCGCTTGGCGGTTATTATATCAATTTTTGGAGGAAAAGAATGTCGAGAAACACATACACCGTCCCGCAGGTACTGAAATTTATTGCAAGGCATAATAAAATAGCTTCTCTTATCGGCATTGCAATTTTTTTGCCGGAGGTTATAAAGCTTTTCGTAAAGGGTATTGCGGACACCGAAATTGTCGAAATCGCAGTTCTGGGCATAGAAATAGTGGCCTTCCTCATTTACCTTTACATAATCCGATTGATAAAAAAGAGGTATGGTGAAAAAGATTAAATGCGGGCACAAGCCCGTGCACAGTTTTTGAATAACCGATAAATTCAATCACTTGAATTTATCGGTTCTCTTTTCATTGGCACTGCTTGCCGAGGATTAATAAAAGACGAGCCTAACGCCCGCCTTGATATAAAACTATTTAAAGGATTCCTTTATGCTTTTTGCAACCCTTTGAAGCTCCTCCACAGAGTTTATCGGAATTGCGGATTCAATTATTCTTGTTTTGACCTCTGAAGGAAGCTTATCAAATTCATTTTTTATCTCCGGGTTCAGGCTGAAGAATTTTGACATTTTATCACCTCAGCGATATTGTTTGCATTTCTTCAGCCTTTATTAGTTGATTTGAGGATTTGCTTTGTGAAGCCTCCCGATATCTTATTCAAAAACAAAAAATCCCCTTCTGACGGCTCAAAGAATCATTAACATACTGTTTGCGTTTTTACAAGATAATTCTATTATTTGCTTATCTTCATTGAAATGTCAAAGGCCTTGACCGAGTGAGTGAGCGCACCCAGGGAGATGATATCCACTCCGGTTTCGGCAACGCTGCGCAGGTTTTCTGCCGTGATGCCGCCTGAGGCCTCCAGCTTTGCCCTGCCGGCAGTCAGCTCAACAGCCTTTTTCATTTCTTCATTTGTCATGTTGTCAAGCATAATAATTTCAACCCCTGCCGAAAGAGCCTCTTTAACCTCATCCAGATTTCTCGTTTCGACTTCGATTTTAATCATATGCCCCAGCTTTCCCCTAACGGCTTCAACTGCCTTTGTGATGCCGCCGGCGGCATCTATGTGGTTATCCTTTAACATTGCCCCGTCCGAAAGGTTGAAGCGGTGATTCTTGCCGCCGCCACAGGTAACAGCATATTTTTCAAGCGCACGCAGGCCTGGCAGGGTTTTTCTGGTGTCCGTTATTTGAGCGTTAGTCCCCTCAACTAGCTTTACTGCCTGTGCGGTCGCAGTTGCAATGCCGGACATATGCTGCAAAACATTAAGTGATGTTCTTTCTCCCTTTAAGAGCATTGCCGTCTTGCCGAAAAGCTCTGCAATGATATCCCCCTTTTTTATTTCGTCGCCGTCATTTTTAAACACTTGTGCATGAAAGCTGCTGTCGAGCAGCTCAAAAACCCTAAGTGCGATGGTAAGGCCGCATAAAACCCCGTCTGCTTTCGCAAGATAATATGCCTTGCCGTTTTCATCAGGGTTGAGCAGGCTGTCAGTTGCGGCATCAAAATAACTGATATCCTCTTTAATTGCGGTTTTAATAAGCTCGTCAATATAAAAGCCGTTGAGCATCATTCATCAACCTCTCTTAAAATAATTGTTGCAACAGTTGCGATGCTGAGTGCCTCACAATAGCTCGGAGTTAGGGCAAAACTACCGTTGTGAAGCCTTGTGAGTATTTCCTCCAGACGGGCATGACCCTGCCTTATTGCCAAAGCGTCGGGCATTACAAAGTATGCCCTCTGCATGATATCCCGAACCTGTGTTCTGATGCCCTTGGGCAGCGGCGCTCCCTGCGGCCTTATCTTGTAATCCTTGACCTCAACGAGCGAATAGCCCGACTCCAGCGCCCTCTGAATATCCTGTGCCGCCCTCCTGCCGAAAACAAGCGCTTCAAGCAGAGAATTGCTTGCGAGCCTGTTGCCGCCGTGAACTCCCGTATGCGCACATTCACCTGCCGCATATAGCCTCGGTATGGTTGTTCTGCCGTTTAGGTCAACATCAATGCCGCCCATAAGGTAGTGCTGGCATGGGAATACAGGTATCAAGTCCTTGGATATATCCACACCTCTTTCAAGGCAGGCTGCACTTATTGCAGGGAAGCGGTTTTTCAAAAACTCCTTGCCCTTTCGGCGGATATCCAGATAAAAGTTGTTGCTGCCCGTCCTTCTGGATTCGAGGATAATCGAGCGTGAAACAACATCACGGGGTGCGAGCTCGAGCCGCTCGTCATATTTATTCATAAACCTTTCAAGGTCGTTATTGAGCAAATATGCTCCCTCGCCCCTAACAGCCTCACTTATTAAAAACTGCTCCCTTCCTGTGGGGGAATTAAAGGCAGTCGGGTGGAACTGGACAAGACTCAGGTTTTTTATTTTTGCGCCCATTTCATATGCGAACCGTATACCGTCGCCTGTTGAGGTGGACGGGTTTGTCGTATATTTATATACCCTGCCTATGCCGCCGGTTGCAAGCAGGAGAAAGCTGCCGTAAGCACTGAAATACTCACCGCTTTGAAATAAATCGGCACGAAAACCGTTATGCAGGCTCTCAATGCCTAAAATCATGGTGTTTTCCAGCAAATCAATATTATCTCTCTGCCTGACTGCTTCAAGGAGCTTTTTCACCATTTCCCAACCTGATTGGTCCTTATGGTGGACTATTCGGTGGCGGCTGTGGCCGCCCTCAAGCGTCTTGAACAGCCTGCCGCTCTCGTCCCTGTCAAATTCAACCCCCATTTCGAGAATTTTCAAAACATCCTGTGGCCCTTCTCTGACAAGTGTTTCCACGGCGGTCACATTGTTTTTGTATCCTCCGGCAATGAGTGTATCTTCAATATGCAAGTCAAAGCTATCGTCCTCATGGTCAAGAACAGCCGCAACACCGCCCTGAGCAAGGGCGCTGCCCGAAACAGTCTGCTCCTTTTTTGAAAGCATAAGAATTTTTGTTTTATTGTTAAACTCAAGTGCAGCATAGAGGCCGGCAACACCACAACCGGCAATTATCACATCATACTTTTTTTTCATCTGCCCGCCTCCAAGAAGAACGCAAATTTTCCCCTGCGCAAATTTTCCCCTGTGAATATTTATTATATCACTCTAATAAATAAATAAAAGTGCCATTTTAAAAAAATAAAAAAACAGCCACCCTATTGGGTGGCTACTTTTTTATGTCGGCATTGACCTATCTTCCCAAGCGGCTGCCCGCTAAGTATTTTCGGCACGAATGAGCTTAACTGCCGTGTTCGGGATGGGAACGGGTGGGCCCTCATCGTCATAAACACCGACTATATGATAACGCCTTTTGGCGTTATTCTTTTTTTTGGTGACCCGTACGAGATTCGAACTCGTGTTGCCGGCGTGAGAGGCCGGAGTCTTAGGCCACTTGACCAACGGGCCACGATGGTACACCTTCGGGGACTCGAACCCCGGACACCCTGATTAAGAGTCAGGTGCTCTAGCCAGCTGAGCTAATGGCCCACGTCACAGGATTATTATAGTAGCATTTTTGGTGAGTGTCAAGCCGAAAAATGAATGCGCCCTACCCAGCAGAAATGCAACTCTAAATGAAACGGATTTTCGCTCG
>LSQX01184728.1_pt1 | contig 12611 bp, 13 predicted proteins | sample 654561 | NCBI WGS metagenome assembly LSQX01 (sample SAMN04489861, study PRJNA283612) | anaerobic digester metagenome | isolation source: 4 biogas reactors fed with cattle manure at either 37C or 55C with and... | place: Denmark: Kongens Lyngby | collected 2014 | reverse complement strand
ACGGGATTCCCCCCGGAATTGAAATGCCGCGGGTAAGGACGGATAACTGCCCACAATTCATTGCTAAGAGTTTCGAAGAAGTTTGCCTGAAGTTTGGAATAACCCATTTCTCTGGTAAATAACTTAGATAATCTTCTCGATAACTCTTGATTCCGTCCCCTAAATACAGTATGATCATAGTGTTTGTTGGGGGCGGGATCTTGCCTCGGAGGTAGAGCTGCTACTCGTTGACCCTCCAGAAAAATCCCGCTTCCTCCTTTTTTGGGGATCCCCTTTCGAGTCTAAGCAGCTTTTTCCTCCTTAGCGGACAGAAATTGTGAGAAATCTTCGGTCATTTTATGTGGGAAAAAACATTAAGGCTACAGGCGAGACTTCTAAGCCTGTGTTTGTCTGCTCTTGTACTCCATTGGGGTGCAATTTTCCTTCTCTTTAAACTTGTAGATGAAATAATCGACGTTTTTGTAGCCCACCCGCTCTGCAATCTGGTAAATGGGCAAATCTGTTTTGACCAGCAATTTCTTGGCGTTTTCCAGGCGTTGCTCATTGACATAGTGGCTGAAATGCATGCCGGTTTCTTTCTTGAAAAGTTGCCCAAGATAAGCGGGGTTTATATAGAGGAGCTCCGCCATGTCTTTGAGTTTGAGGTTTTTGTAATAATACTTCTCCACATGCTGCTTTACCAGGTTAATGATACGGCAGGATTTTTTCAATTCCTCAAGGTAACCGGCGGCGGCGAGGGCCACTTCAGTAAAGATGTATTTAAGCCGGGTGGCATTGGAATTACTGGCGTGGGCCGCCAGTAATTTTTCCTTGCTGTCAATTGCTTCGGCGTTCCCGCCCAACTCAGTGATGAGGGAGAAAATTTTTAAGAGAAAATTGCCCAGATGGATCTGGACCAGGTTGGGGTGGAGCTTTTCTTCGGCAAATCTCTGGAAGATCAGGTCGATGAGGCGTTTAACCTCGCCGGCCTGGTTGTTCTCGATCGCTTCGGCCAGGAGTTGAAACTCCTCGATCTCCCGGTAATTGTGGTTAAAATCCCTCACCCGTTGCTGATAAAAATTGGCGTAGGAATGCTCCTGGGACAATTCCTCCCGGATCTCGCAGAGAAGGGCGATCAATTCTTCCTCATCAACCGGTTTAACCAAGTAGCTTTTGACATTATACTTCAAGGCCTTTCTTGCAAACTCAAACTCGTCATAGCCGCTTAAGATGATAAAGGGCATTTTCTGGTCGTTCAGGTCATTCCGGATGTAGTGGATGAGGCCGAAACCATCCAGGATGGGCATTTTGATATCGGTAATGATCAGATCCGGGTAATCCAGTTTCAGCTTTTCCACGGCGTCGCTCCCGTTGCGCGCTACCGCCGAGACGGAGAAGTTGTAGGCTTCCCAGTTGATGAGTTTCGGCAACCCCGCCCTGATACTGGGTTCGTCATCAACGATCATGACCTTGTACATTCTCATCCCCCCACCGGAATGATCAGGGTAATGGTTGTTCCTTGCCCCTCCGTACTATCGATCAGGAGGCTAAAATCCTTCCCGTAGTAGAGCTTTAAACGCTGGTAGATGTTGCGGATGGCAATATTCGTCTCCTGCGGTTCCTCGGCTTTGATATCAGCCCAGAGGCGGCGTAATTTTTCCGCGCCCATCCCGACCCCATTATCCTTGACCATGCAGTAGAGTTTTTTGCCCGTTGGCCGGAGGGTAATTTCCACCTTGCCCAGATGATCGCTGCCTTCAATCCCGTGCAGGCAGGCATTTTCCACAAAGGGTTGGATCACCAGTTTTGGGATCTTCCATTCCAAAATCGCCGGGTCCACCTCCAGCGTGTACTGGAACTCCGGGCCAAAGCGGTATTGCTGGATGGTGAGGAAATCCTTGATAAAACTAGCCTCTTCCGCCACGGTCACCCATTCCTGCCGGAAACGGCTCATTCTCTGGAAAGACCGGGTCAGGCGTTTAATCATCTCCGCTGTTTCGCTTTCCCCTTTTTCCACCGACCGCATGCGGATGGACTCCAGCGTGTTATATAAGAAATGGGGGTTCATCTGGCTTTGGAGAGCGTTCAATTCGGCCTCTTTTTTCTCCAATTTAATCCGGGACTGTTCCAGTTTGGCCTCGTAAACATCGTGGATGAGGTTGCGGATCTTCACCACCATCTGGTTAAAGGCCTTAATCAGCGTGCCGATTTCATCTTTGCCCTGGCGCCCGGTATACTGCAGGTTAAAGCCTTCCTGGACCAGGGTGTTGACATGGGTTGAGAGGGAGTTCAACCGGTCGTAGAAGGAGCGGGAGATCCAAAGGATGAGGGTGGAAGCCACCAGGAGGCTGATGGCGGTCTGCAGGATGATGTTATTCCTGGGTTCCCGCAGGGCCCGGCTGATCTCCTGCTGGTCGATGAGGCTGACCAGGGCCCACCCCAGGGCCGGGGATTCCTCGACTACCACTTGTCCCCGGTGCTGCTCTAAATAATCCTCCAGGCGCCAGCCGGGGGCCGGCACATGGTCGGCGAATAAAACCTTTCCCTGCTGGTCGATGATGAGGAGCTCCCCTTTAAGCTTTTCAGTGAGAATTATATTCATAATCCGTTCCATATTTAAAGTAAAATGGACAAATTTCAAATGACGGTCCAGCCGCTTATAGAGGTTAAGGACGCGGACAACGAATAAAGGGGTGACCATGGTGTTGTTGGGCTTTTGCTGGGTTGGGCCATAAAGCACGTGGTTTTTCTTGGGGTCTTCCATCACCAGTTGGAACCAGTCTTCGCTTCGTACCTGTTCGTCGATGCGGTAGACCGAACCGGAATGGAGGATGGTATCATTATCGGTATAGAGGACGGCCTTGTTAATCTGCGGATAAGACTCGCCGTTGATGAAGACATAGTCCATTAAATAGCTATAGTAGGTCTCCACATATGCCAGGTCGTCGGGGAACTCCCGGTCCAACGTTTCGTAGAGGGTCCGGTCCAGGGAAATCCGGCTGCATAGGGTGGTCACCGTCCCCAGATCCCGCTCAAGCTGGCTGATAATCCGTTGGGCAGCCTGGCGGTAGTAGTTTTGTTGGATGGCTTTGACATTGTTTACCATATGGCGGTAGAAGATAAGATTGATAATTAAAATAGGGCAGAAAACACAAAAAAGGTAGACGAAAAAGAGCTTGTACTTTAACTTGAGGTCATCGAGAGTAAACATGGTTAACCCCTTTTCCTGTGTTTACTGCCCTATTAAGAATTTATATTCTAGTTTACACTTTCGTTACTATCTTTCTTTATATCATACTCCCTTCTTTTCCGCAATGAACGCCTTGCTCCAAATTACCCCAAAATCCCGGGTATCCCGGGGCCTATTCCTTGAGCCCGCCCAGGGTTAAGCCGTGGACAAAATATCTTTGCAGGAAGGGGTAGACCACGGCGATGGGGACCGTCACAATCACGGTCATGGTCGCCCGGATCGCCCGCGGTGTGATGGTTTGCATCGACCCGGTGGCGGCCTGGGCTAATGCCTGCTCCAGGGAGCCGGTCATTGTGTTGGCGCTTTGCAGGACTTTCATCAATTCATATTGGAGGGTACTCAATTGCGGGTTGGAAGAGTTATATAAAAACGTATCAAACCAGGCATTCCAGTTGGCCACCGCCACAAACAGGGCGATGGTGGCCAGCACCGGTTTACAGAGGGGGAGGACAATCCGGGTAAAGATAGTAAATTCCCCGGCCCCGTCCACCCGGGCCGACTCGATCAGGCTTTCCGGTAACCCGTTGATGTAGGTACGGATGACGATCAGGTTAAAGGCCGTCACCAGCCCCGGCAGCACGTAAACCCAGAAATTATTGGTCAAGCCCAGATTCCGGATGAGAAAATAATTGGGGATCAGCCCCCCGTCAATGTACATGGTTAGGACGTAGATGAAAGAGAAAAGCTTGCGGAAGACAAATTCCTTCCGGCTGAGCGTATAAGCGACCATTGCCGTGGAGAAGGTGCAAAAGAGCGTGGAGAGCACCGTCCGGAGGACAGAGATAAGGGAGGCATGGAAGATCTGTTGCCGGCTTAATAGAGAACGGTAATTATAAAGGGTGAATTTCCGGGGCCATAAATAGATTCCCCCTTTAGAACTGTCCAGGGCGTCATTGAAGGAGACCGCCAGCGTATTTAAGAATGGGTAGAGGGTGATAATCACCAGAAAGATCAGGGAAGTATAGACCACAAAATCAAGGATTATATCTTCTTTTGTCCGGTGTATCCTGCGCGTTTTCATCAAACCACCTCTATAACAATCTTTCCTGCCCCAGTAATTTGGCTACGTAGTTGGCGCCAAAGACCAGGACCAGGCTGACAACACTCCGGAAGATCCCGACCGCGGTCGCAAAGGAATAACGCATCATCTTGATGCCGTAATCCAGTTCGTAAATGGTGAAAACCCGCGCGTAATCGATGACCCGTCCGTTTTGCAGCAGGTATTGCTGTTCAAAACCGCTGCTTAACAGGTAACCCATATTCATGACCAGGAGAATAACGATAATCGGCTGGATGGACGGGAGAGTGACATGCCAAATCCGCCGCAGTCTCCCGGCCCCGTCAATAGTGGCCGCCTCGTAGAGATTGGGGTCGACGGAGGCAATAGCGGCCAGGTATATGATGGCGCCCCACCCGACTTCCTTCCAAACGTGGGAGGCCCCGATAATCCACCAGAAAAGCTGGGGAATGCCCAAAAACATGATGGGTTCTTTGATAATGTGTAATTTCAATAATATCTCATTGACAATTCCGCCGTCAGTGGACAATGCGTCACGGATCAGGTTGGCCGCCACCACCCAGGAGATGAAGTGGGGCAAATAAGAGATGGTTTGGGCGGTCTTTTTGAAAAAGACCAGGCGGACCTCGTTAATGATTAAAGCCAGGATGATCGAGGAGACCATCCCAAAGGCCAGTTGAATTATGCTCATGGCCAAGGTGTTCCGTAAGACTTGGTAAAAAACGGGGTCGCGAAAGAGCCATTTAAAATTATCAAATCCCACCCAGATCTGGTCAAAAATGCTCTTCCCCGGCCAGTAGTTTTGGAAGGCCAGAACCCAGCCCCAAATCGGGATATATTTGAAGATGATCACATGAATAACAAAGGGAAGCGACATAAAAAGAAGAACCTTTTGTTTCATAAGGGTCTGCCAGAAAGACTTCTTCCCGGCGAGCGTTGGCGTTTTCTTCGCAAATAATCTGGGCATTGCCGGTATTTTCAATCTCTTCAGCTCTCCTTAATCACATACGAATAATTATCAGAGGGCGCCGCCGGAGCGGCACCCTCTTCATAGAGAAGGAGGATTTACCAGTTCTCCATCCGCCAATCGATCTGTTCCTGGTAGACTTTGATCTGCTCCTTCATTAAGGGGGAGATGGCTTTGACGTATTCAGCCCAGACCTTCTCGAAGTCCCTGGTTCTGCTCATTACCATTCTGGGTACATAGGCGTTGAGGACATCCTTCATCCGGGTCTGCTCGATATGGGCCGGCGAACCAGCAGGAATGGTAATGGTCCAGAGCGGGTAATACTTCCTGGGTCTGGGTTTGTTGTAGAATTCGGTGAAGGCCTTGATCCCGTAGGCGTCCATTACCTCTTTCTCGCTCTCATGGCTGTCCGCGTAGATCAAGTGCGGTTGCCGGTCGGGCATGAAGCTGTTCCCGTTCTTATCAATACCCCGCAGGTTGGGGAAGGAGTTGTAGAAGTAGGGACCGCCAAAGACGTCCCGCACCCAGTCGGGGTCTCTGAAGAGCTTAAGCTGCTCTTCTGTCCGGTAGAAATGGCCGTTTTCGTCCACTTCGTAATGCTGCCCTTTGATCCCCCACTGGACCAGGTGCTGGGTCTCTTCCCGGATGAGATAATCCAGGAACTTGATGGCGCCAACCGGGTCTTTACAGGCGGTGGTAATCGCCAGCCCTTGGGTGGCCTGGATATAGGGGACGTCCCGCTGGTATTCTTCGATCGTCTCGTCAAGGACAACCGGGAAGGGGATGAAGATGCTCTCCGGATCGTCGCGGAGGAGGATCTGCTGGGCCTCCTGGACTTGCCAGTACTGGTTAAAGGTGCCCAGTACGCGGCCGGAGCTCAACTTCTCGATATACTGGTCATAATTGAGGACAAAGGTCTCTTTGTCGACCACACCTTTGTTATACATCTCGTTCAGCTTCTGGTAATAGGCCTTTGCCGCATTGGAGGTGTGGTATTGCCGGACCACGAATTTGCCTGCTTCCAGGACCGGCACGAACTCCCCTTCATTGGGGTAGCCCAACAGGTGCTGCGGAACGTTGGTCGTGGCAAAGCTCCGCCAGCTGTCAAAGAGGGTAACGTAACCAATGGTCCTTTCCCCGTTAATCCGCGGGTGCTTTTTCATGTAGTTTTCGATTAATTCGAAGTACTCGTCAAGGGTCTTAATCTTCGGCCATCCGGCTTCCTTCAAAACCTTCTTGTTGATGAAGAAGCCCAGTTCCGGATAGCGGGAATCATCGGTATCGTAGGGGATGGCCTGGATCGGCAGCCAGTAAACATTCCCGTCTTCCTGCTTTAACTGCTCCCAGTGCTTTGCATAGAGCCGCTTGATGTTGGGCGCATGTTTCTCCACCAGGTCATTAAGGGGGATTAACATCCCGGCATCCTTAAAGAGGCTGGTGAAATGGGCCGCAGTTAACATGTCGGGCAGTTCGCCGCTGGCAATCATCAGGCCCACCTTGGTTTCGAGGTCTCCCACCAAATACTCTCTCTGGAGCTTGACCCCGGTCTCTTTCTCGATGATATCCCCGACAATCGTTGAACCGGGGTAATCGGGTAGGGGTTCACTCAGAAACACAGTGAACGTCTTGGTTTTCTGCGCCGAAACCATGACGCTGGCGGCTGTTACTGTTAACACCATCAGTAACAGCAGCAATAGTCTTCTCCGTCTCAATACCGTCACTCCTTTTTTTATTTTTATAGTCCGGAACCCGTTGGCCCCGGGGAAACCTTGACCCAACCAAGGAAAAGCAAGAATGTTATAAATAGATTACAGTTTGATAATATTTTAATTAAAAAACTGGCTCGTTCTCAACCCAACAAAATATAGTTTTTTTCTTGAAAATTATATGTTTTCCGGATTGCCCAAATAAAAGAGGGTATGTTCTCCAATCCAAGCTAAAAGAGGAGCGTCTTTAGGAGCGTCTTTCTTTTCCGCACTCCTTTTCCCTGGTCTGGGATCTGTTACAATAATTTTGCCATGTTCCCACTAATTCCTTCTAGCAAATCCTTATCAAAATGAATCAGGAAAATAGGGGTTGGTCCGGTAAGGGTAGGGGTATATTGGTTTTTACACAGCGGCTGGTATTATATGGTATGAATGGCTAAACAAAAAAATGAAATTCGACCTTGACAAAACACAAAGTACTTTGTATTATAAAGTTAAATAAAAAAAGGGGGTGCGACCAATAAAAACGCAGGATGCATTGGACCAGATTGTCTACTTGCAGAAGTTGATTACCCAGACCCGCCTCCGGGCGGCGGATGGCTATCCCTTTTTCCTCCTCTGGGGCGTCCTCTGGATCGTGGGGTATGCGGGCACCATCGTCTGGTCCCCATTGGTATGGGCCGGGATCTTTGTGGCCGGCGGTCTTATCTCCGCTGTCATCTGTTTCAAGAAGAAGAAAGAACTTCCTGTGCCTCCGCTTCTGAAAAAAATTGGCTGGTTAATGCTAATTCTCTTTGTTTATATCGCGTTTTTGTTCGGCCAATTGCTGCTCATCTCGGATAACCACCAAATAATCACTTCCTTCTGGCCCTTTCACATCGGTCTCCTCTACATACTGGCAGGGATCTTTACCGGGCGCTCGCTGGTCCTCATTGGCTGCTGGCTGATCCTGGCGGCGGTGGCGGGGATTTGGCTCCCTTCGCCCTGGCAAGAAATATGGCTGGCGGCCGGCGCGGGCGGCGGCTTGATTCTTACCGGCGTGATTCTACGGAAACAAGTGATAAAAGATGAATGACGGACTCATCCAAAACCTGAACGAACTCTTCCAAGCCAAAGCCCGTTTGGGGATCATGACGGTCCTTGCGTCAATGGGGGAGAGCGATTTTTTAACAATCAAAAAACAACTGGGTTTAACCGACGGCAATCTCAGCGCTCATCTCCGGGTCCTGGAAGAAGCCGGCTATATCGAGATTGAAAAGGAATTCGTCAACAGGAAACCAAAGACCACCTGCCGCATGACCCCGGCAGGCCGGGAAGCCTTCCTGCACTACCTGAAGGAATTGGAGCGGATCATCCAGTTGGCCCGGAAAGGAGAAAAATAAAGGGAAAAGGAAAGGGGGGAGTATTCTTGAAAAGGGTGTCTTTAGCCCTGGCCATCTTGTTAGTTTTTACCCTGCCTTCAGCGGCCTTTGCGGGGGACGGCGCCCAACTGCGGAGGGCCAACTTCGCGGTCGGCTATCATTTGAATAACTTCCGTTATGACTTTGGTTATGGCCTCAACGTGACCAGTCCATACTTTNNTAAGAATGCCCCGTCCTGCTTCTTTATTGAACTGGGAAGCGTGGGCAGCGGGATCAAGGCGGAAAAGATCGCCGGCAAGCCGTATTACGCCGCCGGCTTTGCGGTAGCGGCGGGGTTCCGGTATCATTTTTAAATCCCGGAGGCAATTCATTTTAAACCCCGGTGGTAAAAGCGGGGTCTATGTGGTCTAGTCCAAACTGAAAGACGGCCGCGATTTTCTTCCGCGGCCGTCTTTTTTACCTGGCGGTGGCAGGAGGGGCGTTCCGGGCGGCCTCTTCGGCCTGGAAATACTCGCCCGGTCCCTGGTTTTCCATTGTACCACAGTTAAACTTTCACCGCGTTCTCGCCAACTCCTTCCAAGAAATATGGTACAATAGTTATTGTAGAAGTATTGTCCTGGATAACCGTTTTTTACCTGATATGAACCGGACTTAAGGAGGAAGGTAACAAATGAAAAGAATAGCATTTGTCCTATGTTTCATATTGCTCTTGCCTGTTTCCACGATAGCGACCGGGCCTTCTAATATGGTTTCAATTATCCAACCTGTTTCAATAAACTCTGATGGCGTGATATTATGCAAAACAAAATTCCAAGAAAACCATCTGGGCGCCCATAGGGTTATGCCTGTTAATTATGGTTGGGCCTTGGTATTCCCGGACGGCGAGATAAAGGAATATTCATTTCACTATTTTGATACAGATTCATATAAAGATGAAACCGTTGTTTTCAAGCACTATGATTACCTTGAGAACCTCTTTAAGAAAAGCATTGATTGGAATAATCCCCCAGTATCGTTATTGCCGCTGATTGAGGAATATGGTTTTAACTCCAACAATGTTGAGGAGTTTATTGTTGATAAAGAAATGAACTTAGAAACTTTTTTGACCACATATAACCTTGGCATGGAGGATATGGTCCAAAAAACATTACAGAATCATCGTTCAATAGAAATAGGCGAGAAGATACATGTATTATATGTTTTTGACAAGCTGATCTTTATGAAAAATCACCTAGGATTTCTCGATGAAGAGAAAGTTGGTGCGGAGTTTGATTTTTACCATGAATTATATGGCGAATTACTTGGCTATGAAGTCTTTGAGATTACAGGAATAATCAAGAGAAAATAAAGGTAAATATTGTTTTACTCAACGACCACTGCGGTGCCGGAAGCGGTCACCATGAGCATATTCCCGCCCTGGCCTAGGACTTCGTAGTCAATGTCTACTCCAACCACGGCATTGGCGCCAAGTTCAGCGGCGCGGCTTTCCATTTCCCTAAGGGCGGTTTCCCTGGCTTTTATAAGCTCGCCCTCATAGGAACCTGAGCGACCGCCAAAAAAGTTGGATAGGCCGGCGGCAAAATCTTTCAGAAAATTCACACCGGCGATTACTTCACCAAAGACTATTCCTTTATACTCCAGAATTTTCTGGCCTTCAACCGAAGGGGTAGTGGTTACAATCATATCCAGCCCTCCTTGTTTTTCTAAATAATTACTTTTATTATACCAAACTAACGAGTAATAGACCTCAAGTAAAAGAGAAAAAACAAAAAGCGCATTACACGGTTGAGCGCCTCAAAATTAGATTTGGGATCAATGATTAGCTAACGGGAAATCGATAGGAGGTTCAAGGAGATGAAAGAGAAAAAGGGAAATTTGTTCAATCTTATAAAAGAATGCTTTCACGCCAGACAAATCCCTATTTATTTTGTGCTTGCTTTTTTAATCTCTTGGCTTTTCTGGGGCGCAGTTTTTATAGCTGATGGTATCGACGGTTCTGTGGCTTCTACCATTACTAGTATATTCACTTTACTCGTCGGCTTTGGCCCGCTTTTTGCGGCTATGATTGTAATAAAAGTGAACGGCGGCAGTATTCGTCTTTGGTTCCGCCAGATTTTCCTGTGGAAAGTGAAGTTCTACTGGTATTTGGCGGCTTTAGTTGTTCCGGTATTAGTCTTCCTTGCCAGCGGGGAGTTGTACTCTTTAATGGGGGGAGAGGTGGCAGAAGGATCTGATTTAAATCTACTGGTTATGCTGATTCCATTGTTCTTATGGAACACCCTTCTCGGGGGCGGGCAGGAGGAATTGGGCTGGCGGGGTTTTGCCTTGCCGAAACTGCAAGAAAAATATACGGCTCTTACGGCCAGCATTATTCTAGGTTTTATGCATGCTCTCTGGCACCTGCCTATGGTTTTTATACCCGGAACTTATCAAGCTAGCTCTTCTTTTCTTTTCTATGTCTTGAGTGTAATCGGTATAGCTGTTGTGTGTACATGGTTATATAACAACACTGGAAGTGTTTTACCGGTAATGATCTATCACGGTATGAATAACACTTTACCCCTCTTTGCGTTTTTGCCGTCGTTTGATCCGGAAGCGATGGTTATCCCGGAAATACCCACTTTGCTGATGATAGCAAATGTCCTTGTGCTTTTGGCTGTAGCCATAATTATCAGCTTGGTTTTTGGTGTAAAACGAATGACGAGAAAAACGGAGATCCCGACTATTTCATTTTAAATACTAAATATGGCGTTGCTCAACAAAACGTCGTGTTCTTTTCTTTTCATCAAGTAATCGCTGGTATTTGTTGAGCAGCAAATCAAGCTCATCACCGGCCTCCAGAACTTCGGCGTCGGTACAGCCTTTAGCATTCCAGAGGGCCTGGAGACGCGCCCGGCCGCGGGCGATTTTTATTTCTAGGATTTTCATTTGTACCTTTTTAACCAGGAGCATTTGTCTTGTTCCTCTTGCAAAAGTATTACCGGTAGATAGATTGGCAAGCTTGATTCATGAAGAGACGCTGGAAACAAAGTGGATGTACCAGCTTTTCTGCGAAGCTCCAAACATTGCAGCGTTTACCATATCATGGTATAATATGCATATAAAACTAGAGGGACGAAAGCGCTCGATTCGGGCAGAACGACTGCGCAAGGTTGGCGGCCCCTGCAGTCGTTCATCTGGATCTTGATCTGGCGCGCTTTCGTCCGTCAATCAAATAACACCAATTGACAAGATTTTGTCTATGGTGTTATTGATTGTTTGGGTTTTTAGGGGTTATCTCCGCAGCGGCTACCTGGTTATAGCAGTAATAGCGACGTCGTAATGGTTTATATTAGCTGTGATAACAATCTTAGGAAATTCTGGTTATATTATATGTTCCCTTGTGAACATTTGTCAAGGAGAAAATCTTAATGAAGAACACAACTCCCGGCGATAGGGTAAGGCAATTAAGAAAGCATTTAAACCTTACCCAATTGGCTTTTAGCGAAGAAATTGGGATGACTCATGGTAATTTGTCAAAGATTGAAAAGAATCAAATATCAATGACCAAAGCTTTTCTGAAAGCTTTAAAACTGCGATTTTTCTGTAATCCCCACTGGATAGAAACCGGCGAAGGGGAGATGTTCATCTCTCCTGAAGAATATATCGCCGATGGAATCAGGTATTTAGGCGTACAAAAATACGGCGAAGGTTTATTGAAAGTCTTGAATGACCCACAATTTGCCGAATTGCGTTCAATGATAATGATCGGGGAAAAAGCAACGGGTGAGATAGATCCGGAGTTAATGAGTTATTTGTGCTATATTCTGAATAAGTGGCAGCAAGGGGATGAAGATATTCGAGGGTGGTTGAGGATACAGTTGGATAGTCAAAAGTGTGGTAGTGAGTGAGTATAAAGGATACAGAGGTGGCGATTGCTTGGCATTTTGAACACGAGTGAAATAAAATAGAGTCCTCTCGAACTCTTGTGTTAGTGTAAAATTACTGTAGCCCTCTTTGTTATAATGAGACAAAGAGGGTTTTTTCGTTATCAATAGAATGTTTTTACAATAGTGGTGAATAAAGCAGTTTAGTTTGATATTTTCCTGTTGCTGATTTAAACCTAATGTAAGAAACAGGGAGGGTCCTTTATGCCGCTTGAACTTGGTGTATGGAGGATAGACGAAGGTCTGAAATCGGTCGAATTTAGCTCGTTAGATATTGAGTCCCGTCTTGAGGATATACTTGATGAAAATATCAGTATTGCTTCGCCAAATTGGCTTGTGATCGGGAGACAAGTCCGTACGGATTACGGTACGATTATTGATCTTTTGGCGCTGGATCAAGACGC
>LSQX01175208.1_pt1 | contig 12611 bp, 7 predicted proteins | sample 654561 | NCBI WGS metagenome assembly LSQX01 (sample SAMN04489861, study PRJNA283612) | anaerobic digester metagenome | isolation source: 4 biogas reactors fed with cattle manure at either 37C or 55C with and... | place: Denmark: Kongens Lyngby | collected 2014 | reverse complement strand
TTGAAGCTCAGCTCTTTTATTTCCCTTAATTCCCGTTTCGTACAATCATGACAGGGACTTTTGAATGCCTTACCACTTTTTCTGCAACACTTCCCATCAAAAATTTTTCAAGTCCGGTTTTTCCGAGTGTGCCCATTACTATAAGGTCGATATTGTTACGCTCTGCAAATTTGATAATTTCTTCACCTGGATGGCCGTCCAGAAGGACATCTTTTACCTCAACTCCCGAGTCTTCTATCGTCTTCTTAGCTTTTGATAATATTTTCTTTCCATCACTCATCATCATTTCATGGATCATGTCTTTGCCAGCAGTCCAGACGTCAGAAATTATAGAGGGAGAATCCACCACGTGAACTACATGGACAGTGGCTCCGCTAACTTTTGCAACCTCAATACCGCGGGAAATTGCCTTCATGGAATTTGCGGATCCGTCTGTTGCAATCACTATATTTCGGTATAAATTACTGGTCATGTATTATCTCCATTAATAATTTTATTTACCTCTATTAATAATTTCATTGATATAATTTTTATTTGTATTCACATGTCTTGAAAAATAATAATGTTATGCAAGTATAAAGAAACAAACACCGATTGTAGCCTATAATTTCTTACAATTTACTGAAAAATACAGGCTTAAATGTGCAAACTCTAAAAGCCTTTTAATAATACACCTATCCCTTTTTAAAGATGAGTGTGTGAGATAACGGGAAATCAATAATGCACCTGTAAATTTGAACATGTCATCCGAAGAATTTCATGTACGTTTTTTGCCTTTTTGAAAAAAGCCGCTCTCCTGCGTCGAGCGGGAAAAGAATCGTCTGGTATGGTTAATAAGGTTGTACAGGTCCAAAATTAAAATTTAAATTTCTAACTGGTCTTATTTTTACTCAAAATCTCGATTATATGCCAGATTTTATGGTGAAAACTTTAAATAAATTCTTCTTAAGAAAGTTTCAACGATATCATTTTCTCTTTTTTCTGTAAAATAAATAGAAAATAAGGATTATCAAAATAAAGAACGCTGCCATGAGTAATTCTCCTGGTACTGTTTGAGTAGAGGACATAACAGCAGAGCTTGAGCTTGAAATAGTGGACATACTATTCTAAAAGGTTTAAAGGGTCATGTATTTTTCCAACAACTCTCTTTTTGTTCTTGTCAAAAATACTAAAGTAATTGAGGACTATTTTACAAATCCTCAACTGCGCCGCCATTGCATGAGGTCTGCCAGTTTTTGATTTTCTTTACACTTGTCTTTATGGTTTTTGCAAGTTCCACAGGGTCTGCTTCTGCCAGGGCTTCAACACTTGTGATACCGGCTTCTTCCAGTTTTCCTGCGGTGGCTTTTCCCACGCCTTCGAGGTCTTTAATGGATTTGGGCCTTTCTTTTTTCGGCTGCTGTGCCTGCTCTTCCTTCTGGGTCTTCTGCCATTCTATGAAATTGCACTGGGGACATCCAAGGTCCCATGCTCTTTTTCCCTGGTTGATTATGCGGATATGGTGCAGGCCGTGAGCTTCGCAGAGCTTATCGGTCACTATGATCTGTCCGCTTTTCGGCAGGGGCAGGGAGAAAGTACAGTTAGGGTAATTGCTGCAGCCTATGAAACGGCTTCCCCTTTTTGACCTGCGGATCATGAGTTCGTTTCCGCATAAAGAGCAATCGCCTATGATTTTATCTTCCCGGAGACCTGCCTGTAAAGATTCTATGATATTATCCCTGTTTTTATCGAGTTCAGAAAAGACCTGCTTGAGCATCTCGCGGGACTCTTCAAGGACAGCTTCCTCTTTGATTTTACCCTCTGCTATTTTGTCCATATTTTCTTCAAGCAGCTTTGTCATATCCGGCTTTGTAATAGTAGGCGAATATTTCTCCAGAGTGTCCATTACGGAAAAAGAGGTATTAGTAGGCTGAACAGGGTTTCCGTGGATATAAGCCCTGGAATATAGCTTGCTTATAATCTCGTGGCGGGTTGCTTTTGTCCCGAGCCCGAGCTCTTCCATTATATTGATAAGCCTTCCCTGCCCGTAACGTCCCGGAGGCTGGGTTTCTTTATCCAGCATCTCTTTCTTTATCACCTTTAATAAGTCACCTTCCTTAAGTTCCGGGAGCAGCCTGTCTTCAGGAGCATTGTACGGATAATACCAGCGCCATCCGGGTTCAAGAAGCCTTGCCCCGTTTGCCCTGAACTCCTCTCCTTCGATATCAAGTTTAAGCCTCATGGTTTCCCATATGCTCGGTCCGGCAAAGGTTGCAAAAAAGCGCCTGACTACAAGCTCGTAAACTTTCCACTCATCTTCTTTGAGGTCGGATTCCTTTGCAAGGGAAGCAGGAAAGATAGGCGGGTGGTCTGTAGTTTCTTTTTTACCACGGGTGGGGACAAGTTCGGGCTTTTCAAGAAGTGTATTTGCATATTCTTTAAAAGGTCCTTCTTTGAATATCTCTATTTGAGCCCTCAGGTCAAGAGTATCGGGATAAACCGTGTTATCTGTCCTGGGGTATGAAATGTAACCATTGGTATAAAGGGATTCGGCTATGCGCATGGCGTTTGAAGGGCTGAGCCCTATTGAGTTTGCCGCGCTGATAAAGCCCGTAGTATTAAAAGGTGTGGGAGGCTGGTCTGTCTTTGTTCCCTTTTCGATTTCCTTTAATTCCGCTTTTTTGCCCAGTTTCCTGAATACCTTTGAGGCTTCCTCTTTATCCAGAAAACGGCGGGTAGAATGCTGGGCTGAAAAAGTCTCTCCTGCAGCGTCTTCGAGTTCTACGTGGATTTCCCAGTAAGGGGTTGGGACAAATATATTTCTCTCTTTCTCCCTGTCAACAATAAGAGAAAGGGTTGGGGACTGGACCCTTCCCACGGAAAGAAACATTTTTCCGAGCCTGCCTGCTGCAAGGGAAATGTATCTTGTAAGGGCAGCTCCCCAGACAAGGTCAATTACCTGCCTGGAATGGCCTGCGTCTGCTAGGTTAAAATCAACATTTGTAGGATTTGAGAATGCAGCTTCAATTGCTTTTGGAGTTATTGCACTGTAACGGACCCTGTCAAAAGGAATTTTCGGGTTAACCTGTTTTATGATATTCAGAGCTTCGACTCCTATGAGTTCTCCTTCGCGGTCGTAGTCAGTTGCAATAGTGACCCTGTCCGCTTCTTTTCCAAGGCTCTTTAAAGCGGTCACTATCTTCCGGTTGATCGGGGTCGTTGTAATCTCGGCGTCTATAAGGTCTCTGGCATCGACCTTCTGCCAGTTGTTGTACTCCTTCGGGAAGTCTATCCCGACAATATGGCCGGAAAGCCCCACAACTGCAGTTTCCTGTTTGTTTTCGCCGGAACCGATCTCGTACCGGTATACGTCCACTCCGCTGACTCTTTCCTTTTTAGGACTTTTAGGAGCCAGAATCGCAGCTATCCTCCTTGCCGCTATATTTTTTTCCGTTACGATAAGATGCATTTAAAACTCCGGTTTAACTTTTCTTAAATATTATAAAGGAAAACTGGCGTACCCCAAAACTCCTGCCAGTCTGAGTCGAAGCCTTCCTCCTAATTCTTGAAGTTTCCTTTTTCAATATAAATTTTTGGATCAAATTCCGAAATTTCTGCTATCCGTAACTAGAATCAGGACCATATACTCCGTATTTATCCTTTATTTAACCTTTATCAGGGATTTTTTCCATATCTAATATACAAAGTCCCGGAACTTTTGATCTCATGATTTATCTGATTTGCGGCTCCTAACAGCCTTCAATAATCTCCAGAGCAAATTCTACTGCCTTTTGAGGGTCTTTTACCCTGTAAATGCCTTCTATTTCCCATTTGCAGTCAAGAACTATCACCGGCTTCCCCATTTTCAGCCCGAGGGCTATTTCCGAAAGGGTGCCGTATTCTCCGGAAACTGCAATTAAAGCATCCGACGACTGGGCTATAAGAGAGTTTCTGGCATGCCCCATTCCGGTGGTAATGGCTATATCTATCCAGGGGTTAGCGTCTTCCCTGCATGTTCCTGGCAAAATTCCTATGGTCGTTCCCCCTTCCTGTTTTGCTCCACAGGCTGCTGCTTCCATTACTCCTCCAAGGCCTCCGCAGAGAAGTACAGCTCCTTTTGTTGCAATCTCTTTTCCCACGGCTTCAGCAAGGGATCTGGTCTCCTTGCTGCAGTTTCCGGCTCCGATGACGCCTATCTGTTTTCTTACTGGCGGTTTCACTGCACATCCCTCTCTATCCAGGCTGAGCTGCCCTCAAATGTAATGGCTCTGAATTTCCACAATTTCTGTACTGTTTTTTGCAGTTGAGTATTCCTCAAGGGGCTCTCTGTTCAATTCAAGGAAACTATGCCCCCAGTTAAACTTGGACATGACTTTTTCGGCCTGTTCTTTGTATCCCATAATGTACAGGGCTGCTGCAAAGGCTTCTGCGGAATTGAGCTTGAATGGCCTTCCGAAGTTTACAGGGTTGCCTGCAAGCATGTAAGGAAGGGCCCTGTGTTCCAGGTTAAGTTTTTCCAGTTCAGGAAAAACCCTTTCAACTTCTTCCCAGGAGCAGTCGAGCACGATAATCCCTTTTTTAGGGTCATCAGCCGGTGAAAGGGCTTTTTCTGCCATGGGGTCCAGCAAAATCGCTGATCTGGGAAGTCTTGATATCCTGTCATAAAGGCGGGCAAGCTCAAAGCGTGCCATTTTTCTTCCCGTACACTTCTTTGGGTCACACTGCCCGGCATGGTAAATGTAGAGGGGAATATCCCGGCTCTTTGTCTGATTCATTACTGATCCTCTGGAGTGGGGGATTTATATGTTTTGCGTCTTTGCCACTTTGAACTTTCATTTACGGTTCCCGGGACTATTTAATGCAGTTCATAATTTTTGCTCTCAATTATGTTCTGGATTTCCGGTTTTTCTCCTGACAGGCTCTTTTTACTCTCTGTGTAAAATTCGGAATTTATATATACATCTCAATGTTTACTTTTCTAAATTCTTGCATATATTAGGCTGTCTCTTTCAGTTCTGTTTCATCTGTTTCCGGGCAGCTTTCAGGCCAGTGTGCTCGGGTTCTGTCCCGGCATTCCGTATTATTGTTTTTGAGTGCCTGGATCTTTTAATTTTCTTAGACTGAGATGTACCTGTAAAAACGCCGGCGAATTGTGAAAACGCTCTCGCCGATTGCTTACTTGAGGGAGTTTTTCAATGAAATATGTGAACATTATATTCAGGATATTACTTTCTTCCATCCTTATTTCCGGTCTTGCAGCAGCAGGTTCCGGTATGGCTGATGAAAACGAATCGGTTGCACAGTTTACTTCCAGCCCGGACGCGGCTGAAGGAGGGGATTTTGCGGAAGGGTATTCTCTTGCTCCCGTAAATCCTGAGTTTCTGGAATATCAGGAGCAGATGAATAAAAAAGAAAAAACTGCCAGACTGCTATATTCCTCTCCGAATGAGCCGACTTCCGGAACAGAAGAGTATGTAACCGGGCTGCATCCAGCTCCTGTAAGCTTCTCGCACCTAAAAGCGGTTGAAGGTGCGGATGACCCTTACTCTTTTGAACCCTTTTACGACCTTCGGGCGCTCGGAAAGGTCAGCCCTGTAAAAGACCAGATAGATTCGGGAAACTGCTGGACTTACGGGACATATGCCTCGCTTGAGTCCTATCTTCTCCCATCAGAAACCTGGGATTTTTCGGAAAATAATATGAAAAATCTGCTCTTACCTTATTATCCCGATAGCTTTGATTGTTTTGAAGGCGGCTTCACACTGATGTCTGCAGCTTATCTGGCGCGCTGGAGTGGACCTGTCGTTGAAACGGATGACCCTTATGACTCTCATTCCAGGATTTCTCCAGAGGAGACGCCGATAGTAAAACACGTGCAGGAAATCCTCTTTATCCCGGACAGAGAGGGAGCCCTGGACAATGAAAACATTAAGTCGTCTCTTAAGGAATACGGGGCAGTCGCTTCTTCAATGTATGTGGACCTTGCCTGTTTTGATCCTGTTAACAACAGTTATTATTATGACGGCCAGGAATTCTCCAATCACCTTGTTGCTATTGTTGGCTGGGACGATTCTTTTGATAAAAATAAATTCAATCCGGCTGCTCCGGGAGACGGGGCCTTTATTGTAAAGAATTCCTGGGGTCCTGAATGGGGTGAAGAAGGTTATTTCTATATCTCATACTATGATTCGAAAATAGGAAGGGATAATGCAGTTTACACTGCAGAGGATCTTAACAGTTACGACTCCGTATACCAGTATGACCCTCTGGGATGGGTCAACAGCTTCGGCTATGCTCAGAATACATCCGCCTGGGCTGCCAATATTTTCACAGCCGAAGAAAACGAGACTCTCAATGCTGTCAGTTTCTATACCACGGACTCGGGAGCCGGGTATGAGGTCTATATTTATACTGATCCGGTCTCCGGTCCTTTAAATCCTGAGGGTTTAGAAGCGTCCGAAAATGGGACATTTACTTACGCAGGTTACCATACCGTCCGGCTGAACCAGGAGGTTCCACTTACAGAAGGGCAGAATTTTTCAGTGGTGCTCAGGCTCAGCGCTCCTGATTACGGATATCCGGTTGCCCTGGAGTGCCCTGTAGAAGAGTACAGCAGCAAAGCTTCTTCCCTTGCGGGAGAAAGTTACGTCAGCCCTGACGGGATAAACTGGGCTGACCTCTCTTCTATCTTTGAAAATTCAAACGCCTGCATAAAAGCGTTTACTGACAGGGACGCAGCTCCGGAAGCAGCTTTTGTACGAAATATTACTTCAGGGGCTGCCCCGCTTACGGTCAGTTTTTTTGATGCTAGCAGGAATTCCCCTGTATCCTGGAACTGGGACTTTGGGGATGGTACAGGTTCTGCAGAAAAGAACCCTGTGCATACCTATCCTGAAGCAGGTCTTTACACAGTGACACTTTCAGTTGAAAACGAATTTGGAGACGACATCACATCCCGGGAAGATTGTGTTTCCGTGGGGGAGCAGACTGCAATCCTGTACGTTGACGATGAAGTATCCGATACTGCACCCGGCACTGATGCTCCACCTGACACTTTTCCTTCAATTCAGGAAGCAGTTGACAGGGCAGCTGCAGGTTCTACGATTATTGTCCGCGATGGCTGGTACAATGAAACCGTAAATATTGATAAAACCCTGACAATCCGCTCCGAGTGCGGACCTGAACGCACAGTAGTCCAGTCTGACAACCCTGAAGACTGTGTTTTTTATATCACTGCAGACTCCGTAAATGTCAGCGGATTCACCATAGTCGGGGCAGGCGATTACTCAAACGGGCTATTGTCCAATTATGGAATTCTTCTTTATAACGTAAAGGAAAACAATATCTGTAACAATATTCTCACAGATAATCTGCTCGGGATTTGCCTTTACGGTTCATCCAGCAATACGGTGAACGAAAACAATGCCAGTTCAAACGTCCATACAGGGATCTATCTCCATGATTCTCATAACAATACTTTTCTAAAAAACAGAGCCGTTTCAAACAGCTGCGGGATCTGTCTTGAAGATTCGGGAGAAAACAGGCTCCGCAGCAATGAGATGAGGGACAATGGATATAACTTGAAAATCACAGACTTTGGTTCCTTAAACGACATAGATACGAGTAATACTGTTGATCTCAAGCCCATTTATCACGTTGCTGGGAAAAGCGACTTCGAAATAAACGCTTCTTCCAGGGCAGGGGCTGTTTTCTGTATTAACTGCCAGAATGTGGCAATAAGGGATCTCAACCTGGAAAACAACTATTGGGGAGTTGTTCTCTGCAATACGGACACTTTTCTGCTTGAAAATAACACCCTTGCAAACAACAGTATAGGGATGTATCTCCTTGACTCCGGGGACGGAAAAATCATAAACAACAGAGCAGTTTTGAATGAAGAGTGCGGTTTCCTTTTTGAAAACGCATGTGAAAATAACATTGAGAACAACACTGCAGATTCAAACATGGTATACGGGCTCTACCTTGCCAGTTCCTGTGGAAATGCCCTTAAAAACAATACAATGTCGGACAACTGCTATAATTTTGGAGCCGAGGGGCTGCTTGAACCGAACAGTATAGAAACAAACAACCTTGTTAACGGCAAACCGATTTATTTCTATGTAAACGAGCCTGGAGAAATTGTGCTTGATTCAAATTCAAATGCAGGGACAGCTTATTTTATTTCCTGCCAGAACGTTACGGTCAGGGACCTTGCCCCTGAGAATAACGTATGCGGCATTTATCTCTATAATACAAGCGGGGCAAAGCTTGAAAATAACACCGTATCTAACAACCTTTTTGGCATCTCTCTTGTAGATTCCGATGGCTGTGTGCTTGAAAAAAACAGTGCTTCTGGCAATGATGCAGGCATTTATGTTTTAAGTTCAGATAATACCCGGATTGCGGGCAACACCCTTTCGGAAAACGGGCACGGCATCTGTATTGCAGATTCCAGGGGCAACAGCTTGACCAGTAACATCGCCTCGGAAAATTACAACGGATTTTATGCTGCCGCGTCCGAAAACAACACTTTTGTAGAAAACCTGGCAAATTACAACTTTGAAGGTATATATCTGGAGTCTTCGGATAACAACCAGTTAATTAATAATGCTGTTCTGGGAAACAGCTACGGCATCGACCTCACATTTTCGAAAAATAACAGTCTCGAAGCAAATAATGCGAACCTGAACTATTACGGGACCTCAATGTGGGCTTCTGACAACAATACAGCTTCTAACAGTGATTCCAGTTTGAATTTACTGGGAATTTTGCTCTTGGCATCTGAAAATAATAAGTTAATAAATAACACTGTTCTCACGAATCTGTACGGGGTCAACCTTATGGCCGAAAGCACAGGCATCGGGGATAAAACAGGCCCTTCTGAAAATATCCTCGCGTCGAATATTATTTCTTATAACCTTGGTACGGGAATCCTGTTCGATGAGAGCTATGGAAACCTTATTTACAACAATTCCTTTGACAATATATGGAATGTTGAAGATGAGAGCCTTAATACCTGGAACAGTTCCGAAATCGGGAACTACTGGAGTGATTATGAAGGTGAGGACGCTGACGGAGACGGAATAGGCGATACACCCTATCTTATAAATTCTCACACCGGCAGCATGGATTATCTGCCAGTAACCCGCACTTCCGATTTTCCGGAGTTTGTTGAAGATAGCATTTCAGGAAAGCGGGATGTTCAGGATTACAGGGGCATTTCGGAAGAGTTTGCGGGAAGTTTATGGACAGTTGAAGCCCTGAAAAATGGGGGTTCTAAAGACAGGAAAGCCAGTTTCAGCCTGAGCACTCCGGAATCTGGCATAACCGAACAGGGTTTTGAACCCTGGAAGCATTCTGCAATGGTAGCCTCAGGAAACGGGGGCCCAGAAAGGGGGCTTTCGGGTGCTGGCAGTGAGACAGATAGTAAACCGGAGAGTAGTTTCTTCGGGGATTATAAAATCTCCCGTACTATTGAGGTTTCCAGGGGCATGAGCCTCCTGGTAGGGGATGAAGAACCTGAAAACTCAGAGAATATAAATAAGGCAGTTATGGAATTCAGGGTTTCAAAAGCCTGGGCTGAAGAGAACAATATTGATATTTCCACGGTCGTCCTCAAGAAGTCCCATGATGAAGTCTGGACTCCTTTTGAAACAGTCGTGACCGGGGAAGACGAGGAATATTATTTCTTCGAGGCTGAAGCTCTTGATTTTCCAGGTACGCTGCTATGGGAACAGAAATAACCTCGGAGGACGCCAGAAAAATATAGATGCAGGACTTGAAAAAGAGGTTTAAGATTAAGAAAGTCTTAAGCCCCAGAATTTTTATTTTTTAATTTATTTTGCTAATTTGTCAAACCTCTTCACTTTCTTTTTTCCTTGGGTAAGGACACCAGGCAAGCTGACGGATTTTCTGATAAAAAAGTCTTTTTTAAGAAATAATAATAAGACACTTTATATATTATGTTTTGTATATAATAGGCAATATCACCACATCTTCAGGCAAATGTGGAGTTGGGAAATTAGTTCCGGTACCGAAATTTATCTTGAAATTAAGATTTAAATTTAGACCTGAAAAAAATCCTGACTCTAAATGCTACAGTGATAGACGAATAATTTATTTCAACCTGTGTCATGAAGGGGCTTTCAATTCTTGAAATGAAGCAACCAGCAGCACCTTTTGCAGAGAGGTTATTTGAAATTCATTAGCGGTAAGCTGTACAGGTAGGGTTTCATCAAAGACCTGCCCCTGAAAGAAGAGAATTCCTTCTTTGTGGAGGGAGGGGGTATTCTCTTTTTGACTCTGGCATTCTGAGTGTGCTTCAAATATTCGGAAACAGGAAGTTTGGTGCTCAAGATGATTGATGCTTCTTAGCCATGCTTATACCTGTATTCTGCTAGAGGAGAGTTCGATTGAAGCACCAAAAAATTGGGGAGATGGATTTGCATGGAACAACCAGTTGATGCTGATAGCGAGTTAGGGTATGAACCGCTTTATTCACCCTGGTGGGTGGTTCTGCTGGAAGGGATTTTTGCCATTATTGTTGGCTTATTTCTGTTATACAGTCCTGCAATAACAACTGTTATTCTCATACAGGTCCTGGGCATTTTCTGGCTTGCAGGAGGAATTCTTTCCGTTTTAGGGGCGTTTGTATTCTCTGGAAATCGTATGTGGAAACTGCTTTCAGGTATCCTGAGCATTATTGCAGGAATCGTTATACTGACTTACCCTATTTACAGTCCTTTCATAGTGCTCACACTCTTCGTTATTTTCATAGGAGTATGGGCTATAATCAGCGGTGCTGTAAAACTTGTATCAGGACTTAAAGGGGAAGGATGGGGAACGGGAATCCTTGGTATAGTCACCATAATCCTCGGGCTTCTCCTTCTAGCCAACACTCTGGTAGGAGCCCTGGCTCTACCTTGGGTATTTGGTATTTTCCTCGTTATTGGAGGAATCGGGGGAGTCATAGGCGGACTCAAAATGCGCACCTGAAGACGGAGTTTTTTGAGACAAAAATAGGAGACAAGAATATGGACAGACCTGTTGGTGTTACTATTCTGGCTTTTTTGGCTGTATTGCTGGCATTTTTAAACGCTATTGCAATGCTTCGATTTCTTGGATTTTTGCCCTTTCTGGGGGTTCTGGACGTCCGAATCTTCAATTTCTGGTACGCTCTCATGTACGGGTTGCTAGCCTATGTATGGGCATGGGTGGCTCAGATGCTCTGGCAGGTAGACCGGCAGGCATGGCTCTTCCTGGCTGTCATTACAGTCTTTAACCTGTGCCTGGCTTTTGTGGTACTGGTGACAGGCGGTTCATGGTATGATATAAATGTTACAGTTATAGTGAACACTCTTATCCTTATCTATATAATGCTGCCTGGGGTCAGGGATGCATTCGGGACTGATTAAGGAGTGGAAATACTGCTTGCAGGATATGATTTTCAGAGTGGCGAAAAAAAGACTCCTGATTTCCCTATCCATCTTTATTTATCTTAAGGGCAGGCTCGCGACTGGATAAGAGAATCTTCTTTACTGCAGGTATCGAGCCTTATCCGCAGTTAGGAGGTGTTAAGATAGAGAGGAAGACGGTACTTGCTACACTCGTGCTTGCGATGTTCATACTTGTAATTGACACGACAATTATGAATGTTTCAATTTCGGCACTGATTGAAGAATTTAATACGGATGTCGCCACTGTCCAGGCTGCCATTACACTCTATGCCCTTGTAATGGCGTCATTTATGATCACCGGGGGAAAGATCGGAGATATTATTGGCAGAAAAAAGGCGTTCAGGATAGGACTTGTCATCTATGGTACCGGTTCTTTCCTGACTGCGGTCAGCCCGACAATGGCTTTATTGTTCATAGGCTGGTCAATTCTTGAAGGATTTGGAGCAACCCTTGTCATGCCTGCTATCCAGACGCTCGTGACCTCAAACTACAGCGGAAAGGACCGTGCCCTTGCTTACGGCATAATAGGGGGAATTGTTGCAGGCGCAATTGCCCTGGGGCCCATTATAGGAGGCTGGCTTACAACCTGGTACACCTGGAGGCTTGCCTTTGCCGGGGAGGTGGTGATCGTGATCATCGTCCTGATATTAAGCCGGTATATTCTTGATGCTCCCCTTGAAACTGAAGAGAGACCAAAGCTGGATATAATTGGCACGATATTCTCTGCACTTGGGGTGGGGCTTATTGTTTTTGGCGTATTACTTGCAGGGGTCTATGGCTGGTGGAAGGCACGACAGCCTTATTACATAGGAGGGGTTGAAATTTCCCCATTAGGTCTTTCCCCTACCCCGGTGTTTATTTTTACAGGAGTTATTATCCTGCTGTTTTTTGCCTTCTGGGAACGTCATGTCATCAGTAGGGGTAAGATGCCACTCATAAGGCTCGATGTGCTCAGGGACCGGGGGGTTACTTCAGGAGTTTTCACTCAGACGGTTCAAACCCTTCTTTTTGGAGGTTTCCTGTTCAGCATGGCTCTCTTCTTTCAGGTCGCCCTGGGCCTCAACGCGATACAGACAGGTTTTCTTTACCTCCCCCTCTCCCTACCTCTTTTAATTGCTTCGCTTGCAGCATCCCGGTTATCTGCCCGCATAGCCCCAAAGATCATTATTCAGGCTG
>LSQX01251107.1_pt1 | contig 12612 bp, 12 predicted proteins | sample 654561 | NCBI WGS metagenome assembly LSQX01 (sample SAMN04489861, study PRJNA283612) | anaerobic digester metagenome | isolation source: 4 biogas reactors fed with cattle manure at either 37C or 55C with and... | place: Denmark: Kongens Lyngby | collected 2014 | reverse complement strand
CGTCAGGCACGAGCCCGAGTTTGTTCATGGCCTCACACGCAAGAACTTCGACTTTCAGCATTGTTCGGAATTCATTCTCCTCCGTACAGATGGCTCCCATCTCTTGACTGGTATAGCGATTGATCACAATAGTTCCTCCTAATGATATCTTCAGCATATTTTCAACATTTAAGACAAGTTGGCAGAAATTTGCCAAAACAAATTTTGTACCAAGGATATTTTAGCATTTTACCTCTTTCAGCGCAATAGTATCGAACAATTTCTATTATATATGTCATAACATTCGGCATAAATGTCTGCACAAAAAAGCCGCCTGAAATTTTCAGGCGGCTTCTTACTCGACACTCTTGGCCAGATTGGCGAAACGCGTGAATTGCTTGTGAAAGAAAAGCCTAACCGTGTCAACCGGGCCGTTACGATGCTTGGCTATGATTAACTCGGTGATGTTCTTGTTTTCGGTGTCCCGGTCGTAATAATCTTCGCGATAAAGAAAGCCAACGAGGTCGGCGTCCTGCTCCAGGGCTCCTGACTCACGCAGGTCACTCAGCATCGGACGCTTGCTCTGGCGGCTTTCCACACTGCGGCTGAGCTGGGACAAGGCAACGACGGGAACATTAAGCTCTCTGGCCAGCGCCTTCAGGGAACGGGAAATATCCGAAAGCTCCTGTTGGCGGTTCTCGCTGTTTTTCTTGCCCGAACCCTGCATAAGCTGCAGATAGTCGATCACGACGAGTTGCAGGTCATGCTCAACCTTCAGGCGGCGCGCCTTGGCTCGCATCTCCATCACCGTGATGCCGGGCGTGTCGTCGATGAAGATCTGCGCCTGACTCAAGCCGTCTGCGGCCCAAATCAGCTTTTCCCAGTCTTTATCTTCGAGCTCGCCGATGCGAAGGCGGGAAGAGTCAATGCTGGCCTCGGAGCAAAGCATGCGCTGTACAAGCTGCTCCTTGCTCATTTCCAAAGAAAAGAACGCTACCGCTTTTTTCTCGCGAATGGCAATATTCTGTGCCATATTGAGCACGAGCGCGGTTTTACCCATACTGGGGCGCGCGGCAATCAGTATCAGGTCCGAAGGCTGCAACCCGGAGGTCAGATGGTCAAAATCAATGAATCCGGTAGCAAGACCGGTAATTCCGCCTTTTTTATTGTATAGCTCGTCGATGCGGTCTACCGCGCTCATCACAACTTCTTTGATCGGGGCGAAGTCACGGCTGATTTTGCGTTCGGACACGCCAAGGATCATCCTTTCGGCATTGTCCAAAAGCGTGTTGACGTCTTCCGAACCTTCGTAGCCCGAACCGGCTATCTGGGTCGAGACGCTTATCAGCTGCCGAAGCAGGGATTTTTCCTCCACGATTTTAGCGTGATAAGAGACGTTGGCCGCTGTCGGCACGGCATTTGCCAGATAAGTGATAAACTGAATGCCGCCGACGTCTTCCAGCTTGCCCGCTTTTTTCAGCGCCTCAGTCACGGTAACCATGTCAACGGCCTGATTGCTGTTGAACAAATCAACAATCACCTGAAAAACAGCCCGATGGTCCTGCCGATAAAAGTCGTTGTCACGCAAAAGCTCCGTCGCTTTGGAAATCGCTTCCCGGTCTATCATNNAGCCTCAATTTCTACCTTGAATTCCGCGGCAATCTCCGGATGCAGCTTTGCTACGGCGGTATAGCTTCCCGGCCCTTTGACCGGTGTTTTCAGCTCTATCTTGCGGCGGTCGATACCCTCTAACCGGGTTTGGCTGATCAGGGCTTCCGCCACGTCCTTCGAAGCCACCGAACCAAACATTTTACCGTTTTCGCCCAGTTTGACCTTGATGTTTACTGTTACTTTTTCGATTTGCGCGGCCAACACCCTGGCCTCGTCCTGTTTCTGTGCAGCCCTGTGTGCGGCGGTTTCCTGGTCTTTCTGCGCCTGGTGCAAATTGGCAGTACTCGCTTCCTTGGCCAATTTCTTCGGCAACAGGTAATTGCGTCCGTAGCCGTCGGACGTTTCAACTATTTCGCCTTTTTTACCCAAGCTTTTAATATCTTGCAGCAGAATTACTTTCATTGGTTTCTCTCTCCTCTATTTGTTTTCTGGCCAGTTCAATAATCTGGTCCTCAATATCGGCAGCCTTGACACCCTTCAGCTGTACCCCAGCAACGGTCTGATGACCTCCTCCGCCCAGTTCTTCCATAATCACCTGGACGTTGACGCTGCCGTCGCTGCGCGCGCTGACCAAAAGGCCGCTTTCCGTTTCAGCCATCACGACGCTCACAAACACGTCGCTCATTGTAACAAGCTCGTCAGCGGCCTGCGCCATAATAATCGAAGTAGTGTCGCTCACCGGCGCCTCCTCGTATACGGAAACAACGAGTCCGGGCAGCGGAGCCCTGGCCTCGGCAACTAACTTGGCCTTCTGCATGACAGTTGTCCGTTCGTCGCGGAAAAGACGATGTACAAGACTCGGATCGGCGCCGTTCCTACGCAGGAAGGCAGCCGCCTCGAAGGTTCTTTCGCCGGTCTGCACGGCAAAGTTCTTGGTATCGACCACAATCCCGGCGTAAAGCGCGGACGCCTCCGAAGCATTCAGCAGCAGATTGTCGTCGAAGTAGGATATCAGTTCGGCTACCAGCTCGCTGGTAGAAGACGAAAGCGGCTCGAGGTAAAGCAGCGTGGAATTTTTAATCAGGTCCTCCGCACGGCGGTGATGGTCGATGATTACTTTCTTGGATATCGCGCACAGTACTTCCTGCGAGGCTGACAACATCGCTCGATGATGGTCAACCAAAATCAGCAGGGTTTTCGGAGTTATCCGGTCGAGGGCCGCCTGACCGTCGATAATGATTGAGGAATAAACGGCGTCATTTTCCTCGGCCAGCTCCTTCATTTTGTCGAGGGAATAGCCCTGACCGCTCGCTACAATGTAAGCTTCCTTGGACAGGGAAAAGGCCATCTTGGCGACGCCTATTGCGGCGCCCAAGGAGTCGTAGTCCTCGTTGACATGGCCCATCACAATAATCTTATCGGAACTCAGCATCAGTTCATGCAGGGCCTGAGCCACAATGCGCGCACGCACGCGCGTACTCTTAGCCTGCACAAGGTTCTTGCCTCCGAAGAACTGCATCTCACCGGCAACGGCAACAACAGCCTGGTCGCCGCCCCGCCCCAGTGCAAGGTCAAGTCCGCTCTGCGCCTTCTGTCCCAAAAGCTGCAGGGTCTTCTCCTCGCAAGCTATGCTGATACTGATGGTCGGCGGTATCTTGTTGCCGACTTTTATTTCACGAACCTTGTCCAAGATATCAAACTTGTGCTTGATGCATTCCTGCAGCGCCGCCTTATTGAAGCAGATTGAAAAAAGATCCTCGTCATGCCTGACCAGGTAGGCGTTCATTTCTTCGGCCCATTGGCTGACAGCCTTGTTGACCTCTACGGCGACATTGGCCCTCGTACTTTCATTCAGCCCCTTCATCACGTCGCTGTAATTGTCGAACTGTACCGCCGCAAGACAGACGCGCTCATCATCAAACTTCTTTTTCTGACGTTCCTTGTCGGTAATGTCCTGCAAATAAATGACGAGGCCGGTAAAATTCGCACTGTTTTCCTGCGTTTGGATCCTTTTGACCGTCATCTTGAAAAAACGGTCGTTGAGCTTGATTTGTTTTTCACTGTCGCGCAGGCTGATCGTCTCGAAATTGTTGTCGGGAGGAGGAATAATGTCGTCGAAATAGGCACCGTCAACTGCCTTGCCCGCGACCCAGGTCTGAAACATCTCGTTTTTCCACTGCAGTTTGCCGTCCTCTTCAAAAACCGCGATGCCGATCGGCAGCTGCTGTATCGCATAATTGTTTGCCCGTTCTATATTTCGTACAACTGTGTCAAGGTAATGATTAAACCAGGTTTCCTTGGAACGGTATAAACGCCGGCTGAAAAAGTAAACTCCCAAAAGCATGGCAATGCCCAGGGGCAGGAAAAGATACTCATAGATACCGACAATGAGCACCAGAATGCCTATAATCAGTATGAAAACCTTATTGTCACCCCAAAAGCTCCATTTTTTATTGAACATGGCTAGCACCGCTCCATTGAGGCCCGTTTACTTTGGCGAAACAGGCCGTTTTCTCCGAAAATCAAAAATTAAATCAAAAGCTCCGAACAACACAACCACCTGCGAAACAAACTGACTGATGAAGATTAACGAGACCAGCATCGTCCTCCACCATTTAGGCCTGCCCTGTTTCTCAATATACCAGAAACCAACGGACAGACCCTGCATCACATAAATGACGCTGCAGACCATCTGAATGTTAACCCCCAAAAGATATAGGGCGCTGGCCGGCTGGCTCATATAATAGGTGATCATCAGCAGCGATAGGCCGTACGGTATCAGCGTCCATCGCGGCACATCCCAGCTAGTAAAGGGCGGAAAGCCGGCAAAATGCTCTCCCAGCTTGTTAAGAATCGCTCTTGCTGCCTGATAGTTCGCAAAGGTAATCAGGGGCGCGCAGATCAAAAAGGCGCCCGGCATGATGATGCGTACCATGCCAAACATGTGCTTGGCGCTGGCAATGGCTTTCTCAATCTCCTCTTCGTTCATGCCTTGCTGGCGATAGAAGGCCGCCACTTCCAGAAGCGACTTGTCAAAGGTGTCAAAAAACATCACCAAGGGATTGATGCCCATAATCAGGATGCTGATCAATAGGCTTACCATCAGGGAAATAAAGGCCGCAACCGACCCAACGGCCAAAAGCCGAAGCGGCGTCAGGCGTCTTCTCATGCACTCGCCCAAAACAACGCCAAGCATTCCGAACACCGCAGTCAGCGTAAACGCATGCAGCGGCGTTATCAGTATTGCAATCGCGGCGCCCGCCACCAGGAGCGACATAATACTCCAGCGCATGCCGTGGCGCGTACCGCACAAAATAATCGGCAAAGGCCAGATAAAATTCAAAAACATCCCCACAAAGGGTACGTACATATTGATAAGAGCGAAAACAATAGCAATCGCGGAAAGAATGCCGGCTTCCACCATTGCCGAAGTTTTGTTTGCCACTAAATTTCCTCCTTAAGAACCCCCACAAAACATTAAGGGTGCACAAATCTATTTTACACTTATTTATCTCAAATGAAAAGGTTAATAAATTTTGCAAAGACAAAAGGCACCTCAGCAAGTGCCAAGGTGCCTCAATTTGTTCAGGAACAGTCCTTATTCGCAAGTAAACGGCAGCAATGCAACATTGCGGGCGCGTTTAACTGCACTGGTCATCTGTCTTTGATGTTTTGCACAGTTGCCGGAAATGCGGCGCGGTAAAATCTTGCCGCGCTCGGTAATGTAGCGGCGTAACTTTGCAATATCTTTGTAATCAATATCTTCAACTTTGTCAACACAGAAGCTACATACTTTTCTTCTGGGTTTCCTGCCTCTTTCGCGTTTCATTCGCATAACCTCCATTTTTAGAATGGGATCTCTTCGTCAAAAGCTACCGGCGAGCCGAATGATTCCATCTCGCCTTTTGAAGTTCCCTGTTCATGGGCCGGTCCGCCAGCTTTGCGGTCAAGGAATTGGACGCTGTTTGCGATGACTTCCGTCATCCAGCGCTTGCCGCTTCCGTCTTTTGCCTCATAGCTTCGAATCTGGAGCCTGCCATCAACAAGAGCCCTTTGTCCCTTTGTCAGACTATTCCCGCATAATTCGGCAACTTTGCCCCACACTACGATGGGTACAAAATCAGCCTCTCTTTGTCCTTCTTGATTAGTAGTAAAACGGTCTACCGCTAATGTGAACTGGCAAACTACCTTACCGCTTTGCGTATAACGCACTTCCGGGTCACGGGTTAGACGGCCCATGAGTATAACCTTATTCATAATAACAGTTACCCCCTTGGATTATTCGCCTTTTCTAATAATCATGTGGCGTAGAATATCATCGGAAATCTTCATGACACGGTCAAGTTCTTTGACGGCAGCTGGTTCTGCGTTGAACGTTACGAGGACGTAAATGCCTTCTGCCAAATCATTGATTTCATAGGCCAGGCGCTTTTTTCCCCACCGGTCAGTTTTTTCTACAGTTCCACCGTGAGACGTAATCAGATTGTCAAACTTGGCGACGAGCGCCTCGAAAGCCTCTTCCTCAATAGGTTTCACGATGTACATGACTTCGTATGTTTTCACGAAATCACCTCCTCCTTTGGTCTTTGGCTCCCCTCGGGGAGCAGAAGAAGTATATAAGTTTCTATATACAGCTTAGTAATTGTATCACTACTTTCATTTTATTGCAAGTACAGAAAAAAGCGGGCCTGCCGTTACTTGACCGCAGAGAAAATTTCCCTGAGTATCGGCAAATCCGCTCTTTAACTGCCAAGACTTACTTCAAGGGATCAACAAAGTCATGCAGGACCGCGCCCGGCGCAACCATCGGAATTACAAGGTCACACAGGTTTATGACGGCCTCAATGACAAAAGGTTTTTTTGCCTTGGCCGCTTCCCCAAGCGCCTTGCTGAATTCGGCGCACGTCGTCACAGTCTCGGCTTCGGCGCCGCAGGAGCGCGCGAATCCGACAAAGTCAAACGGCTTTAACAGAGTTGAGGAATATCTTTTCTCGTAAAAGATTTCCTGCCATTGTCGAACCATGCCCAGACAGGAGTTGTTCAGCACTATGCTTACAAGCGGCAGGTTTTCGTTGACCGCCGTATAAAGCTCCATGCCTGTCATCTTGAAGCCTCCGTCGCCGGCAATATGAACAACCGAGGCTTCGGGCCGGGCCAATTTGGCGCCCAGAGCGGCCGGCAGACCGTAACCCATCGTGCCGCAGCCGCCCGAGGTCAGAAAACCTCTCGGCTTGTCCACGGAAAGATGCTGGGCTGCCCACATTTGGTTCTGGCCTACGTCGGCTACAAAAACAGTATCTTTGCCGCGATAAACGCGGTTCAATTCGGCCATGATCCAGGGCCCTGTCAGCGTGTCACCGTTCTTGCAGGTTTTGTCCTCGGTGTCTTCCCAGGCTTTGATTGAATCCCACCAGGGCTTCAGCTTCAGATTGTTGACGCAGGGCGTCAGCGCGGCGAGCGTCGTCTTGAGGTTGCCGACAAGCGGCAAGGCCGTCATGACGTTCTTGTCAACCTCGGAGGGGTCGATGTCCAGCTGGATGATCGTTTTCTTGGAAACATAGCGGCTGCGGTCGCCCGTCACCCGCTCGCTGAAACGGCTGCCCGCCACGACCAGGACGTCGGCATTGGCAACAGCCATGTTGGAGGCAACATGACCATGCATGCCCGTAAGTCCGAGGGCCTGCTCGTCGCTGCCGGGGTAAACGCCCACGCCCATCAGCGTGTTGACGACCGGCATTCCTGTTTTCTTCGCAAAAGCCAGTACTTCCGCCTCGGCTCCGCTGTGTACCGCGCCGCCTCCCACGAGCAAAACCGGACGCTCGGCGTTATTGATCGTTACAGCTGCCGCCTTCAGCACCTCGCTCAGATTATCAGTAATGACAGGCTGGCAATAAGCTTCCTCCGGTTCCGTCCATTCCACCTCCGCGCTTTGTATGCTGCTCGGTATGTCGACAAGCACCGGGCCCGGGCGGCCCTCTCGTGCCAGAAAGAAAGCCTGCCGCAAGGTTGGAAGAAGCTCTTCGGCTCTTCTGATGAGAGCGTTGTATTTCGTAATCGGAATTGTGACGCCGACAATGTCGATCTCCTGAAAGGAATCCCTGCCTAAGTGCTGCACCTGTACCTGTCCCGTGATCGCGACCAGCGGCACGGAATCGAGATAGGCAGTAGCGAGGCCTGTAACGATGTTCGTCGCTCCCGGACCGGAAGTGGCAATACAGACGCCCGTCCTTCCGGACGCGCGGGCATAACCGTCGGCGGCATGAATCGCCCCCTGCTCGTGCACCGTCAATATGTTATGCAGCGGTGCGTCATACAATGCGTTATAGAGGGGTATTACCTGCCCCCCCGGATAGCCGAAAATCGTATCGACGCCCTGCTCCAATAAAACTTTAACTATCGCTTGCGCTCCTGTTAGCTTCATCTGTCAGTTTCCCTTCCCCGTCTCAGTCAAATCGCTTTTCTTTGTGCAGGATAGCCCAAAGACACCGCCATGATTGCCGCCTGCTTGGACAAAACCTTGACCGCCTGTTCGGCGCATTCCGAAAACAACGTGATGCGCAGTTCCATTTCCTTGGCGTCCTTGGACGTGCTCATCCTGAGATCCTTTACACCCAATCCCTGTTGTGCCAACACGCGCAGAACTCTCGGCAACAAAGTCTCTTCATTTTTCGCTTTTACTACCAAAGTTTCCGACATTTGTAAAACCTCCTCAAATTTTGTTTGTGATGGACAGTTGAAAATAAAAAAGCCCCTGCCTAAGCAGGGGCGTAAAATACGCGGTACCACCCTAATTTGTTGCTTCTTCGCACCAGTCCATCAACCGGCTCAGGCCTAACGCACCTGTTACGCATCATGCTACTCGGATAACTTTTCGCTGACGAGTTCATGGGTGATTTACTCGATCAGGGCTCCGTGCCGATTTCCACCAAATACCGGCTCTCTGTGACTTCGCTTCCTGTCTTTCTTCCCAATCATAACCTTTAAATAAATCTATGAAGTTAAAAGTATTATCCTACTTATCCGCATATTTGTCAACAAACATTTCACGAAAATGTTTGTAACTTAATTTACATTTCCGGCAAAATCAAAGTTTTTTCAGCCGATTTTCGATTGGTGCGGCTATTTTCTGGGCATAGTCCTCACGTCGTTCCTGCAAAACAGTTCGGATTCTTGCTGCAAAATTTCCCTGCTCCGGCAATAAGATACCCGCGCGCTCTGACGGCTGCGTCTCCGCCTGTGCGATTGTTCCGAAGCCTTCGGAGGTCTTAATGTCGGTCTCGGAAAAGGCCGCAAGCTCTGCAAGAAGCTCGGGGGCCCGAGCTTCCACACACTGCAGCGCGGCCTGCCAGAGAAGTTTCTCGAAGCGCAGGTAGCCACGCCTCCCCACGATCTTAACCAGTCGCCCGAAAGCCTCGTCATCCAGCTGGTCCGCTCCGGCAAAGCTCAGCCGATAGCCGCAAGCCTCGGCAATGTCGGCATGGGCGGCAAGTTCCGGGCTCCTGCCTTCGAGCCCTGCTTCGAGGCCGACGGAAGTCAGCCCGACCTTGTTCCTCGTAAGCTCCAAACCTACCAGGTAGTGCTCTTCGGGCGTCAGGACCCTGTCACCGAGACTGAGGCACAGCTCAAAATCAATGTCCCAGGGAGTGTTTTTCAAATAGGAATTATAAAGGGACTGCGCACGCATAATGACTTCTCCGAACATGAGCACTATCCGGCGCAAGGATTCCGGGGTGTAGCTGATCGTAGTCCTTCGGCCGGCCTTGAAGGTATTATTCAGATAAGTCGCCTCGACCGCCTCGCGAAACTCCCGCGGCAATTCTTCGTAAGCGTCCGCAACTTCGCCATCCGTCATCTTTTCGATTGACCGGTTAATTTTATCTCCAAGATCAAGCGCCACCATGCTGTAGCCATAGAGCAGCACCTTGACCAGGTCTTCTTCCGTTGTCAGCTTTGTGGCGCAGGCTCCGTAGCCTCCTTTGCAGCCGTTGGCAAAAACCGCCCAGGTCGCCGCATCCACTGCTTCCAGGAAATTTCGTCCCGCAAGCAGGCAATCCTCCGGCGTCTGATCCACGAGCACCGGTTTAATCTGCCTTTTGGCAAAGAACGGCGGTAAAAAATAAGTGCCCTCCCCCAGCAAATCCGTAAAACCGATGCTGAGGCCTTTGCCGCCGCAGGCAGAAGGTGCGGTCCATCTGACGAAGCGTCTCAGCACGGCCGCATTATTGGCATTCAAAGCCATGACGTAAACATCAATGCCATTATCATGAATCACTTCTTCGGTCTTGAACAACGCTGCCGCCGGGCAAGCCTCCCGGGCAGCGCATAAAAGCCGCCTGCCCTTTTCCGTATCCGCCAGCGCAAGCCAGCCGCCGCTGATTTCGCTGAGAGAGGCTGTCAGCAGCCTCGCCTTGGCTGCTTCTTCCATTATCTTAAGAACAGCCGCTTGCTTAATTGCCATAAATTAAACCTCCATCTGCTTAAATATTATCAATCCTACTAAATATTAACCTTCTGCAAGCCCTCGGGCAAGTCCCGCTAAGCCGGTCCACAAGACTGAAATCTCCAATTCATCCTATATCTTGTAGTACCGAAAAACCTTATCCCGGAGTTATTCACAATTACCCACAAGTTATCCACGGTTTTTTGTGGATAATTTTCCGGCTCATCCCATTATTTCCCGTTTTTATCACTAAAAATCAAATAATTTATGTTTTTGTCTGCCATTTTTCCCAAAATTACCAACAGCATGTGGATAACTTTGTTGATATTATCCACTTTTTCTTCCAACCACAAGATATTGTGTCAGCGTCGTCGCAACTGGCTTAAGGAAAAAATGCCAAGTCCCAGCCAGATCCAGGCGAAGGAAAGCAAATGGCTTGCCGTAAATGTTTCTCCGTAAAGAAAAACGCCCAGCAAAAGCGTCAGCGTCGGCGTCAGATATTGCAGGAAGCCAACTATAGTGAGCGGCAGAAGCTTGGCCCCCGCCGTAAAAAGCAAAAGAGGCGTAGCCGTAACGATGCCGGCCCCGGCAAGCAACAGCAAGGTCAGGCCGTCACTGTGCTGCCAGGAGGCCTGGCTCCGCCCGGCAAGGTAGAAGACGTAGGCAAGCGCAAGCGGCGAAACAACGATCGTTTCCAGAATAATGCCCGTCATCGTTTCAACTGCCAGCATTTTTTTGATTAAGCCGTAAAATCCGAACGAAAACGCCAAACTGATGGAAATCCAAGGAAAAACCCCTGCCTTCCAGATCATGCTGCCTACGCCTATTGCGGCAAAAAGCACGGCAACTCGAACCCAATTGTCGAGCTTTTCCTTTAGAAAATAAACACCCAGCAATACGCTCACCAAAGGATTGATATAATAGCCGAGGCTGGTTTCAATAATGTGTCCTGCTCCAACGGCCCAAATAAAGATTCCCCAGTTCAGCATGACAGTGATGCCTGCCGCAAAAACTGCCGTCGCTTTTTTTCTGTCGCCGATAATTTCTCTCGTTTCGAGCAGGAAAGCCTCCCACCTGCCTGTGAGCTTGAGCAGGAAGCCAACAAAGACGACCGACCAGATAATTCTGCTTGCAAGAATCTCAAGAGCGCCGATGCCGCCGAGACTTTTCCAATATATCGGCAGAACGCCCCATAATGTGTAAGCGCTCAAACCATAAAAAACGCCCTGCCCGAAACTGCCCTTATCTTTCATAGAACTCCTCTATTCTAAAGTATTCACCTTATCATAAACGAACTGAGCACAAATTGCAACGCGGCTACGGCAGTCTGCCTATAAAAAAGCAGGCCCCTTAAAGGGGCCTGCCGGAAAATTGCCCTGACTTAGTCTTTTTCGGCCGCAGGCATTGACCTGCTTGCCACGATATCAACGCCAAGACCGAGAATATTGGTCACGATTACCTGTCCCTCGGCTATGGGAGCCAAAACGGTTATTTTTCTGAGTTCCTCGACACAGGCAAGAATCCTGCCTTTAGGCAGGCTGCTTTTCGATACGACAGGCAGCAGGGCCAATTCGCCGTTTAATACGCGCACGGTCGAAGTCAGCATCCTTTTTGGCGCGAGTATTTCCTCTTCGGCATACTTTTTGCCGCGCGGACAACTGTTGCCGGTTAATTCCGTCATAAGGCCGTCAGTTATCGTTGCAGTCATCGCACAGCCCTTTGGGCAGACGATGCAGGTTAAAGCTCTCTTTTCTACCGCCATCCTTATGCCTCCCGTTTGAGGGCAACCTTGAGGTCGCCGCTTATCAGTTTCGTTTTTTCAGCAGGCAGGTTGAGCGCGATCATTTCGCTCGGCTTGGCAAAAGGCAGCAGCTTTGACACAATCAGCGTGTCGCCGCTCGTTACCTCCAGCCGCACTTTCTGCTCAGGCGCGCCCACTCGCATAAACAGCCTCAGGGTTTCGCCCTCCTCCGGCAGCGAAAGCCGCTGCGGCACGCAGGTACGGATTCCGTCCCCGGTCGTTACCTCGACATGTTTAAGCTCACCCTCCAGCATTCCTTGAGCCGTCAGCGCCGCAAATTTGCCGGCGATTTCAGCTTCCTCGGAAACAAAATCTACAAGGTCGTGCACATGGACAACATTGCCTGCGGCAAAAATACCCGGCTTGCTTGTTTCCCGTCTTTGGTCAACAACCGGCCCGCTGGTCAAAGGCTCCATTTTAAGATCCAAGCCGCGCGACAATTCGTTTTCCGGAATCAAGCCGACAGAAAGCAGCACCGTGTCGCACTCTATGTCGAATTCAGTCCCGGGCAAGGGCTGCATTCTCTCGTCAACCTTCGCCACTGTTACACCCGTGACGCGCTCGCTGCCATGTATTTTGACAATTGTATGGGACAGGTAAAGAGGTATGTCGTAATCTTCAAGACATTGGACGATATTGCGCGTCAATCCGTTGGAAAAAGAACAGATTTCAAGAACAGCCTCGACCTTGCAGCCTTCGAGACTCATGCGGCGCGCCATAATCAGGCCGATGTCGCCGCTGCCGAGAATAACTGCTTTTTTGCCGGGCAGATAGCCCTCCA
>LSQX01089164.1_pt1 | contig 12612 bp, 6 predicted proteins | sample 654561 | NCBI WGS metagenome assembly LSQX01 (sample SAMN04489861, study PRJNA283612) | anaerobic digester metagenome | isolation source: 4 biogas reactors fed with cattle manure at either 37C or 55C with and... | place: Denmark: Kongens Lyngby | collected 2014 | reverse complement strand
GCGGAGCTGCTGGCACTTGATGGTTACTATGCCCGGCTGCACAGCATGCAGTTCGAGGAAACAGCGCCCGGCAAGGGGTTGATGGAGCCTTAACTTTCAACCTGCTATGCTTCCACAATTTTCGGGCAGCTGAAACATACCCTGGAGTACCCCTTGACCCTTCTACCCGTAATCATGTGCGGCGGCGCTGGCAGCCGCCTCTGGCCGGTGTCGCGCAAGGCCCATCCCAAGCCGTTCATTGAACTGCCCGATGGCGAAAGCCTGCTCGGAAAGACCTTCCGCCGCACTGTGCAGCTGGGCAATATTGCCGAGGTGCTGACGGTGACCAATCAGGAGCTGTTCTTCAAGACTGAAGACGAGTACAGCCATTACGGCAACGGTGCGCCGGTACGCCTCAGTTACATCCTCGAGCCCAGCGGTCGCAACACCGCGGCAGCGGTCACCGCAGCGGCTCTTTATGCCCGTGCGGCCTACGGCGATGAGGCGGTATTGCTGGTGCTGGCCGCCGATCACCTGATCCGCGATGAAGCCGCCTTTGCCCAGGCCGTACAGGGCGCCGCCGCGCTGGCCGGGGAGGGGCTGCATGCCACCTTCGGTATCAACCCTGTACATCCGGAAACCGGCTTCGGCTATATAGAAGCCGACACCAGCGCGCCGCTGGGGACGGGCTTCAAGGTCCGGCAGTTTGTGGAAAAGCCCAGTCTGGAACGGGCCCAGGGTTACCTGGATGCCGGCAACTACTACTGGAACTCGGGCATGTTCTGTTTTCAGGTAGGCAAGCTGCTGCAGGAAATGCAGCTCTTCGCCCCTGAAGTACTGCAGGCGACCGAGGTCGCCATGGCGCAGGCCAAAAGCGGCACCAGCGCTTCGGCAGGGCAGGTTGTACGCCTGGCCGCCGCCGAGTTCGATCAGGTGCCGGACATTTCCATCGATTACGCGCTGATGGAAAAGTCGCCTTCGGCGGCCGTGGTGCCCTGTGACATCGGCTGGAGCGATATCGGCGCCTGGACCTCGCTGGGTGAGCTGGTCCCGGCGGATGATCACGGCAACCGCCGCCGTGGCGAAGTCATCTTCAGCGACGCCCGCAACAACTACATCGACTCACCCAGGCGCCTGACCGCCGCCCTCGGCGTCGATGACCTGATCGTGGTCGACACCGTCGACGCGCTGCTGGTGGCCCACCGGGACAGGGCCCAGGATGTGAAGAACATTGTCAGCGAGCTGAAGCGGCAGAACCACGAAGCGCACCTGCTGCACCAGACGGTTTATCGTCCCTGGGGCTCCTACACCACCCTCGAAGAGGGTGACCGCTTCAAGATCAAGCGCATTGAAGTCAAGCCGGGAGCCTCCCTGTCGTTGCAGATGCATCATCACCGCAGTGAGCACTGGATAGTGGTCAGCGGCCTGGCCAGGGTCACCAATGATGACAAGGAGTTTTATCTCAGAGCGAACGAGTCCACCTTCATCCTCGCCGGTCACCAGCATCGGCTGGCAAACCCCGACATTACCTCGCTGGTGCTGATCGAAGTGCAGAGCGGCGATTATCTGGGTGAGGATGATATCGTGCGGTTCGAGGATAATTACGGTAGAGCCTGATTAACAGGGGTGAGCAACATCATTTGCGAGGCACTGCTTGAAAGTCATACTGTCCATTGACCCGATCCGCTACCCGCTGACCGGCATCGGCCGCTATACCTATGAACTGGCCCGCGGCCTGCAGCAGGCCGGGCTGGAGGACCTGCTGCTGATGCGCGGAATGCGCCTGCAGCGCGACTTGCCGCCGCGGCCGGACCTGTCGGCAGAGCCGGGAGCGACCAGCATCGCGGTGCCGCGCTCGCTGCGCACCCGACTGCAGGACATGGCGAAAAAAAGCCGCCTCGCTGCCGGGCTCTACGGCACCCTCGCGCCCTGGCAGCGGGGCAGGGTGCTGGCCGGGCATGAAGACCACATCTATCACGGACCCAACTTCTATCTGCCGCCCTTTGCCGGTACCAGCGTGGCCACCATCCACGACCTGTCCATCTATCTGTGGCCGCAGACCCACCCGCCGGAGCGGGTGCGCTACATGCGCAGCCAGCTGAAGAAGACCCTGAAATACGCCGACTTTCTCATTACCGACACCGAATACACCCGCCGCGAGGTGGCCAGCTACTTCAACTGGCCGTTGCAGCGTATCCGTGCCGTGCATCTGGCCAGCGCTGCGGAGTTTCAGCCGCGCAGCCCGCAGCAGCTGCGCCCGATACTGCAGCAACTGGGGTTGCAGCCCGATGGTTATGTGCTGTTCACCGGCACCATAGAGCCGCGCAAGAATCTGGAACTATTGCTGCAGGCTTATCAGCAGCTGCCTGCCGCACTGCGTCAGCGCTGGCCGCTGGTGCTCTGCGGCTACCGCGGCTGGGCCAGTGCCGATCTGCACCGGCGCATGGAATCTGCCCAGCGCGCAGGCTGGTTGAAGTACCTGGGCTTCGTCGATGTCAGCGTGCTGCCGGCGCTGATGGCCGGCGCCCGCCTGTTTGTCTACCCATCCCTGTATGAAGGGTTTGGCCTGCCGGTGCTGGAGGCCATGGCCAGCGGCGTCCCGGTCATCTGCTCCAACGCATCGACCCTGCCGGAAGTGGTGGCCGACGCTGCGGCCCTGCACGCACCCCAGGATGTCGACGGTCTGTGCCGGCTGTTGCAGCGGGGGCTGGAAGATCAGCACTGGCGTGCCCGTGCCGCCGCCGCCGGTCTGCAGCGGGCCAGCGAGTTCAGCTGGCAGCGCTGTGTTGACCAGACACTGGAGGCCTACGCCGCCGCGCGCCAGGCGCGTTGACACCGACCCGAGCGCTACCTAGAATGCTTGGCTTCGTTACACTCAACTATCGGTACAGCCACACATGCCCAACAAAGCAAAACAGGACAAACTGCAGCCAACCGAGCTGAACCTCGCGCTCCGGCAGGTTCGTCAGGGTTTCATGGCTGCGGGTGTTTTCAGCCTGTTCATCAACCTGTTGATGCTGGTCCCGGCGATCTACATGCTGCAGGTCTACGACCGCGCACTGGGCAGTCGCAGTGTGGAAACACTGGTGATGCTGACCATCATCGTCGTCGTGCTCTTCGTCACCATGGCCCTGCTGCAAATGGTCCGCTCGGCGATCCTGGTGCGTATCGGCAACAACATCGACACCCAGTTGGGCGGCAAGATCTTCTCCGGCATGTTCCGTCAGGCAGTCGACAAACCCGGCACCCAGGGCGCCCAGCCGCTCAGTGATCTCACCACCCTGCGCCAGTATCTGACCGGCCAGGGGCCGATAGCCTTCTTCGACGGGCCCTGGCTGCCGCTGTTCATTGGCGTGCTGTTCATGTTCCACTTCTGGTTCGGCGTGTTCTCCATCATCGCCGCACTGATCCTCATCGCCCTGGCCTACGCCAACGAAAAGCTCACCGGCAAAATGCTGGCCGTCGCCGGCCAGGCCAGCATTCAGTCCAACCAGTACGCCAGCTCCTGCCTGCGCAACGCCGAAGTGGTACATGCCATGGGCATGGAAGGCAACCTGCGCCAGCGCTGGCAGCAGCGGCATACCGAATTTCTCACCAACCAGGCCGATGCCAGCGACCGCGCCGGCATCCTCAGCAACACCTCGAAAACCCTGCGCATGCTGTTCCAGTCGCTGATGCTCGGCCTCGGCGCCTGGCTGGCCATCGAACAGGAAATCTCCCCGGGCATGGTCATCGCCGGCTCCATCCTCATGGGCCGCGCGCTGGCACCGCTGGACCTGATGATCGGCTCCTGGAAGAGCTTTGCCGGTGCCCGTTCCGCCTACGAGCGCCTGCAGGCACTGCTGCGCCACTACTACAGTGAAAAGGCCGCCATGCCGCTGCCGCCACCCGAAGGCCGGGTCAGCGTCGAAGGCATCTTCGTCGTACCGCCGGGCGCCGCCCAGCCGGCCCTGCGCGGCGTGGCTTTCGAGCTGGAGCCGGGCGACATGCTCGCCATCGTCGGCCCCAGTGCCGCCGGCAAATCCACACTGGCCCGGGCCATGCTCGGCGTCTGGCCGATTGCCAACGGCAAGGTACGGCTGGATGGGGCTGACGTCCACCAATGGGACAAGGCCCTGCTCGGCCCCCATATCGGCTATCTGCCCCAGGATATTGAACTGTTCGAAGGTACCATCAGCGAGAACATCTGCCGCTTCGGCGAAGCCGACCCGCAGAAGGTGGTTGCCGCCGCCAGACTGGCCGGCGTACACGAGCTGATCCTGCGCCTGCCCAACGGCTATGACACCGCCATCGCCGTAGCCGGCGGCGTACTCTCCGGCGGGCAGCGCCAGCGTATCGGCCTGGCCCGTGCCGTCTATGGCGAACCGAAACTGGTCGTACTGGACGAGCCCAACTCCAACCTCGACGACCAGGGCGAACAGGCCCTGCTGGAAGCCCTGGAACACATGAAAGCCCAGGGCGTCACGGTCATTCTGATTACCCACAAGAAACAGATCCTGCGTCTTGTCGACAAGATGCTGGTGCTCTCGGATGGGCAGGTCATGGCCTTCGGCGCGCGTGACGAAGTGATGCAGGCAATCCAGGCCGGCCAGTTGGCACTGGTCGGCAAGAGTGGTACAGCCGGCAGCGGCAAGGCAATCCAGGCTGGTGGAGCATGAACATGGCCAACGACAATCAACGCAAGCAGGTGGCCAGCCAGCAGGCCTCGGCAACGGACCAGCAGGTACAGGCCCCGGAGCAACCGGACTGGGAAGAAGTGGATGAAAAGCCCGCCGGCATCGACGGCGAGTACACCCGGCAACCACCGCCGCCCGCTGGCACCGGCGAGCTGCCCACCGACTACACACGGCGCATCCGTACCGGCATCATGATCGTACTGGTGACCTTTGTCGGCCTCGGTGGCTGGGCCGGACTGGCACCGCTGGATGGCGCCGTCATCGCCCCCGGCCAGGTATTGGTGGACTCGCAGAACCGCGTGGTCCAGCACCTTGAAGGCGGCATCGTCGCCGAACTGCATGTGCGCGACGGCAGCCGCATTGAACAGGGTCAGCTGCTGCTGGCGCTGTCCGACACCCGCGCCCGCTCCGAACTGGAAATCGTCGAATCACAACTGCTGGAAGTGCTCGGCCGCGAAGCCCGGCTGCGCGCCGAGCGCGTCGCCGCCGACACCATCGACTTCCCCGGCGTCCTGCTGGAGCAGAACACCGAAGCCAGCAGTAACATCCTGCGCGGCCAGCAATCACTGTTCGAATCCCGGCGTGAATCGCTGCACGGCCAGATCGCCATCTACGAACAGCGCATCAGCGCCCTCAACCAGCAGATTCAGGGCCTGAGCGCGATGAACCGCAACCTCGACTCGCGCATCGACAGCTACCGGGAAGAGCTCGACAACTGGCTGGCACTGTTCGAGCAGGAGCTGGCAGACCGCACCCGCATCAACGAAATGCAACGCGAGCTGTTTCGCCTGGAAGGCGAGCGTGCCGGCAACGACTCCAATCTCGCCGAACTGGAAATCAGGATAGGTGAAACCCGCTCCGAACTGCTGGTAACCCGCCAGCGCTTCGCCGAAGAAGTATCCACCCAGCTGCGCGAAGCCCAGCAGAGCATCGCCGACCTCAGTGCCCGCCAGATCGCCGTGCGCGACACCCTGCAGCGCACCAGCCTGCTTGCCCCGGCGACCGGTACCGTGGTTGGCCTGAGCGTACACACCATCGGCGCCGTCATCCGTCCCGGCGACACCATCCTCAGCATTGTCCCCGAGGATCAGCAGTACATCGTCAGCGCCCGCGTGCAGACCCCGGACATCGACCGCATCCGCCTCGGTCAGCAGGCCGATGTGCGGCTGTCGGCCTTCAACCAGCAGACCCACGACATCATAAACGGCGAACTGCTGCACATTTCCGCCGACGCCTTCGAGGATGACAAGACCGGTGAACGCTACTATGAAGTGCGCATCGGCGTCACCGAGCAGGGGCGTCAGACCATGGACGAGCAGGGCATGTACATGATGGCCGGCATGCCCGCCGAGGTCATGATCAACACCGGCGAGCGCACCGCCCTGCAATATCTGCTGGACCCCATTACCCGCATGCTTGACCGAGCACTCAGGGAGGAGTGATGAACAGAATAACCACGGCAGCTCTGCTGCTGAGCAGCCTGCTGACCGCTGGCGTCCAGGCCGAACAAGATGTACGGCTCAGCGTGCTTGATGCCTACCACAGCGCACTGGAACGCAACTACGGCCTGCAGAGCCAGCAATCCATCTACCGTGCAGAGCAGCAGGGCGTGCGTGAAGCCCGTGGTGCGCTGCTGCCGCAGATCGACGCCACCGCCAGCTACGGCGCCTCCGAATACACCCGCGACTTCGACCTGCAGAGCAGCATCACCGACAACGACGTGCACACCCGCTACGACGTCGGCGTTACCCAGGTAGTCTACTCGCGGCGCACCTTCGGCAACCTCGACCGCGCCCGCGCCTTCGAAGCCCTGGCCGGCGAAGAGCTCCAGGCATTTCGTCAGAACATCGGCTACCTCGCAGTGGAAGGCTACCTGAAGGCCTCGCAACTGCATGAAGAATCAGCCATCGTCGAAAGCGAACTGGAAAACCACGAAAAACGCCTGCAGCAGCTCGAAGGCATGCGCAGCCGCGGGCTCGCCTCCAGAGCCGACAGCCTCGAAGCGCAGGCGCGCATTGATGAAGTCCGTGCCGAACTGCATTCCCTGCAGAGCGGTTACCGTGCCGCCATGAAAAACCTCGAAGCAGTCACCGGGCTCGACCTGCACCAGCGCCAGCTGATCAGCATCCCGGCCAGGGCCTGGCAAGGCACACCGGCCCTGATCGAACAGGATTGGCTGACCCCGGCACTGGCCGGCTCCGGTGCAGTGCAGCGCGCCAGGGGCGAACTCAACGTCGCCGAAGCCACCCACAGCATGGAGCAGGGCGGCTTCCTGCCCGAAGCCTACCTCAGCCTGCGCCACATCAACAACGACACCTTCGCCACCAACCTGCGTGAAGAAACCCGTCTGGAACTGCAACTGCGCATGCCCCTGTTCAAGGGCGGCAGCACCACCGCCAGAACGCGCCAGACCAAAGAACGCATCCATGCCAGCCGCTACCAGCTGCAGGACACGGAAAACGCCATCCGCGTCGAAGTTGCCAGGCTCACCGAAGACCTCAGCGGCAGCCACAGCCGCATCCAGTCCCTGCAGGCCGCCCAGCAATCGGCAGAAGCCGCCCTGGAAGCAGCCGATCGCGGCTTCATCGGCGGCGTCCGCAGCCTCAATGAACTGCTCGACAGCCGCAACCGCGTATCCCGCGTGCAGCGCAGCCTGACAGCCGAGCGCCACAACAACCTGATCCTGCAATTCAAGTTGCGGCAGACCGCCGGCACCCTGGTTGCCAGCGACATTACCGGTATATTCGGCAACTGAAACAGAATGCAACTATCATCATATCTGCATGGGGAGATGGATATATAGACAACAGCTGACAGCTGGGCACGAAGCACGACATTGCGCTGCGCATGACTCAACACCGAAAGACAAACACGAGGGCCATCGGGATGATGGCTTTCTGCTGTCTGTTGACATCGATTGCCCCGCCGTGCAAGCCTTGGCACCATTGGTGATAATGATAAAGCTATACGTTACGGATAGTGAAACTGACAAAGGGTTATGGAGAGCAAGTCGATGGCACACACTAAGACACAAGTATCTGAGCTGTATGTGGCAATTTTCAACCGCGCCTCGGAAGGCGAAGGAAACAGATACTGGCAGGGGCGCGAAGGCAGCACGGCAGACATCGCCAACGCGATGCTCGCCACCGAACCGGCACAGACCTACTTCGGCAGCGCCACCGCCGACAACCGCCTGTTCATTGAACACATCTACTTCAACACCCTTGGCCGCAGCGCCGAGGAAGACCCGGAAGGCATCGCCTACTGGGTAGGCCGCCTGGAGCAGTCAAGTCAGGGAGACGTCATCGTCGCCATCATCGATGCCCTGCTCAGACACGCCCCCGATGCCTCCGACATGCACAAGGAAAACCAGCAGAACTTCCTCAACCGGGTCAAGGTCTCCAACTACACCAGCGATATCAGTGACGCCTTCCCGCCCGGCTTCGACTACGAGAAGAACCTCGGTTTCACCACCAATCTGTCAGTCAACGCCGACCCCGCCACGGTCGAAGCAGCCAAGGCCAAGGTCTTTGCCCTGATCAACCCCGACAGCATCTTCACGCTTCAGTCGCTGCCCGGGCAGACCGACGTCGACCTCAGCATTGACGCCGACCCGCAACTCAGTGAAAGCCTGCTGGCCTTCCTGCAGGATGTCGCCAACCTCGACCTGGTCGCTGAAGGCCTGCTCGACGAACAAGGCAACCCCACCGGCAGCATCGGCCACGTCAGCATCGTCGACAACCCGGCTGACGGCACCACCCGCATCAGCATCACCAGCGACGACGGCATCAACGGCAGCTGGCAGATCGACGGCAGCCTGGCACACCTGGCCAGCATCCTGTTCGGCGATGCCCTGGACAGCCCTGCCACCGGCATCGTCCTCACCACCAACAGCAACAACGGCGGTACCATCGAGCCCGGCTTCACCGGCGTCGGCGCCGACCACATCATCGTCGGTCGCCCGGAACTGCTGCACGGCGCCTACATTGACGGCGGCCCCGGCTACAACACCCTCAGCATCGACATGAGCGGCGTGTTCGCCCAACCGCTGCAGCTGCTCAACATCCAGCAGGTCAACGTCACCAACCTGCCCAACAACTACCGCCTGGACCCGGGTATCTTCGGCGACCTGCTGACCTTCCCCGGCAGCAACCTCTCCAGTGAACTCTGGACCACCGGCTCCACCCTCGACCTGAGCCGCGCCACCAGCCTGGAAAAACTGCTGGTCACCGAAAGCGGCCTCAGCTACAACGACCACGGCCCGCTGGCCGTCACCGGCATCAAGGGCAGCACCACCGCCCGCCTGGAAGGCGACTTCCACCAAAGCGTCGGCCTGTACTACGGCAGCGGGCAGGGCAATGGCATCGACCTCGAACTGGCCAACGTCACCATGGCCGAAGGCAGCCTGGCACTCGGGCATAATGCCGGCGTCGTGCGCCTGCTCTCCGAAGGAGCCATCAACGTCCTGCAGAGCGCCGACTTCGGCGACGTATTCCGCCAGCTGATCGTCACCGGCAGTGCCGAACTGAGCATCCAGAATCACCTCAACTTCGCCTTCGGCGAAGCGCACATCGACGCCTCCGCCAACACCGGCGGCCTGCGTCTGAGCCTCAGCTCCCAGCACAACGCCCCGCAGCTGGACGACATCACCATCTTCGGCTCGCAGACCCGCGACGTCATCACCATCGACGCCAGCGCCCACGGCGTACTGCTGAACATTGATACCAACACCGGCGCCGACACCCTGATTCTCGACAGCGTCCACGCCCGAGCCGGCTCCAGCATCACCGGCGCCACCCTCACCCTGCGCATCGAAGGCAGCAGCTCCAACCTGACCGGCGTCAACTTCGGCAACGTCGAGCGCATCGAAATCGCCGGCGGCTCCAGCCTGACCCTGACCCAGCAGCAGCTCACCGAACTGGGTGCCGACACCTTCGCTGCCGGCCACGCCGCCGGCAAGGTCGACCTGCACATCGTCGTCAGCCAGAGCACCAGCCTGGCCGAGCTGCTCGACCTCGACCAGCTCGACAGCAACGTCAAACTCAGCTTCAGCGTCCTCAAGGGCGCCACCCTGAGCCTGACCGCAGAACAGCTGCACCTGTACCTGGCCCACAACAACGCCGTCACCGGGCAGGGCGACCTGCACATCACCGGTGCCGGCCTGCGCTTCGATCCCGAGACCGGCAGTGCCTACGGCACCGGCGGCCGCATCGACAAGGACAACATCGACGGCACGGTAAGCATCACCACCGAATACAACGGCTTCAACCGGCCCGCCCCCGGCCCGGACAGCAACACCCTGACCATCACCGCAGACGGCAGCGGCCCGCTGATCATCAGCGACGACATCCTCGCCCCGCACGTCAGCCACCTGATCATTCAGGGCAACCAGGATGTCCAGCTCGGCGGCAACATCGAACTGGGCAACAACTTCACCCTGAACTTCGCCGGCCTCGACGGCAGCATCGACAGCCTCACCCTGAGCCACTTCGAGCGTATCAGCGCCGACGCCAACCCGCAGCACTGGGGCCAGATCATCGGCAACGGCAGCGGCACCCGCCTCAACATCGAACTGCACGGCGATGTCGGCACCAGCAACCCCGAATTCGGCCTCACCACCAGCGGCATCGCCAGCTACGTGGTCACTGCCCTGGTAGGCGAGCAGGGCGCCCCTGCCGACCACGTCTTCAACCTCACCGACCAGACCCGTGATGTCGAAGTCATCGGCCTCAAGGGCAACCAGGGCAACACCCTGACCTTCAGCGGCATCCCCTTCGGCCGGGTCAACCCGCAGATCCTGCTCGAAGGCGACGGCGTCGCCGACTTTGACGAAAGCGCCCGCTCCGACGGCGACCCCAACGCCTCCAACATCGGCAAACTGGTCGCCCTGTGGTTCCGTGACGGCGAAGCGCCCGGCATCTTCAACATCAACAACGCCGGCGTCACCCTCGGCGAACGTTCCGATGGCGGCACCCGTGCCCTGCATGTCGACGGCATCGAAACCAACGCCGGCACCGTCACCCTCAACATCACCGACGGCGCCGCCGTGATCGGCAACCTCAGCGCCGACCACGCCAGCAACATCAGCGTCAGCGCCAGCACATACGCCGTACAGATCTGGATGGACAGCATCGGCGACGCCCTGACCAGCATCGACCTCAGCGCAGTTGAAGGCAGCACCACCCTCGGTATCGGCGCCTTCAACCCGGCCAACGACAGCTTCAAGCTCAACCACTACAGTGCCGCCGAACTCGACCTGTCCGGCATCCAGCTGCTCGGCGTTGACAGCCTGGCCCTGGCCTCCGGCTCCAGCCTGACCCTCAACATCAACCAGTACCTTGACCCGACCCTGACCCTGATCGACGCCTCCGGTGCCGCCCAGGGTGCCAGCGTCAACGTCACCGGACTGGCCGATCAGGCCTTCAGCTTCGCCAGCCTGCCCGGCGACGTACAGGGCGGCAGCGTCACCCTCGCCGTAGCCGGCGACCTGACCCTGCACCCGGACACCGACCTGACCGGCGTCAGCGAACTCATCATTCCCGCCGGCACCAGCCTGACCCTGCACGCCGACCAGCTCCAGCAACTGCAGGGCGCCCCGATCAGCGGCGCCGGCAACCTCAGCATCATCGGCCTGACCCAGCAGCATGTCGACGGCGGCTTCGACCTGAGCAACATCAGCACCGCCAATCTGACCATCAGCCTGGTCGAAGACGTCAGCCTGCTCGCCAGCGACAACCTTGGCCACGCCAGCGTCACTCTCGGCGACGGCCTGACCCTGACCCTGGCCGACATCCAGCAGGCCGACGGCCTGCGGATCGAAGGCGGCAGCGACAGCATCCTCAGGTTCACCGACACCCATGCCGGCGCCTTCGAAAGCATCGACGCCTCCGGCTTCGACGTTGCCGAACTGCACCTGCCCAACGTGCTGGTCGACAACATCAACATCGCCTTGCTGTTCCACGGCCTCAGCGCCAGCATCCTCAAGGTCATCTATCACGACGAAGGCTGGCTCGAAGCCGTCACCCAGACCCTGGTCATCCGCGAAGGCAGCACCGTGCCCGGCTTCGTCGTCTTCAACGAGCCGCAGGCCAACACCGAGATCCAGCACTTCATTCTCAACCTGCAGGGTGGCACCGAAATCAGCGGCAACCTGCGCCTGTCCAGCACCGAAAAACACGGCGCGCTGATCGGCACCCACCTGAAAACCCTGGTCATCAACTCCAGCGGCGACGCCGCCAACCTGCTGACCGACATCGCCGCCAACGTCATCACCGGCGACATCACCTCCCAGGGCACCGGTGACCAGGGCAGCTACACCAGCGTGGCCAACAACCTGCTGAACATCAGCATCAACGCCGAACAGACGCTGCGCCTGGATGGCCGGATCATCTTCGAATCGGTCACCGCCAGCGATCATGATGACGGCGTCACCGGCAACGACAACCACGCCGCCATCGCCCGCCTGAGCATCACCGGCGACGCCGACGTCAGCCTCGGCGGCCTGGATACCAGCGACGCCGACGTCGTCGGCCTGGTGGTCAACAACGACGGCAGCGGCACCCTCAGCCTGACCCTGAATGCCGCGCACATCGACGCCGACGACAGCCTCAGCTTCCTCGGCGACAACATCCAGCTGACTGTCAGCGGCAACCTCGACCTGTCCGATGACATCCTCGACGGCGTCACCCAGATCCACCTCAGCCAGCAGGCCGAGCTGACCCTGACCCTCGACCAGGCCCAGGCCACCGCCCTGCAACTGGCCGATGGCGCCAGCACCGCCGAACTCAATCTGCAGGGCCTGAGCGACCAGCTGTTCAGTGCCGCCGACTTCAACGGCATCAGCATCAACCAGCTGCACATCGCTGCCGAACCGCTGGTCACCCTGCATGCCGACACCGAGCTGAGCAACATCGGCGCCCTCATCGTACCCCAGGGCACCGTCCTCAACCTCACCGCC
>LSQX01027817.1_pt2 | contig 12612 bp, 7 predicted proteins | sample 654561 | NCBI WGS metagenome assembly LSQX01 (sample SAMN04489861, study PRJNA283612) | anaerobic digester metagenome | isolation source: 4 biogas reactors fed with cattle manure at either 37C or 55C with and... | place: Denmark: Kongens Lyngby | collected 2014 | reverse complement strand
GTTCTCTGTTCTCTGTTCTCTGTTCGCAGGAGAGTGGGTGAAAATCATTATCAATGATTTTGCAGTTGGCCCCAACCAACACCTCATTTCCAACATCAATAGAATTCATGGAATAAATGGTTGAACCGGAAATTCCACAGTTTTCTCCTATACGAATTTTTCCTCCGTGCCTTGCCACAACAATACATCGTTGATATAGCCCCAGAAGATTGCTCAACGATCCACTGTTAAACGTTGTCCCTTTTCCAATCTGAATTGAAGAACCGGCAAAGGAATGTACAACAGTAAATCCATTATAACGAACTTTTCCAAAATCTTTCACCTTCCGAAGGAGATATGAAAGATACAAGCAGATAAAACGTATCATATGACCTCACATTATAGTTCCTCATAAGAATATCTATGAGAATAAAAAATAAAAGTTTTCAACCTACGTAACAACTGAGCAGAACCGCCTACTCCGTCGTAAAGCAAATATCAAAAACAACGGGTTCAGCATAGAGGAATTCATATAATAAATCAATTAAATATTTCAATTTTTCATTACACTAAGCTTTTTTCCAACGAAAAACACCAACACACCACGTTACCCTTTATCCTTCAAGAACTTAGGAAGATAAAAATATTGTAAATTATTTTGTCAGAATTGCTTGAGTTAAACTTAGTTTTGTGATAGGGTACTCTGTCTGCATTTCGGAGCAGGTTTTGCATATGGCATCAAATTCTAATCTCAAGGCGAAGAAAAGTTCTATTTTAAAACCAACCACAGCTAAAAAAACGGCCGTGGCAGCGAGCTCTAAGTCCCAGAAAGAAGAGCTGAAGGAGCTAAAGTCTTTATCCAAAAAATCTATAACGAAGGAGAAAGTTATTGAAACAAAAAAGAAGGCCACAAAAGCCTCAGTAGAGAAAGAGCTTAAGAAGAAGCCGACGGCTGCATCAGCCAAGGCCGCTGCCGCTGCTGCCAAAACCAAGAGCACCGCTGCCAAACCCAAAGCGACTGCAGCCAAAAAAGAGACTCCCAAAAAAACCACGACCGAAAAGAAGCCCAAGAGCAAAGCGGCTGACACCAAGCCAGAACCGGAAGTCAAGGCGCCCGCCAAGGCTTCAACCCGTTCCAGGGCTGCCGCCAAGAAGGAGGAGAAGGCCGCCAAAACTCCGGCAACCAGGGCCAAAGCGGCTGACACCAAACCTGAACCTAAAGCAACCGCCAAAGCCAAGGGCACTGCAGCCAAACCAGCACCAGCCAAAAAGGCGACCCGGGAAAAGCCCGCCAAGCCCGCTGATGCAAAGCAGGCCAAACCGGCAGAAAAGACCCCTCAGCTTGCCCAGGAAGAGGAGGCCCCTGCTGAAGAGCTGACCCCTTTCCTGCAGGAAAAAGTCCGCGAACTGGTCAAACGCTACAAAGAGGACGACTTTCTCAGCTACAGTGACGTGGAGGAAATCCTGCCAGAAGCTACCGCCGATGAGCTGGATCGCGTTTTCTTCGAGCTTCGCAAACTCGACATCGAGCTGGAAAAAGATGATGAACTGGGCACCAAAGACGCTGACGACGAAACGACCAGCAAAAGCAAGCCCGACCAGGATATCCTGGACGACCCCGTGCGAATGTACCTCAAGCAGATGGGTCAGGTGCCGCTGCTGGACCGCGAGCAGGAAGTCGAGATTAGTATGCGCATAGAGAGCGCGGAAAATCAGGTCAAAGACATCGTCTACAACATGGGCTTTGCCGGCAAGGAGCATGTGGCGCTGGCGGAAAAACTGATCGCCGAAACCCCGCGTGAGCGCTTCGACAGAGTGGTTCAACTGCAGGATAAACTCCAGGACAAAAACACGACACTGGTGAACCGGCCGGGAATGGAGGATAGCGAATCCAAATACGAACTGGTCCAGGACCAAAAGGCCGAAAGCCGCGAGAGCTATGCGCGAAGCCTCAAGCGACTGATCAAAAACGTCATGACGCAGGATGAAAAGGTGGAGAAATGCTTTGAAAACCTCTGTAACAGCAAGGCCGACCCCGATTCACCCCGCTATCAGAAGCTGCAGAAAGAATTCCAGGAAGCGCACCTGAAGCTGAAAAAGCTCCTGCCCAGATTTTTCTTCAAACAGAAGGTCATTGAAGAGATGGCCCAATTGAGCTCAAATATTCATGAAGAGCTCCTCTCCACGCGGCGCATTCTGAATGAGATACAAGCCCACAGCGATGGCTCGGCCAATGCGGAGGGGCTGATCCGCCAGCGCCAGAAGCGGCTCTATGAGCTCGAAAAACTGGTCCGAATGCGGGAAGACGAATTTCTGCAATGCTTCAAGCTCCTGAGCGAATACTCGCGCAAGGCCCACCAGGCCAAATCCGAAATGATCGAAGCCAACCTGCGTCTGGTCATCTCCATCGCCAAAAAACATACCAATAGAGGGCTCTCCTTTCTCGATCTCATCCAGGAGGGGAACATGGGGCTCATGAAAGCGGTAGAAAAATTTGAATACCGGCGCGGTTATAAATTCAGCACCTACGCCACCTGGTGGATTCGCCAGGCAATCACGCGCTCAATCGCAGACCAGGCCCGCACCATTCGCATCCCCGTCCATATGATCGAGACTTTGAACAAGCTGATGCGGGCGCAGAAGAAGCTCCTGCAGGATTATGGCCGGGAGCCGACACCGGAGGAAATCGCCGAAGAGCTCACCATGGATGTCGACCGCGTGCGCGCCGTGCTGAGAATGGCCCAGCAGCCAATCTCCCTGCAAACGCCGGTGGGTGACAGTGAAGATACCAACTTCGGGGACTTTCTGGAGGATAAGTCTGCAGAAAACCCCTCCGACGTCACCAGCTACAGCCTGCTCAAGGAGCGTCTGGGCGATGTGCTCACCACGCTGACCGAGCGTGAACGCAAGGTGCTGGAGCTCCGTTTTGGGCTGGGGGATGGCTACTCGCGCACCCTTGAAGAGGTCGGCAAACGCTTCAAAGTGACCCGCGAGCGCATTCGTCAGATCGAAGCCAAGGCATTGCGTAAGATGCGCCACCCCACACGTATCCGCAAGCTCCAGGGCTTCCTGGAGAGCGACGACCTGGAAGCTGAAATCGCATAGAGAACTTCCAGAGCGGTTCATAAAAAGCACGGATTTTTCGATTCTCCGTGCTTTTTTATTTCCCCCGCGGCCCCTCCCCTCCTATCCTCTTTTGCAAGAGAGCCTGACCTCCATTTTTATCTCGGTTTTTCAAGCATTTTCTCTTATCCTATCCTTTGTTGGTACGATAATTGCGGTAAAAAAGGAGTCATTTGCAGAGCAGTGTATCTCCTGGAGTGAAGTTTAATATGCGTATTTTCCGGACAGTGTTTTATCTCAGGTGGGCGTTTTTACTAGTCTTGCTCACCTCGAATCTTTTTGCTCATGCCGCCCAGAGCCTGCGGATAAATGAATTCCTTGCTTCCAACCAGAATGGCACCGCCACGGCCACCGGAGAGAGAACGGACTGGATTGAAATCAGGAACCTGACTGATGAGAGCATCAACCTGGCCGGCTGGTACTTAACCGATTCCGCCAAGAACCTGACCAAGTTTCAGTTTCCCCCCACCTCCCAGATACCGATCCAGGCTAACGGCTACTTTTTACTGTTCGCCAGCGGCTCGGAAGCTCCCATCGTAGGCGGTCAGTGGCACGCGAATTTCAGTCTGAGCCGAGAGGGTGAGTATCTCGCACTGGTGCGGCCCGATGGAGTGGTCGAAGACGAGTTCAGCCCCGCCTTTCCCGAGCAGTACACCGATGTCTCCTACGGGGTGATTGGCGACCCCGGGCCGGGCCTCCCGCTCCAATATGGTTACTTTCTCACCCCAACCCCGCGCCGCGCCAATGGTGAGGATGCCCTTCTGAATGGACGGCTTCCGGAGGTTGAATTTGACCAGGAGCGCGGCTTCCGCACCAACTCTTTCTCCGTAAGCCTGAGCTGCCCCGAAAGCGACACCACTATCTACTATACGCTCGATGGCTCCACGCCCACTGAGAGCTCCTCCCGCTACAGACGCGCCCTCAATATCTCCAAAACAACCGCCCTGCGCGCCTGCGCTTTCAAGGAGGGGTATCTGCCCTCGCAGGTCAGAAGCCGCACCTGGATATTCATTGATGATGTCCTCAAACAAAGCACCATGCGCCGAACGATTACCGATAACCCGCTTTACCGACAGCGGATCATTGACGGATTGCAGGATATCCCCAGCATTTCACTGACTACCGATCGCTCCAACCTCTACGGTTCTACCGGTATTTTTGATAACTACGGGCTATCGGGGATTGACGGAGAGCGCCCCGCCTCGGTCGAGCTGATCGACCCCAAAGGAGGAGCGGAGTTCGATATCTTCGCGGGCCTGCGCATCCGCGGCGCCGTGGGACGCTCCGCTCCCAAGAAATCACTGCGGCTCTTTTTCAACTCCACCTATGACGGAAACCTCGCTTTCCCGCTTTTCGGCGATGAGGGGGCCGAGCTCTTCACCAAGGTAGACCTGCGGGCTGAGCAGAACAACTCCTGGTCCTCCAATGTGGATGCGCCCTGGCAGAATACTTTCATCCGCGAAGTCTTCTCGCGCGATACCCAGCGCGATATGGGCGAGCTCTACACCCGCAGCCGCTACTACCACCTTTACATCAACGGCACCTACTGGGGCCTTTACCAGAGCCAGGAGCGCGGAGAGGCCGATTTCGCCTCCAGCTACCTTGGTGGAAGCCCCAAAGAGTGGGATGCCCTCAAATCCTCCAGCTCCCGCATCATTGAGCTCAAGGATGGCACACGCGACGCCTATACCGAGTTCTACGAATATGCCAAAGCCGGCTTTACCGGCCAAAACGAGCCGAACTACTGGAAGGTTCTCGGCCTCAACCCCGATGGTACCCGCAATCCGGCCTACCCGATTCTGCTGGACCAGGAGAACCTCATTCACTACATATTGACCACGCTCTATGCGGCCGATGTCGATAGCCCGCTCTCCTGGATCAACATCGTCAACAACGTCAATACGGTCTACCATCGTGAGGAGCCGGCCGGTTTTCTCTGGCTAAAGCATGATGCCGAGCTTTCTCTGGGTGCCTTCCTCGGCGTAGAGGATTCCATCGAATACTTCAAAAACGCCACCTACTGGAGCCGCTGGAGCGATTTCAACCCGATGGACCTCCACCGCAAACTGATGCAGCACCCCGAGTACTACCGGAAGTTCGGCGATATGGCGCGCGGTGAGTATCTGGGCGGCGGCGCGCTCTCCCAGGAAAAGGCTCTTCAGCGCTGGAATGCCCGAATGGAAACCATTGAGCAACCGGTGGTGGCAGAGTCCGCCCGCTGGGGCAACCAATGGGGCGGCGGCTACACCTGGGAGACCTGGAAATCAGCCTGCCATCTGGTCACCGATGCTTTCATGGTCGGCCGCGAGTATGAGATGATCCCGATCTTACGCAAACATGACTGGTATCCTGCGCTGGACTCCCCCGGCATACAGCCGCTTGGGGATGGCGAGAACTCCTTCGTAAAAATTACCGCAGCCGATGCAACCGTCTATTTTACGCTTGATGGCAGCGACCCCCGTTTGCCCGATGGCTCGCTCAACCCCGAAGCGCTGGAGCTCCAGCCCGATTCCGGTGAGCCGGCCCTCGTGGATGATGTCGTAATCCCTGCCCGCTCGACCTGGAGATGCTACGATACCGGCGATGCTCCGCCAGACCAGCGCAACCACTCCAAGGTCAGTTGGGGTGCGCGGTTCTACAATGATTACGACTGGAGCGAGAAAATAGCCGCCGATGGTTTCTCCAACAAAGAGGTTTATCTTCGCAAATCGTTTGTTCTGGAGAGCCTGGCCGATATCAAGTCCGCCTCTCTGGAGCTGCTCAAAGGCTCCGGCACGGTCTACCTCAATGGCAGCGTGGTCAGACCGGGCAGCTTCCAGTCATCCCTTCTGCGTCAGGGGCGGAACCTCCTCACCGTAGCCGCCAACAACAGCGCGGCCGGCTTTGATCTCTCCCTCACGCTCAGCCGGGATACCGCCTTCTGGACCGCTGCCGCCATTCCCGCAGCCGGTGCCAATACCTGGGTTAAGGCACGCGCTCTCCAAAACAACGACTGGAGCGCCCTGAGCGAATATGACGGCCGCGACCTGAGCCAGCAGGCGAACAGCTTCCTGCGAGTCACCGAAATGATGTACTCGGCGGAGGTCTCCGAGGAAGAGGCGCTCCAGGGCTATACCCATGACGATTTTGCCTGGATTGAGCTCCAGAACAGCTCCGAGCGCTGGATGAACCTTGCCGGAGCCGGCTTCACCGAGGGGATTGAATATACCTTCCCAGATATGCTGCTTGCTCCCGGGGCCTATCTGGTGCTCTGCAAGAACCCGGGCGCTTTCGCCACCCGCTATGATATACGCCAGATGCAGCTCATGGGCCCCTACAAAGGCAACCTGGCTCGCAAAGGGGAAACACTCACCCTGAGCGCCGCCGATGGCTCCTCCATCCTCTCCTACACCTATTCCAACAGTTGGTACCCGGAGACCGACGGCGGAGGCTACAGCCTGGTCGTAATCGACGTAACCGCCGAAGAGCCGCTCTGGAGCACCCCCGAAAACTGGGAGCCGAGCAAAGAGCCCCGCGGCACCCCGGACACCGGCAAGGATGGGCAGGTCGATCCACCGCCCCTCTATCCTCCCGTTATCGTGAAGGAGCCCGCCAACCAGAGCGTCCTGTTGGAAGGCACCGCCACTTTCAGCGTAACCGTCACCGGCACTGCGCCGCTGCAATATCAGTGGTTCAAAGATGGCCAGCCAATTGAAGGAGCCGTCAACCCAACCTATACGATTGACTCGGTCAGCGCCACCGATGCCGGGCTCTATCAGGTAACCATCAGCAACGCCAAAGGCTCCCGCACGAGCCGGGAAGCTGAACTCATCGTCAAGGAGAAAGGGGCTTATGCGGATGCGCTGCTCTATCACCGCTACAGCTTCGAACCGGTCTATGAGAATGACAAACTGATCGCCAAAGACTCGGTCGGCGGTGCCGATGGCACCCTCTATGGCTCGGCAACCATTATCGATTCCTACCTTTCTCTGGATGGCAGCGGCGATACCCGCTCCTTCACCAATGGCTGCTTCCTGGCGCTGCCGCCCAACCTGATCTCCAATTTTCCCTCCTTCTCCGTCGAGATGTGGGTACGCGCCACCCGGGATAAGGGAAGCTGGATGCGGCTTTTCGATTTTGGCAACTGTGAGGTTCGTGGCGATGGGACCATCGGCAACGGCCTCAACTACACCATGACGACCTGGAAAACGGGCAACAATCTCTGCAACGGCGTTCGCCTGGAGGGCGTCGAGCACCAGATGTTCGCCCCGGCCCTGCCGATTGGGGATGGTCTCTTCCACCATATCGTCTACGTTTATGACGCAGAGAGCCAGACCGGCACCCTCTACACCGACGGAGAATGGGCCGGAGTCGGCGACCAGGCGTTCAACCCGACCCAGTTTGGCGATTCGCCCAACATGTGGATTGGCAAATCGCAGTTCGGGGCTGACCCCTACTTTGCGGGAGATTTCGATGAGTTCCGCATTTATGAGGGGGTGCTTTCCGACGCGGAGGTGGCATTGAATTATGAGCTGGGCCCCGACGCGCTTCTTCCTCTGGAGCCCGAGCCACTTTCTCTCAACCTTGTCCGGCAGGATGGCGGGTATTATTTAGTCTTTACCGGAGTATTGGAAATAAGTCAGGATATGGTTCGCTGGCAGCGGCTGCCCGCGGCGCGGAGTCCCTGGCCACTGGAAGCGCAAGGCACCCAGATGCTGTTTTACCGAACAACCTATTGACATAAACGAAAATGAACACTGAGAAATCGAAACTGGATTGTATTTTTGGCAGGCGCTCGGTTCGCCTCTACACCGATAGAGGTGTGGACGAGCAGAGCATTCAGACACTTTTGCAGGCGGCGATGGCCGCTCCTTCGGCCCGTGCCTGTGATCCCTGGCGGTTTTTGGTACTGACTCAGCGCAATTTGATCGATTCGCTTTCAGAGCTGCTCCCCTACGGAAAAATGCTCAAAGTGGCTCCGTTGGCTTTCGTCGTCTGCGGAGATATCACCAAAGCCCACAGCCAATCTCTGAGCTACATGCTTCAGGATTGCTCGGCCGCGACTGAAAATATCCTGATTGCCGCTCACACTCTGGGCCTGGGAGGCGTCTGGCTCGGTGTTCACCCCAATGAAGACCGGGTCTCCGGGATTCGTAAGCTTTTCAAGCTCCCCGAGGAAATTATCCCGGTGAACGTCATCTCCATCGGCTACCCGGCCGAGGTCAAGGAACCTCGCACCCGTTACAACGCCGAGTACGTACACTGCAACCGCTGGTAACAGTCTGAAGCGCAACCTCCCGAAAAACTCTGCCGCTTGAAGGGCCGGCGCCCTGCTGAGGCGGCAGAGTCTTGCTTTCCGGATAAATGCTCTTTTTTTGCCTTTCCCGAGCGTTTCCCTTTGACCTGCGGTCATTTTTTTATTATGAAGACTGAGGGTCCTTTTGGGAGAAGCAGATAAATGTTGGATGACTTGTTAATACTGGCCGCCTCACACACCGAGCCGGACTTGGTCTATATTTGGCAACAGGCCACGTTGGAGACGAAACTTGTTCTTTTTGCGCTGGCCATCATGTCGGTGTTCGCCTGGTCAGTGATGACCTCTAAAACGCTCCAGATGCGCCGTGCACGCAAGCTGAATCGTATCTTTTTGGAGGAATATCGAAGTCAGAATAAAATGCTCGATATTTTTGATCGCGATGTGCGGGTGGAGGGTTGCCCCCTCTTCAATATCTACCGTGAAGCCTGCTCCGTCGTAAAAGTCCGAATGCAACCGGTTCAGCCTCCCGATAACCCCACCGGAGCCGCCCCTGCACCGCTCATGACGCCCACTCCAGCGGCTGTACCTGTATCAGCGCCTGTAGACGCTGCCACCCCGCAACCCTCACCGATGGCCTCGATGGCTGCAGTGAGCCCGGAGACAGCTCAACCGCTCCCTTTTGAACCCGCACTGGTCGCCCCGATTGCACCGGTGCTGCCCGCTGCCGCCCCTCCCGTCACTCTCTGGCAGGTCAGCCTCAAAACCATCGAACATATCAAACGGAACATGGAGCGCTCCGTAGCGGAAGAATCACTCAAGCTTGAATCGGGCCTCATCATGCTGGCGATTGCCGTGAGCGGCTCCCCTTTCCTCGGTCTTCTCGGGACGGTCTGGGGGGTGATGAGCGCCTTCAGCTATGTCGCCGTGGCCCAGAGCGCCGACCTGGCAACAATGGCTCCCGGTGTCGCCGGAGCGCTCATCGCCACTGTGGGCGGACTGCTGGTCGCCATTCCCTCCATGTTCAGTTACAACTGGCTGGTCCACAACCTGCGGGTCTTCACCGTCGAGATGGATAACTTTGCGCAAGATTTAATCTCGAAAATTGAGACGGAGTTTAGTATAAATGAATAAGGGCCTGAGGTGAGCTGATAATATGCGAAGATTTTCTCAAAAAAACTCCCTGGTGACACTCAGCGAAATCAATATCATTCCGCTGATGGATCTGGTTTTTGTTCTTTTGATTATCTTCATGATCACCACGCCGCTCCTGGAGCAAAGTATGAAGCTGGACCTGCCCAGCGGCGGCGAGCTCGACACCTCCCCCCTCAAGGCGGAAGATATCGCCACTATTGAAATCAACGTCCAGGGCCTGATGCACCTGGAAAAGAGACCGATGGACCTGGAGCAGCTCACCGCGAGCCTCTCCCATCTCTATCAGATGAACCCCAAACTGGTCGTCCATATTCGGGCCGATCAGAACAGTCCCTACAAATATATCGCAGCCGTGATAGACCGCTGCCAAAAAAACGATATGCGGACCCTGTCGCTACAGACGGAGTTTGAACCTCACCCATGATGAACCGAGAAAGAAAATGTATGTTGGGCTCAGCGGCCGTTCATATCGTTCTGCTGGCCGCTCTGGGGGTTGGTTCGGCTTTTGTCTCCTCGTCAGTCCTGCAAGACTCCGATGAGCTGGCTCCGCTGCCGACGATTCAGCAAATACCCTCCAATCTGGTCGATGAATTGATTTATAACCCGGGCGGCGCCCAGGAAATCGGCCCCACTCAGGAACCGGCTTCTATCCCCGCACCTGCCCCGGCTCCAGCAGCCGCTCCGGCTCCCAAACCGACGCCTGCACCAGAAAAACCTGTCACTCCCCCAAAAGTTGAAACCAAACCGGCCGCCAAGCCGACTCCGGCACCCGCTCCGGCTCCCAAAAGAGTCAACCTTGATCAACTGAAGACAAAGGTGGATTCAAGCAAAGTGGCCCGTGAAGCTCAAAACCAGGCCGACGCCAAAGCTGCCGCTGCCGCTGCTGCTGCAGCCCAAAGAGAACGCCAGGCATGGGCCGACGCTCTCTCCAACGTCAAGGGTACCATCCAGGAGGGCAGCGGGCGCTCCTCTTCCAGCTCCGGCGAAAGCGGACTGGCCTCTCAGGCGAAAATCACAGGTGCCTCTCTCGGCACCGGCGATGGAACCGGCAGTGGCGAGGCTGTCGCCAACTATGCCCAGGCGGTTTGCTCCTACTATCGGAACGCCTGGATCAGCCCCTCCACCCTCAAGGATGACAAGCTCACGGCCGTCGCCCGCATCATCATTAACCGCAACGGCAGCATTCAATCGGCAACCATCACCTCCCGCTCAGGCGATAAAGAGCTCGACGCCAGCGTCCAGAGAGCCATCGACAGCGTGGTCAAGCTACCCCCTTTCCCCAAAAACTCAACCGATAGCACCAGAACCTATACCATACGGTTTAACTTGAGGGGAGCTACTATTTAATTATAGAACGATAACCATGCAAAACAGAAGTATCTTAAGACGCACCACGGGCGGAGTTTTCGCAATTCTATACGCCGCCTTTTGTTTCACCCTGTGGGCTCAAACCACCGCTGAGCTCGACATTGACCGGATGGCGACTCTCTCCAACCGCCCCTTCCCTGTCCATATCAAGGGGAGCCTCAGCCCGGAAGCCCTGAGCGTCCTCAGGTTTGACCTGGAGGTCGGCGGCTGCGACATCGTCTCGGAGGATGCCGCCACCTATCTGGTCCATGGCGCCAGCTCTGAGAACATCACCGGCCGGCTGACCGACCAGACCGGCAGCGTTCAATACTTCAACCGCTCCTATAAAAACGGCACCACGCGTGCCCAGGCCCATGCGCTGGCAGGCGATATCCTCAAAGTTTTGACCGGCCAGGACTCCATCTTCAATTGCAAGATCGCCTACTGCGTCAATACGAACACCGATAAAAATGAAATTTTCATCTCCGACTTTGACGGGTTTAGCCCCAAACAGGTGACCCGAGACGGCAGCCTGATCCGTGGTCTGAGCTGGGGCGCGGAAAATAAATCGCTCCTCTATTGCTCCTACATGAAGGGTAACCCCGATATCTACCTCCACAATCTGGCAGAGGGCAGACGCAGCGTGGTCGCCAACTATACGGGCCTCAATACGAGCCCCGCCATTTCACCCGACGGTAAAAAAGTGGCCATGATCCTGAGTAAAGACGGGACCCCGGATGTCTATGTCTCCAATCTGGATGGCAGCAACCTCAAACGAATCACGCAAACGGCTGCCGATGAAGCCTCACCCTGCTGGTCGCCCGATGGCACCAGGCTCTGCTTCTCCAGCCGTATCAGCGGCAGCGCCCGCCTTTATACGGCACCGGCTGAAGGCGGCAAAATGCAACGCATTACCACCACTGGCGTCGGTTCAGCCACCGAGCCGGATTGGTCGCCCGATGGAAAATGGATCGCTTTTACCACGACGACGCGCCACTCCTTCCAGATATGCGTGGTGCCTGCCGCTGGCGGAATAGTGGAGATTCTTGCCGAAGGGGAATCCCCCAGTTGGGCCCCCAACTCCCGAACTTTAATCTTTTGTAGAAAGTCAGGCAAAAAAAGTACGCTGGTTATGCTTGACGTTCCGACTAAAAAGTCCAAAACTATAACAAACGTCACCGGCAGTGCGTCTCAGCCCTGCTGGACTCGGTAAAGAACAATCAAAAAGAACTGTAGACTATGAAATCAATCACGAAACTTGTCCTGGTACTGGGACTTAGCTTGGCGGTTTCTCTCCTCACCTCTTGCAAGAACCCCAAGACCCCCACATCCAGCATCCCGAAGCTGGACCCGACGATCAGCCAGGCCGGCACCACCGACCCATTGGCTGGAACCAGAAACCAGGGCACTGGTACGACCAGACCCTCAGGTCCAACCGGTGCGGACCGCACAGGCGCCTATGCTGACGATGACGCCTTCTCTCACGGTTTGGACAATGTGGAGGGAGTGGACTTTGATGATACCGGCATTGGCCAGGCCAGCCGCCAGAGCTTCGAAGGCCGCCCCATGGATACCGAGATTTTTAAGGATTATACCATCCATTTCGATTTTGACAGCTCCGCTGTACGCCCCTCCGATAGAATCAATGTTGAGGCCGTCGCCGATTACCTCAAAGCTCATGGCGATTGCTACCTGCTGATTGACGGCCACTGCGATGAACGGGGCACCGAGGAATACAACCAGGCTCTGGGTGAGCGCCGCGCTCTCTCGGCCCG
>LSQX01297841.1_pt3 | contig 12613 bp, 13 predicted proteins | sample 654561 | NCBI WGS metagenome assembly LSQX01 (sample SAMN04489861, study PRJNA283612) | anaerobic digester metagenome | isolation source: 4 biogas reactors fed with cattle manure at either 37C or 55C with and... | place: Denmark: Kongens Lyngby | collected 2014 | reverse complement strand
GTGCTGTATCTCACGGTGCTTGCCGTGATCGGCGCGACGGCTGAAAAGAATGGACGCAAGCGGCTGCTTTCGCTCCCGCACGGACTTACCGTACATCTTGTCACCGGCTACATCGCGTGGCTCTTGCCCGGCCTGATCCAGATCGTACTGTTCACGGCGGCAATGGCATTCGCCATGAGCCAGGCGGCATTGTTTTTTATGGTCTTCCCGCTTTTCACCTATTTTGCCCTGATGCTGGCGCTGGCGTTCTGGCTGAAGCACCTGAATCCGGAGATCGGCTTGTATCTCGGTCTCCTCTTCAGCTTCGTCCTGGCACTCCTCGGCGGAGTCTTCTTCCCGCTCCCGGGCCAGCTGCTCATGAACGTCGCGCAGTACACGCCGGCAGGCTGGATCTACGCATACCAGCTGGGACTTGCGGCATCGCCGGTCTGGAGCATTTGGGTTGCAGCCGCCATCTCGCTGACGGGAGCCCTGTTCACGCTCAGCCGTCCGGCAACGGGGCGGCAGCGAAGAACTGTTGTATAGCATGAACCGTGCAGCGATCCAGTCAGATCGCTGTACCAAAGGTGAGGTAAATCACATGGCGACAGCGAAACCTGCCAAGGCAGACAGCAAGAAAACTGACCGGAAAGAACAGCGAAAGGCGCTCCAGCTTGAGTTCGCCCGCCTGCAGCGGCAGCTGCTGGAGACAGATGTATCGCTCATCGTTCTGCTGGACGGATGGGAATCCTCCGGCAAAGGCCGCCTGATGCGCGACCTTGTGCGCAGACTCGATCCGCGCTACTACGAAGCCTCGGTGATCGATCCGCCGACGGCAGATGAAACGAAAAATGTCTTGCTCTGGCGTTTCTGGCGGGCGATCCCGCGGCGCGGGCGGATCGCCGTGCTGAATCACAGCTGGTACAGCGAGCTCCTGAACGATCTGTCCGTATCCCCCAGCGAGCGGGAGCAGCAGCTGAAAGCCTTCCGCGATTTTGAAAAGACGCTTCGCAATGACGGCATGGTTGTGATCAAGTTTTTCCTGCAGCAGTCAAAGCGCGACATGAAGACCAACATAAAAAAGCTGAAGAAGGATCCCGATCGGCGTTTTCTCGTCTCGGAGCGGGACGAAAAACAGCTGGCAGACTATGACGATTACGCGAAACATTTCGCCTCAATCCTGGACGAGTGCGACGCGGGCGGGTACGGCTGGACAATCATCGAGAGCAGCAAGAAGAAGCCGGATGCTGCTGCGGCACTGACTCACGTGCTGCAGGCACTGGGCACAAAACTGCAAGCGGAGCCGGACAAGAAACCTGAAGCGCCGGACAAGAAAACGAAATCGGCTCGACCGGTCTCTTCCCTCGATCTCGACGAAAAGCTCAGCCGCGAGGAGTATGACCGGCTGAAAAAGCCGCTGCAGGAGGAGGCCGGTGATCTGCTCTACCGCATGTACACGCGGCAAAAGGCTGCCGTGCTTGCCTTTGAAGGTACGGATGCCGCCGGCAAAGGCGGCGCCATTCGCCGACTCGTCGCCGACATGGATCCCCGCGGTTACGATATCGCAACGACGGCAGCACCGGACGCCACGGAACAGCAATATAATCATCTCTGGCGTTTCATGCGGGACATGCCGCAAAACGGAAAACTCACCGTATTTGACCGGTCCTGGTACGGGCGTGTTCTGGTGGAACGGATCGAGTCGCTGACGCCTGAATCGCGCTGGCTTGAAGGCTATGACGAAATCAACGCATTTGAGCATCACCTGGTGAGCGAAGGACGTCTCGTCCTGAAGTTTTTAATCGTGATCGACAAAGATGAGCAGAAGAGACGCTTTGACGCGCGTGCCGAAGATCCGGACAAGACGCATAAACTGACGGATGAAGATTGGCGGAACCGCGAAAAATTCGATCAGTATCTGGATGCCATGGACGACATGGTGGTGCGTACATCGACGGACGAGGCTCCCTGGATCGTCATCCCCGGCACAGACAAGCGATACGCCCGCATCGCCGTTCTTCAGGCGTTCGTCAGGCAGGCAAGAGACTGGCTGGAGAAGGACGAAAAAGCAGCGCAGATAGTCGGCAGGGATAAAAAGCGAAACAAGAAAGCGAAAAAGAAGAAATAGCTGCACGCAAATCAGGCAATTAAATGACTGTCACTCCACGATTTCGCCGCTCGTACGAAGACCTCACGGTGACGCTTGTGCCGGCTGCGGTCAGCCGGTGTTAATCCGCTCAACCTGCATCTTCAGATCATTGAACTGATTGTATGCGATTTGCTTATCCTTCTGCAGCCGGCCGACCACGATGCCTGCGGCCACACAAGCGTGCTCTGCGAAGCGGATAATGGCATCTTGCGAAAAATCGGATGCAGCAATGAATGTCTCGTACTGATCTTTCGGAATCAGCAAATGACGTGCCAGACCATCTGCCTCTCTTTCTCGCACTTCGGAAGGAGCCAGGCTGAGATGCCCGGTCAGCACATGTGCCAGTTCGTGAAAGAAACTGAACCAAAAACGATCCGCATACTTCCCGCGAGCAGTCAGTCCAATGACGATCGATTTTCCGTGCAGCATGGAAACACCATGCAAAAAAGACCCCCGGACATGATTCAAAAAAATGAGGCTGATGCCGCAGGACAAGAGAGCATCCGTCAGTTCAGCCATGATCTGTTCAGGATTTTGTCTTGTCATGGAGCGGAAATGCGGCAGAAGCCGCTCCAGACTGCCGTGATCAAATGGCGGCGACGGTATCGCTCTGGCCATCCGTTTCACTTGCTGCAGCCAGGCAAGTGAGGCATAGATGCTTTTATCCGACTTGCCAAGCCGCCTGAACGCCAGTCCCGCTGCGGGCATAGCCATAAGAAGATCGAGTTTTGCCACTTCGAAATACTGCCTCAGCTGTACGACACGCTTGCTCCACTCCTTTTCACGTGTCAGCCAGCCTGCTTTCACCATCTCACTGTATGGCATCAGCCTGGCTAATGTAATTTCTTCCTCCAAGCTATTTTCAATTTTTACCTTGACAATCTGTTCTCTGTAACTGGCTTCGAGCTTGAGCCAAAACGGTGCCGGAACACCCAGCACCATTTCGAGACGCACAGCAACGTCCGGTGTCAGCTGCACATCACCATTAATAAGCCTGCTGATATGCTTTTCTGACATATCCATGCGCAGCGCGAACTCTTTTTGCGGCATATGGCGGTCCGCCAACTGCTCCCGTATGGTGGCACCAGGTGGAATGGCCAGATGTGTGCGGCTGTTCAGCATAATCATTTTTCCTTTCAGTGATAGTCAATAATCCCGATAATGCAGGCAACCCAGGGATGCGCACCCGTTATGCTAAACACCAATCGATACGGGTGCACAAGATCTACTGCATACTGCTGTTTTCGATTTCCCTTCAGTTCATGGCAGCGTCCGATCCGATGCATGACCATCACTTCAACAGACTCTGCGGCAGAGATTTCATTAATGCGCTGCACAATTAACTCGGCCATTCTTCTGCCATATTGAGCGAGCGACTTGCCGTAATCAAGGCACGTCCGTTCCAGTTTTCGGCTGCTGAAGCATATCTCCATCGGCCACCTCTCAAGGAAATTAACCTCTGAGGTTAATTTATACTATATGAATTGCTCATTGAAGTCAATATTTAATCGACAGCAACCGCCCCACCGCGTCTGCATACGGCAAGTTTCCAGAAAAGCATTTGCCCGTCTCCATGCTAAAATGATGAAAACGCCAGAAGGAGACCACATGGACGTCACGGTAATCGGAATTGCAGGCGGCACCTCGTCGGGAAAGTCGACGCTGGTCGATCTGTTCAAGCAAAAATTCGGCGATCGTGTCGCCGTGATCTCACAGGATGCTTATTACCAGGGCTTCCATGATGTACCGATTGCAAAACGGCGCAAGCTGAATTACGACCATCCGGAAGCCTTCGATCTCGATCTGATGGTCGAGGCGGTGACCCGCCTGAAGTCGGGCAAGCCGGCCGAAATCCCGGTCTATAACTTTGTTGATTTTTGCCGTGAGGCAAAAACGGTGTCTCTCGAGCCGCGTCAGATCGTTCTCTGCGAGGGACTGCTCGTGCTCTGGTACGAGCCGCTGCGCAGGCTCTTCGACCTCAAGCTTTTTGTCGACGAAGATTCGGATCTGCGCCTGATCCGCCGCATCCGCCGCGACCTGAACGAGCGCGGACGCTCACTCGACAGTGTGCTCAATCAGTACGAAGCAACCGTCAAGCCGATGCACGAGCAGTTTATCCTGCCGTCCAAACGATACGCAGACATTATTTTGCCGGTCGGTGTCAGCAACAAGCCGGGCACCGGCATTCTCCTGAACCACCTGCAGGGCATCATCGACGCCAGACGCGAAAAATAGCCGCGTCCGCAAAAAAGTACCGCTATCCGAAGACAGCGGCACTTTTCTTGGTTCGTATGCCGCCGCGTCAGAGACGCCGTCGGCTTATTTGGCTAGTCGGCAAATGTTTTTACGATGTCTGCATGATTCGAGACGGCCACAAATCCGGACACTTCGATGCTGTCCAGCGAAGAGTCGCCGGGATTCATGATGAAGTCGCTGACTTCGTATTTGCCCATGCCGTTGTCACCGCGTCCGAGCCTGAACTCGACACCGTCGATTTTGACGTTCTCGATCGTCGACTTCTCGGCGTTCACCGCGAATGCGGCCGCCTGCAGATGATTCGTCGGGGGCAGGTTCACCGTAAACAGAAGATTGCTGAATTCGAGATCCTTGATCGTGGCACCGTTCAGATTGCCGAATATAGCTCCCTGATACTGTTCATTCTGATCCAGCTTGCGGCCGGCGATTGCGATCGAAATATTGTCGAGCGCGTGCCCGTTGCCTTCGATCGTGCCGCCGAAATCGGATACCATGTCAAACGTTTTGCCGTTGAAATCGAGGTCGGCACTGATGATGTATTTGTCAAACGACTGGCCGCTGTCGTCCGTGCCGAAGAAACCGTAGCGGCCGTTCAGCTCGAGATCCTCGACGCTGCTTACGATTTTGCTTCTGCCTTCCGTGTAATTCAGCCAGACCGTTTTGCCGGCAGTATTCTCTTCGTAGTAGCGGATCGACTCGTCGATGATCTCTTTTTTTCTCAGCCGTATCTGCTCGATGACAGCCTCGTCTTCCGTCGTGTAGATGTATCCGAGGCGCTTGATATAGGCGTGCGGATCGATCGGTGTCACGTCGACATCATCGAGGTCGTCCTCGTCCTCAGCGTCGGCCTCGTCAGCATCTTCAGGTGCTTCATCAACGCTCTCTTCCAGCGGCGGCAGCTCTTCCTCACCATCGTAGACGGCGATGTCGTCAGGAAATTCTTCGAGCAGCTGTTCGTAGATTTCACGTTCGCTCGGAATCAGTTCACCGTGAACGTACGAGGAGAAGTCGTATGGAATTGTCGCTTCTTTGTCTTCGTAGTAGCCTTCCATCGTGTAGCCCGTTTTATCGACAAGCCGCAAAGCCGCCGGAGTCAGGGGCTGTACCGGTGAATCCGACGTTATGTTCTTGGAGAACATGACTTCTTCCGTCATGCTGTCGACATATCTGACGACACCCTGGGGAATCCAGCGTGCGTAGATCGTTATGCTCTCCTCGACCCGATCGGCACTGAAGTCCCAGCGATCTTCGGCCCGGAATTCAATAATCGGCTGATTATTCTCGTCCAGCTCCGGCTCGAGCGGGCCCTTGTACCAGCCGGCCAGAATGTGGCCGTCCTTGACCGGACGGATCAGCATATTGGTCGTGCCGCGAGGCTCAAATATCAGCGAGCCTTTCAGATAATACGTCTCGCGGATCTCTTTCGTGTTAATCATGCCGCCCATCGCATGGTACGTAACCTGGCTCTCATAACCCCATTCCCGCGGGTCGATGGCACCGCCGATGCGGGCGCACCCTGCCAGTCCCGCGCTCATCACAAGGACAAGTAATACGGCAATGAGTTGTCTTGTTCTTTTCATGTTCATCATTAACTCCTAAGTCGTCACTTCACGCCCGACACTGGACTTTTGCTAACGGAGCCAGAGGATCAGAAACAACGCCAACCCCCCGAATATGATCAAGCCGTAAAGAAGGACTGATGCAACCGAACCAAGATAGAAGTAAAACATCTCTTTTTTGGTCCAGGGCATTTCACCGTCCAGCCTGCGCGGCAGTTTTTCTGACGACTGCGCCGGTGTGTTGATGCGAACGCCGGACGAATCCCAGATGCTTTTGCGCACCCCGGGCATGTCCATATCCGCGATCACGCGGCCGTCATCAACGAATTCTTCCTTCGGTTTTTTCATTTTCCTGCTCACAAGCGTAACTGTCTCAGAACCCTTTTTCTCAGGCGGAGATGTCCCCCTTCACTTTCGCATTGTAGGCCGCCACTTCGTCATCGAACAAATGGCAGGCCACTTCGTGGCCGTCGTCAATATTCGCAAGCACCGGCACCTCTTTGGCGCACCGTTCCATTGCGTAAGGACAGCGCGTTCTGAACTTGCAGCCGGACGGCGGGTTGGCCGGGCTTGGGATATCGCCAGCCAGGACGATGCGGTTCATGCGGTAATCGGGATCGGCTACCGGCACGGCCGACAGCAGCGCTTTCGTGTAAGGATGCGACGGTTTGTCAAACACGCTTTCCTTATCCCCGATTTCCACAATGCTGCCGAGATACATGACGGCGATTGTATCGGATATATGCTCGACGACCGACAGGTCGTGCGAAATAAACATGTACGTATAACCAAACTCATCCTGCAGATCCTGCATCAGATTCAGAATCTGAGCCTGAATCGAAACGTCAAGCGCGCTGACCGGTTCGTCACAGATGATGAAGTCGGGATTCAGGGCCACGGCACGAGCGATGCAGATGCGCTGTCGCTGGCCGCCGGAGAATTCATGCGGGTAGCGCGAGAAATACTGCGGCTGCAAACCACAGGAACGCATAACCTTCATAATGTGCTGGCGGTATTGATCGGCCGGCACGATATTATGTTCCCTGACCGCCTCGCCGATAATTTCACCGACCGGCATCCGGGGTGACAGACTTGAGTACGGATCCTGAAAAATCATCTGCAGCTGAGGCCGCATTCTTCTCAGTTCTCGCTTGCTCAGCTTGGCCAGATCTCTGCCTTTGAATGACACCTTGCCGCCGGTCACATCATGCAGGCGGAGAATCGTGCGGCCGACGGTCGTCTTGCCGCAGCCTGACTCACCGACAAGCCCCATGGTCGTGCCGCGCTCAATGCTGAACGACACATCGTCGACAGCCTTGACAGCGACACGATTTTTGCCGATGCCGCCGCCGTAATAATATTTTTTTAGATTTTCAACGACTAAAATGCTGCTGTTATCCATGCTCATTCCACCTCGCCCCGCTCGCTTGCAGCGGAGACATCCTCAACGGTTGCTTCCCGGTCCAGCTCAGCCTGCCTGGCCATTGCCGCTTCATCGTAAAGCAGGCAGGCGGCTCTGTGCGTGTCGGAAAACGGGATCAGATCAGGGTATGGACCGAGACAGACCGGCATGGCGCGCTCACAGCGATTGTAGAAATAGCAGTGATCCGGCATGTTGATCGGGTTCGGCACCTGGCCGGGGATGCTGTAAAGTCTATCGACCCCCTGGTCGACGCGCGGCTTCGAAAGCATCAGCCCCACCGTATACGGGTGTTTCGGACTGTGGAAAATTTCCCGCACCGTTCCTTCTTCAATGATGCGGCCGGCATACATGACGACGACCTGGTCCGCCATTTCGGCGATGACGCCGAGGTCATGCGTGATCAGCATGATGCTGCCGTTGATCTTATCCTTGATGTTGCGCAGGAGTTCGAGAATCTGGGCTTGAATTGTTACGTCGAGTGCCGTTGTCGGCTCGTCCGCGATAATCAGACGCGGATCGCAGATCAACGCCATCGCGATCATGACACGCTGGCGCATGCCGCCTGACAATTCGTGAGGATAGCTTTCATAAACGCGCTCACCGTCGGCGATACCGACCGTTTTCAACATCTCGATCGAACGCTTTCTGGCGCTGTCAGCCGTCGAGTCCGGCACGTGCAGCATGACGACCTCGTCGAGCTGGCGGCCGATCCGGAAAACAGGATTGAGGCTCGTCATCGGTTCCTGAAAGATCATCGAAATTTCTTTGCCGCGAATGTGGAGCATTTCGTTCATCGGCACTTTCGGAATGTCATATACTTTTCCGTCCGTCGCCTTGTAGCGGATGCTGCCCTCCACGATCTGGCCCTGCGGTGCCTGCACCAGCTGCATCAGAGACAGGCTGGTCACCGACTTGCCGCAGCCGGACTCGCCCACAATCCCGACCGTCTTGCCAGTCGGCACATCAAAGCTGACACCGTTTACCGCGCGCGTTGTGCCGACATCCGTGAAGAAGAACGTATGCAGGTTGTCAAACTCAACAACGTTATTGGGATCACGCATTTTGGTCAGATATTCGGACGGATCAACGTTCTCGCGCCTTTTTTTGCGTTCGAACTCCTTCATGACCCGCATGTTGGCTTTCGAGATCGCCCGCTCTTCCTTGAGTGTCAGGTACGTCTGATCATCGACGCCCTTTATTTGTTTTTTATTTTTTTTCAATTTCAATGCCATGTCGTTACCTTTTTGCCTTCGGATCAAATGCGTCTCTGAGACCGTCGCCCACGAAGCTGAAACCGAGCACGGTGATGATAATCAGCACACCGGCCGGGACCCACATGTTGGGATAGTTCGCGAGAATCTCCTGTCCCTTGGAAGGATCGGCCAGCGCAATCATCGACCCCCACGCCGCCTTCGGGAACGGCACGCCGATACCGAGATAGGATAAGGTCGATTCGTAGAGAATGATGCCGCCGAGCCCGAGCGTCGCCGTAACAATCAGCTGGGGAATGGCATTCGGTACAAGGTGCTTGAATATTTTCCTTGATGTGCGGATGCCGGTCGTTTCAGCCGCCAGCATAAATTCCTGTTCACGCAGAGAGAGAATCTGGCCGCGGATCAGGCGTGCGACGCCCGTCCATCCCATCAGGGTCAGGAATGCCATCAGATAATAGATGCGGTGTTCGGCTGGAATACTTTCTATGGAGGCTATCGTTGCGGACAATATCAGCAGTATGGGCAAACCGGGCAGACTGGCGAAAATATCGACGATACGCATGACCAGCTGATCGACCCAGCCGCCGAAGTAGCCGGCCAGTCCTCCCAGCACAATACCGATCAGCGTCTCGAGAATAATCACGATAAACGCGATCACAAGCGAGATGCGCCCGCCGTACATCAGGCGGACAAGAATGTCAAAGCCGTTCGTATCGGTTCCGAGCGGATGCTCCGACGACAGCGGCGCTTTGTACAGCACAATGGTCTGCGACTTGTCGTAAAACGTGTAGTCCTGTCCGTCGGCGCCTTCATAATCTGCTTTCGTCACAAGATCGGAAATACGCTCAATCCGGTGTACTTCTGTTTCACCGTAAGCATAGATCATGTCCGTGATCAGCGGTCCGACGAAGGAAAAGAGGAATACGAAGATCACCATTATCATGCCGGCGATGGACAGCTTGCTTCGCAGAAACCGTTTTGCCACCATGCGGCCCGGTGAAATCACGCGGAAATTCTCCTCAAAACCGCGTATTTCATCTTCCTGCGCGTGATCAACCGGGCGGTCGACCGCGCCTGGTGCCGGCATGCGGGTCATATTCTGTCCAGCCATCTCTATGTTCTGCGCGACCTCAGGCTTGAATGTCTCATCAATGCCATGCTCGACTGCGCTCTTTTTTTCAATATCTTTTGGATTCATGACCGCCCCCCTAACGCAGTTTGACCCGCGGGTCGACTACCGTGTAACTCAGGTCAGACAACAGCATGCCGACAACCGTCAGGATCGCGAGGAACATGTTGTAACCCATTACGAACGGTATGTCACCGCCCCGCGTCGCGCGCAGCGCCATGTAGCCGATACCGGGCAACGCAAAAACCGTCTCCGTAATCATGGCGCCGCCGAATAAACTTGGCAGCAGACCGGACAGCGTGGTTACGAGTGGTATCAGCGTATTCCGAAAGGCGTGACTGTAAATGACTTTCCGCTCGGAGAGCCCTTTCGCTCTGGCGGTGCGGATATAATCGGACCCCATGACTTCAAGCATGTTGGTTCTCGTATAGCGCATCAGTCCGCCGATGCCGAGAAGCGTCAGCACGGTGATCGGCAGGACGAGATGCCACAGCTTATCGCCGAGCAGCGCCCACTGTTCATTTTCCCTGAAAATTCGCGTCGCCGTCGTCAGGCCCTGCAATGGGAACCAGCGGAGACGTATGGAAAATAAATTCATCAGGAGCGCAGACAGGAAAAAGGATGGCAAAGCCGTACCGATCATGGCAAATACGGAGACAGTGTAGTCATATTTGCTGTATTGCTTCACGGCAGCTTTAATGCCTAACGGAATTGATATCAGCGTCTGCAGGACGAATGCCATGGCGGCTATGCCGAATGAAAGCCACATGTAATCGCCGATAACCTCACTGACCGGGCGTCCGAACATGAAGGAGAAACCGAGATCGCCCCCCAGCGCACTGGTCAGCCAGTTCCCGTAACTTTTCATGATCCCGGTGAAACTCTTGTCCGCCAGCCCGTACAGTTCTTTAAGACGCATCACGTCGTCCTGCGTCATCTGGCCGTTTGCCAGTGCAGCCGCAGTCTGCGTATCGATGTAGTCGGCCGGCATCAGCATGACAAGCATGTAGATCAGGACGGAAACACCGACCAGAATCAAAACCGCCAGCAGCAACCTCTTTATGACATATTTACCCATATTACAAACACCCGTTGATGCCCGCGGCCGCCGGTTGGTCAGCGTAAACGAAAGACACTGTCCACTCACCGGTCACGGGTATTAAGAGATTCATTCCCCCTACCCTCTTGATTATCTTTGTCGGAAAACAAGCGGATATAAAATACTGACGCGGGCGGTACGCTCGAAAGCGTACCGCTCCTGCGCCAGTTTCAGTATTATCAGGCAACGATTTCTCGCGTCAAGACAATGTGACCTTATCAGTCATTCAGTTCAACATTCCAGACCTTCGCAAGCGGGCTCTGGAACGGTGTAACATCTTCGCCTGAAATGAGCGTGTCAGCATTGATCACGTCACTATTGAAAACGAACATGTTCTTTCTCTGATACGTCGGAATCTCGACTGCCATACCGGTTGAAAGCTCAAGCGCTCTGGCGTAGATTTCACGACGTTCTTCCTGGTCGAGCGTCCTTCTGCCGGCCATGATCAGATCGTTCAGCTCAACGAGCGCCGCTTTCTGGTCATCACTGCCGTTCTGGAACAGCCATGTGGATCCACGGCCCTTCGGGCTGTCAGCTTTGTTGACTTCGGGATCGGAATGCCAGATCTGGAACATATCCGGATCGACGCCGCCGCTGCCCCAGGCAGCTGCCCACATCTGGACGCCGGATTCATAGGCTGTACCGAGTTTGCCGAGCAGGTTGGCGTCGATTTCGATGTCTACTTTGACACCGATCTTCTCCATGACCTGCTGGAAGTCGAGACCGATTGATCCGGCCGGATGATCTTCCGCAGCGCCCGGCAGCGTGAACTTGATCGTCACTTGCTCACCGGCCTTTTCGTGGTCTTCCGGATAGGTCATCACGTTTGCCGCTTCATCGTAGATGTAGCCGGCTTCAAGGAAGAGCGCCTTGCTCGTGTCACCGGTTCCGTCATACGGGAAGAGGTCAGCCGGATCGTCCGGGTACGCCCACTGGACTTTCGTCATCGTGCGGTAGTTGACCGAAGCCAGTTCGCCGTAGTAGTTGTCGACGGAGAGCTGGACATTCAGGGCGTGCGCGATCGCCTTGCGGACATTCCAGTCGGGGAACGCCTGACCCTGGATGCCGATGTAGCCGTAGCCGTCATTGTCAACCAGTGTATAGGACAGTTTGGCGTAGTCGCCTTCGCCGGCCGTGATGTCATTGACGATCTCGGTCGAGGCGGACGGATCGGAGTAATGGACTGTATCGGTCAGGAGCGAATCAAGCTCAGCGCCCAGGGTGATTTCCTGATAGCGGAAGTTCTTGATTTTCGGCGAACCGAGTACGAAATCCTCAAACGCCGTGTAAGTCACGACATTGTCTGTGTAGTCCTGGAAAACGTAAGGACCGGCACCCATCGGCTGCGTGTTCTTTTCTTTCAGGAACTGCATGAAATCGGGGTTTCCGATGTCAACACCGAACTCATTGAGTTCACCGGTGTAGCCTTCGGTGTAGTAGTGCATCGGCACAACCAGAACGCCCATCTTGAAGATAGCCGTCGGGTCAACACCTTGCACGTTAAACGCGATGTATTCGCGCTCGACGCCGTCTTCGCCCATTTCGGTACCTGATGTGATACCGGCAATGCTCGCAACGCCGCCTTCAACCTGGCCTTCATTCAGGAAGTACAGATCCTGGACATAATTCTGGATTGTTTTGTCACCGGCTTTTTCATAATTGATGCCGGCATCCGTGAAGTCATAACCGTAGTTGCCTACGATGTTTGCCCAATAAACACTCGCGTCGAGCGTATCGGCTGTCAGATCGTACTCATTGCCGAGCGAATCAACAAAGATGGTTTCTTTGACGACTTCTTCTTCAGC
>LSQX01200949.1_pt2 | contig 12614 bp, 8 predicted proteins | sample 654561 | NCBI WGS metagenome assembly LSQX01 (sample SAMN04489861, study PRJNA283612) | anaerobic digester metagenome | isolation source: 4 biogas reactors fed with cattle manure at either 37C or 55C with and... | place: Denmark: Kongens Lyngby | collected 2014 | reverse complement strand
GCTGAAGAAGAAATAAATGCCGCGCTGCGCAAAGGGACGCTGGAGGGCAGGATAGTCCCCGTCCTCTGCGGCTCAGGAACAATGAATTACGGTATGCAGCCTTTACTGGATCTGATACAGAGCGCGCTGCCTTCCCCGCTGGATAAACCTCCCGCAAAAGGTACCGTCCCCAACAAGGAAGAAGAAGTAATCAAAAAAGCCGATCTGAATGAACCTCTCTCAGCCCTGGTTTTTAAGACACTGGCGGACCCCTATGTGGGCAGAGTAAACTACTTCCGGGTTAATTCAGGAGTATTAAAGGCCGATGCCCAGGTATATAATTTTAATAAAGAAAAGATGGAGCGTATTGGAAGTGTTTTCTTTATGCGGGGGAAAAACCAGCTGCAGACAGATAAAATTGTTGCCGGCGATATCGGCGCTGTGGCCAAGTTGGCGGTGACCGCCACAGGGGATACGCTGGGTGATAAAGGCAGCCCCGTTATCTTCCCGCCGATCGATTTTCCTGCCCCGGTAATTAGTTTTGCTGTTGAGCCAAAATCCAAGGGCGATGAAGAAAAGGTGAGCGCAGGCCTGCACCGTTTTCTGGAAGAAGATCCGACTTTCCGCATGGAAAGAAATACAGAAACAAAGCAGATCCTTATCTCCGGTATGGGGGATACCCACCTCGACGTTATTGTAGAGCGTCTGGCCAAAAAATTCGGTGTGGAAGTCAATCTTACGCCGCCTAAAATTCCCTATAGAGAAACCATCCGCGGGACATCCAAAAAAGAGGGTAAATATAAGAAGCAGAGCGGCGGACGCGGCCAGTATGGTCATGTTTTCCTGGAGATAAGCCCTATGCCCCGGGGTGAAGGCTTCGTTTTTGAAGATAAGATTGTTGGCGGAGTTGTACCCCGCCAGTATATACCGGCTGCGGAGAAGGGTGTTGTTGAAGCCATGGCCGAAGGCAATCTGGCCGGTTATCCGATGGTGGATATTAAAGTTTCCCTTTACGATGGTTCTTACCATACGGTAGACTCATCCGAGATGGCTTTTAAAATTGCCGCTTCCATGTCGTTAAGGGGTGCTATCGACCAGGCCGATCCCGTCCTTCTGGAGCCGATTATGGTTGTAGAGGTAACTGTTCCGGAGAATTATATGGGCGATATTATGGGTGATCTGAACAGCAGGAGAGGCCGTATCCAGGGGATGGTCCCCGGTGAGGGTGAGCAGACGATCAAGGCGCAGGCCCCCATGGCTGAAATGTATGATTATGCGATAGATTTACGCTCAATGACGCAGGGTAGAGGCTCTTTCGTAATGAAATTTTCTCATTACGAAGAAGTTCCTTTCCAGGAAGCGGAGAAAATCATTGCCGCTGTTAAAGCTGAAAAAGAGGGAAATTAAGGTTTTTTTGACAACCTAAAGCGGAAAGCTCCCCGGATTAAGCGGGGAGCTTCCTCAACTTCAAAGAGGTGAAGATCTTGGCCGGCAAAATAAGGATAGGCGTTTTATTTGGGGGGCGTTCAGGTGAACACGCCGTTTCGTTGCTTTCTGCCGCCTCGGTCATGGCCGCGATGGATAAAAACAAATATGATCTCATTCCCATAGGTATTACAGAAGATGGCCGGTGGCTGGCAGGAGGGGACCCGCTCCAGGCGCTGCGGCAAAAAGAAGTACCGGGAGACTGTTTCTTCGCCGCTCTGGCAACTGATCCCCTTTCTCCGGGATTAATTCTTTTTCAGGAGCATGGTTTCAAGGAGAATGATTTCAAGGAGAAGGGCAGGGAGATGGAATTTATCCCCCTGGATGTTGTTTTCCCGGTTCTCCACGGGCCCTATGGTGAAGACGGCACAGTTCAGGGTTTGCTTGAGCTTGCGGGCGTACCCTATGTGGGTGCAGGCGTACTTTCTTCCTCTGTCGGCATGGATAAAGAGTTTATGAAAATCCTTTTCCAACATAGTGGGCTCCCTGTTGCCGATTTTATTGCCTTTAAGGATTACCGGTGGGACAGGGAACGGAATTCTATCATCGAAATGATTGAGAAAAAAATAGGTTACCCCTGTTTCATCAAACCTGCCAATTTGGGGTCCAGCGTGGGAATAAGCAAGGCTTCGGATCAGGGGGAGCTTATTGCAGGAATAGAAGCAGCTTTGCGCTATGACCGAAAAGCAATTGTGGAGACTTTTATTGACGGGCGGGAAATAGAATGCAGCGTCCTTGGAGGCGACGACCCGGTTTCATCCGTACCCGGGGAGATTATCCCCAGCGGCGATTTTTACGATTACCGGGCAAAGTACATCGATAACCGCTCCAGGCTGATCATTCCCGCACCCCTGGAAGCGGAGGCCGGGGAAAAAATAAGGCGCTATGCCATACAGGCTTTTCAGGCAATAGAATGCAGCGGCCTGGGGAGAGTTGACTTTTTTTACCGGGAGAAAGAAAAGGAGATCTACGTCAGCGAGATCAATACCATGCCGGGTTTTACAGAGATCAGCATGTATCCCAAGCTCTTGGAGCACAGCGGTCTACCCTATGGAGAACTGATCGACAAATTGGTGGAGATCGCCTTGGAGAGGCAGCGGCAAAAAAGCAGGCTCCTGACCGGATATAAAATCTAGCACTACAGCGAAAGATTGCCTTTTTCGTTATTTCGCTAAGCCACGGGGACGGTTCGAGACCACTGAAAAACAATAGGTTTTTGTCTGTCATTCGGAGACGAAGTCGAAGAATCTTATGTTTTCAATAACTTTAAGATCCTTCGCTTACGCTAAGGATGACAAAAGCGGCTTGTTAACACTTTCTTAATGTAGTAAAATATGACCAGCATAATCGTAAATTAAATGTACTGCTCAGGGGTTAAAAGTGGGAAGACGATGGAACCGTCCCCCTGCTTCGCGGTGTAACAGATCATCTCTTAGACTGAGTAGTTACAATTATATTCGAATATGGCAATATGGAAGGTTTTGGCGAAAAGCAGGAGGTTGTTTAATGATGATCGAGAAAAACGCATGTAGGGTAAAAAAAGGGATGGTCGGGATACAAAAAGGCGGGGTTATCATGGATGTTACCGGTCCCGAGCAGGCTAAAATCGCTGAGGCGGCAGGTGCGATGGCGGTAATGGCCCTGGAAAGAGTGCCGGCGGATATCAGGGCTGCTGGTGGTGTGGCGCGCATGGCGGATCCCCAGATTATTCAGGAGATCATGGATGCCGTTACTATTCCTGTTATGGCCAAGTGCCGTATAGGGCATTTTGTCGAAGCGCAGATACTGGAAGCCCTGAGTGTGGATTATATAGATGAAAGCGAGGTCCTTACTCCTGCGGATGAAAAGTATCATATTAACAAACATCAATTTACGATACCTTTTGTCTGTGGCTGCAGAGACCTGGGCGAAGCCCTGCGCCGTATCGGGGAAGGTGCATCCATGATTCGCACCAAAGGCGAGCCGGGGACCGGCAATGTGGTTGAGGCGGTGCGGCATATGCGCCGGGTGATGGATGAGATCCGACAGGTACAAGGCGCCCCTGATGATGAGCTTATGACGCTTTCCAAGGAGATGGGAGCCCCGTACGAGCTAGTCCTGGAGGTTAAAAAACGGGGGAGGTTGCCTGTAGCCAATTTTGCCGCCGGGGGAGTTGCCACCCCTGCTGATGCGGCCTTAATGATGCAGCTGGGGGCAGACGGGGTTTTTGTCGGTTCTGGCATTTTTAAGTCCAAAGAACCGGAGAAAAGGGCCAAGGCAATTGTTGAAGCGACTTTGCATTACGATAATCCCGAGCTCCTGGCGAAGATCTCCCGCGGGCTGGGCGAAGCGATGCCCGGGATCGATGTTAAGTTGCTGACCGATGCGGAGCGTATGCAGATCAGGGGAGTATAAAGAGTATAAGGTTGTATATAGGCAGTATAAGGGTTTAATAATTACTGAAGGCAGCCTTGACAGGCTGATTGTTCTTGAAAAATACTATTGAAAGGGTTTCCGCCCTTTCTTTTTCATTTATTTTCAAAAAGGAATCCCGGAAAAAATCAAGAATATAACCAATTAGCACAGGTAATGCCTGCGACAGTGCGACAGGAGACGGTTTTCTCTGTCGCATCGCATCCCTGTCGCATCGGGGTCAGGCTGAAACAGAGAACCGTCCCCTGTTGCACCACCCTGTGGCACCCTGTTGCACCCAGTTGCAAGGGAAGGTTGCTAGATCTGGGATGGGGGGGAACCGTTTTGGACGATCCACTATTAAAAAATGCATTGCACGTTAATTCTCTGGATAAGTGGCGGGAACTCTGTCTCAACTGTCGGCGCTGTCCGTTGCGCCAGGGGGCTGCGAATGTAGTTTTTGGTGAGGGCGACCCACACGCCGGAATTATGTTTATTGGTGAAGGCCCGGGCGGCGAGGAAGATAAAATAGGCCGTCCATTCGTGGGCATGGCCGGCAAGCTGCTCGATCGCATTTTTGCAGCCGCCGGATGGAAGAGGGAGGAGCTTTATATTGCCAATATCGTTAAGTGCCGTCCTCCCGGGAACCGCAACCCGTTGCCGGAGGAGATTGGGATCTGTTATCCCCTCTTGGAGAAACAGATTGAGCTGATCGATCCGCAGATTATTGTAACACTTGGCGCCGTGTCCGCAAAGGTACTCCTTGGTTCCCCGAACTTATATATAACCAAAGAACGGGGAAAATGGCATCAATTTGGCAGTCGCATGCTGATGCCCACATTTCACCCGGCGGCCCTTTTACGCGATCCGGCGAAAAAACGTCCTGTATGGGAGGATATCAAGCAGGTAATAGCCCTTTATAGTGAAATTAACCCGAAGGGGAACTGAAATAGATGATGTATGGAAAAATTTTACTGGTAGAGGATGAAAAAACCCTGGCTAAAGCGCTCAAGTTTGGCCTTGAAAAAGAAGGTTTCAGGGTTGATGTTGCCTATGATGGTGAAGAAGCTCTGCAGGTTCTCTCCGGAAGTTATCCGGATCTCGTTATTCTTGACCTGATGCTGCCCAAAATTGACGGCTATGAGGTCTGCCGTGAAATACGTCGCAGGTCGGATCTGCCGATCATCATGCTTACAGCGCGGGACGAGGATATCGATAAGATACTCGGATTGGAGCTGGGAGCGGATGATTATATGACCAAGCCTTTTAATACACGTGAGCTTTTGGCGCGCATCAAAGCTATTTTACGCCGCGCCGGTCAGGGGGGAGCTGCGGGGGAAAAGAATATTAACCTGGGGGACCTGGAAATTGATCTTATTAAACACAAAGTTGTAATTAGAGGCCGCGGGGTGCCGCTTACTTCTAAAGAATACGCCCTGCTCAGCTTTTTGGCTTCCAACCCCGGGAGGGTTTATTCCCGGGAGCAGCTTCTGAAGGAAGTCTGGGGATATGATTACGAAAGCGATCTGCGCACAGTTGATGTCCACATCAGGCATTTAAGGGAGAAAATTGAGGAGCATCCGGCAGATCCAAGTTATATTCTTACTGTCTGGGGTGCAGGCTATAAATTTAGGGAGGGATAAACCTAAGGTTTATTATGTTAAAAAGTATTCGCCTGAGGATGACAATAGCTTATCTTCTGCTTATTGTGGCGATTATGCTGGTGACGGGGATTGTGCTTTTAAATATGCTTGAGAATCATTATATCTCCGCCGAAGAAGAAAACATCGAGCGAACCGGCAGGTTGGCCTCCCAATCTATTATATCCTACTTGAGAGACGATGCTGATCCGGTTCTTTTGAGCAGCGTTGCAGAAAATATCAGCCGCCAGATTAATGCCAGGGTCGTTATTGTCGGCATGGATAATCTTGTCCTGGGAGATTCGGTGCGTATTGGAGGGCTCTCAGGTTCAACAATTGAACGCTCTGAGATTCAGGATGCGCTTAAGCTGGAAAAAGGCTGTAGTATTCAGTACAGCCATACCTCTGAGCAGTGGGTCCTCCAGGTGGCGGTTCCCGTAATGGAAGAGGACGGCACCCCGCTGGGGGTTGTCTTCCTTGCTTCCTCCCTCAATCCTGTATATGAAACGCTTGCGGCTGTTCAACGGTTTCTCCTTATGTTTACTTTCCTTGCGCTGCTCTTTGCCGGCGCACTTGTTGTCCTTTTTTCACATCATCTTACGGGGCCGATTAAAAGGCTCACAAGCGCTGCGCAACAGATGGCTGAAGGCAAACTTGACCAGCAGATACCCGTAACCTCCAGGGATGAAATAGGGCGGCTGGCGCAGCAATTTAATGTTATGGCCAGCAGAATTAAGGAGATGAACCAGCGCTTGACGCGCTTTGTGGCGGATGTATCCCATGAACTGAGAACGCCGCTGGCCTCTATACACCTCTGCCTGCAGTCAATTCAGGAATACGAGATGGAACCTGAAGAGCAAAAGGAATTTCTGGACGATATATACCATGAAACCCAGCGGTTAATATACTTGGTTGAAGATCTACTGGAGTTGACCAGGAGACAGGAAGTAGCCGAAAAAGTGGAGGTGTTCCCCTTAAAAGCCCTCCTTGAAGAAGTATTAGCCTCTATACAGCTCCGTGTGGATCGTAAGGAATTAAAACTATTTACGGAAATCGACGAAGAGCTTCCATTGCTTAATGTATCTCCGGAAGCCCTGAAAAGGGTTCTTTTTAATCTTTTGGACAACGCTATAAAGTATACTCCCCCCGGCGGATGGCTGAAGCTTATCGCTGAGAGCGACGAAAATAACGTTCGAGTCACTGTGCAGGATACGGGTTGCGGCATTCCGGTAGTGGAAATTCCATTTATCTTTGAACGCTTTTACAGGGTGGATAAAGCCCGATCCCGCTATCTGGGCGGAACAGGTTTGGGGTTGGCCATTTGCAAGGAGATAATTGAGCATTATGGAGGGAAAATCGGCCTGGAAGAAAGCCGGGAAGAGAAAGGAAGCACTTTTTACTTTATCCTGCCGGTGGAGAGGAATATACAGGAATACCGTGAAGAGTTGCAGGCAGCGGAAAGTCCCGAGCCGGTTTAATCTCAAAGGCTATCAAATTAAGTCTGTCAAATAAAAAAAGACAAAAGAGGTCAGGTTGTGATCCAGATATTCTTTTGCCGGATAAGGAAGAATTTCATAAAAAGCAGCAAGCGAATAGTTGTCTTTATGCTCCTGTCGTCTTTGTTATTTGTTTCCGCCTGTATACCCAAGGCTCCTCCCCCTTCTCAGGGAGAATCGCCGATTGAACCGGTGGTAAGCGGACTGGAAAATTCAGGAGAGCAGTTTCTCCGAGGCCGTTTCTCCGTAGTAAACCCTGAGATGACAGTTTATTCCCTGTCGGTATCCGATACGGGCAGCAGTATCCTTTTCAGCTTGGATTCACGTTCTGTAAATATGATCGATGATCAGGGACAGCTAAAATGGGAATTTACCCCCGAAGGCCTTCCTCTATCCGCTGCGCTGACACCTGATGGGCGTTACCTGGCTGCAGGCACAGATCAGGGCAAGGTATATTTCATGAACGATAACGGACGTGTTCTCTGGGAAAACAATTTTACAGGGAAAGTTGAGCTGCTTGCCCTTGCAGATGACGGAGCTTATTTAGCGTTTTCGCTGGCAGAAGAAGACGGACATACCCTTTATCTCCTGGACCAGTGGGGAACAACGCTCCAGGAAACGAAAACAGGCCCTTTGCTCAAGCTGAACATCCTGCCCGGAGGCGATATTTGTTATCTTGAAAAAGGGGAGGAGGTCAATACTGTCGTATACCTGAGAGATGGCGGGGTTGTCTTTGAGGAAGAAGCTCTGCTTGCTTCTGTTTCCGGCTGCGGGAATTATGCCGTTACTTATAACGGCGATAAGATAATTTTATACAGACTTGATATCCATACAAAACCCCGGCTGATCTCCACCTGTTCGGTAAGCGACAAGATTAGCTGGCTGGAGATTGCGGATAATGGAGAACGTATTCTTGCTTACAGCTCTTTTCCCGGGTCCGGCAGCAACCTGTTTGTCTTTCATAAAGAAGGTTACCTGCTCTGGGAGAAGCGGATTCCCAGCGGATCTCTTTTGGATATCTCCTATTATGGAGAGAGGATTGTGGCTTCTTCCTGGCAGGAATACAGTGATGACTTTAACAAGGTGCTCGTTTTTGACAGTGACGGCAACATTCTGCAGAAACTGGAGATGGCAACCAGGATAGAAAAGCTGGCCCTGTCGGGTAACGGCAATATCCTCACTCTCGCCGGCAATGACGGCAACATCTTTGTTATGGATATTCCCGTTCACAGGTTCCTGACTGCGGAGGCGGATGTAACCGAAGAGAATGAGACGGAGAAGGAAATATACCATCCGGTAGCATTTGATCTTCCCGTAGATACGGCGTACCTGGAGCTTTATTTTTTTGATGAAAAAGCTGCGCACCTTATTCCCGTAAATCGCGGGATTAAAAGAAACCTGTTGACAATGCAGACCGCAATAAACGAATTGGTAAAGGGACCGCGGCGCTTAAGTAATCTCTCCCGTACCATTCCCAAGGATACCGGCATCGATATTGCTTTTAATGAAGGTATTGCAACAATCGACCTTCCGGAAGAACTGAGCGAATTGGGGAGGGCAAGCCAGATAACGGGCATTTTCAATTCTCTTATCTCTACTATTTCACAGTTTCCCTCCGTACAGGAGATACGCTTTCTGCTCTCGGGCGAAGAGGCCGCAACATTTGGTGCCGCAGACCTTTCCTTGGACAGGACTTTCCCTTCACGTTCCCCGGGGAAAAATGCAAAATTGATTTATCTCCCACACCGTTCCGGTGAACAATACTACCTGCTTCCCCGTGAGGTAATACAACTGGGGCGCAAACCTTTTACTCCCGAGGAGATGGTTAATATGGTTTTAAAGGAAAGCAGGCTTTTGTTTGATGAAGTGCCGGAACTGGCTAAAGTTGAGCTGCAGGAAGATTGTATCGTCCTGGACTGGACGCCTTCAATAATGAAATTGTTTCCATCTGGAGGCAGCCCGGAACAAAAAGCGCTGGCAGCTCTTTTTGTTGATGCACTGTTGCTTACACTGGGGGAGAATTTACCGCAGGATCGCCTGGCTTTTCAAGTGGAGGGCAACACCTGGCGGTTCCCGGCCGGATATTCTGCGCTGAACCTGGAAATCAGCCGTCCTTTTTATATTAACCCCGAGCAATAATCACCTTATGAATTGTATTCCTTTCACAGTTAAGGTAGAATAATGAAGAGGATAGTTTTAATTATACTACTTTTTAGGACAAAATATTTTTAGACAACGCTGGAATGCAAATTTTAATTAAAGGAACGTGATCGGTTTGCTTACCTTTAAAGAAGAAATCGCCGGCTTACTTTCTTCACTGACAGCGATGAGCTCTGCTGAGGTCGCTTCGTTGTTGGAGATTCCTCCTGAGGCGGGAATGGGAGAGTATGCTTTTCCTTGCTTTACGCTGGCGCGCCTGCAAAAAAAACCGCCACATATGATTGCCGCCGAACTTGTCGACCGGATAAAGCCGGGTAGTTTTCCGGGAGAAGCTCAGAATAAAGGCCCTTACCTCAATTTCTATATCAACCGCCCTTATCTCTTTGAAAAGCTATTACAAGAGATAACCGGCAGTGGTGCCGACTATGGGAAAGAGGAAGAGCATAATCATACCGTAGTTATTGATTATTCCGCGCCCAATATTGCCAAACCTTTTGGTGTGGGTCATCTGCGTTCCACTGTTATCGGCAGTGCCCTTTACCGGCTTTACAGGGCATTGGGATACCGCGTGGTGGGTATTAACCATATTGGTGATTGGGGAACGCAGTTTGGTAAATTAATCGTGGCCTTCCGGCGCTGGGGCGATAGTTCTCAGCTGGAAAAAAATCCGGCACATTATCTTTACCGGCTCTACGTGCAGTTTCACCAGGAGGCGGAAAAAGAGCCTGAGCTTGATGACGAAGCGCGTTACTGGTTCAGGCAACTCGAGTTGGAAGATGAGGATGCTGTGGGTATGTGGGAGCATTTTCGCGGTTTGAGTCTCCTCGAATTCCAGCGTTTGTACCGGCTGATGGGTATTGAATTCGATTCCTATCAAGGGGAAAGTTTTTATAACGACATGCTGGACGAAACAGTGGAACTGATGCGGGAGAAAGGCCTGCTGAAGGAAAGCGAGGGGGCCTTGCTGGCAGATCTGGAGCCCTACGGGCTGCCTCCCTGCCTGCTGCGCAAGAAAGACGGCGCAGCCCTGTACATGACCAGGGACCTCGCCGCAGCAATTTACAGGTATAAACAATATCGCTTCAGTAAACTTCTGTACGTAGTTGGGGCGGAACAAACACTGCACTTTAAACAGTTTTTTAAGCTGCTCGAGCTGATGGGTTTCTCCTGGGCCGGCGCTTGTACCCACGTTCCTTTCGGCTTGATCCATTTTAAGGATGGTAGAATGTCTACACGTGAAGGGAAAGTAATCTTTCTCGAAGAAGTGATAGACAAAGCGGTTGATATGGCGCAAAATATTATCCGCGAGAAAAACCCCGATCTGGCCAATAAAGAAGAAGCTGCAAAGATGGTTGGCCTGGGAGCGATAATATTTGGGGATTTGGTGAACGATCGTATTAAGGATGTCGAGTTCGATTGGGATAAAGTGCTTGATTTCTCCGGAGAAACGGCACCCTATATTCAATATGCCCATGCGCGCATCTGCAGCATTTTGAGAAAGGCAAGGGGGGAAAATGCAACAGCAGATCCTGATCAAGGGCGTTTGACCGATAGGGTGGCCGGTGTACTGGCCGGGGCGAAGGGCTTATTGGATGCTCCCGAAGAAGAGCAGCTTTTGATAACCCTTGCGCGTTTTAAGGAACAAATACGGCGCGCCGCGGAGGAATACCGTCCTTCTTTCCTTGCCCGCTATCTTCTTGACCTGGCCAGGGATTTTAATAAATTTTACCACAACTGCCCTGTCCTTACAGCTGCCGGCGGTTTAAAAGAGGCCAGGCTGCTGCTGATTGATGGTGTTCGTGTTGTCCTGCATAACGGACTTGACCTTTTGGGGATTGAAGCTCCGGAAGAGATGTAAACACTGAAGAGATGTAAATATTATTGTAAACATTTATAAAGGAGGTGGCAAAATTGCTGGATTTACGTTTTGTCAGGGAAAATATTCCTGCGGTACGCCGGGCGATAGAGACCAAAGGCGAACAAGCAGCCCTGGATGATTTTCTGCGCCTGGATACGAGGCGGAGAGATCTGTTGCAAGAAGTAGAGGAGCTAAAACACCAACGCAACGTTGTTTCCAAGGACGTGGGCCGGCTGAAAAAGGAAGGGCGCGATGCGGCGGAGCTTGTGGAGAAGATGCGCCTTGTAAATGAACGCATTAAAGAACTGGACGAAGAACAAAGGCAAATTGATACCACTATGGAAGAGATACTCTTAGATATTCCTAATCTGCCTGATCCCGAGGTGCCTGTAGGAACGACCGAAGAGGATAACAAGGAGGTTCGTCGCTGGGGTGATGTCCCGCAATTTGAATTTAGTCCCAGGCCTCACTGGGAGCTGGGGGAACAGCTGGGGATATTGGATTTTCCCCGAGCCGGGAAAATAACCGGTTCGCGTTTTGTGTTTTACCGGGGGGAAGGTGCCCGCCTGGAAAGGGCCTTAATCAATTTCATGCTTGACCTGCATACTTCTGAGCACGGCTACAAGGAAATTTTCCCACCCTTTTTAGTCCACAGCCGGAGCATGCTCGGCACCGGACAGCTTCCGAAGTTTGCCGAAGATGCTTTCAATGTAGCCGGGACAGAGTACTGGCTGATTCCTACGGCCGAGGTCCCGGTAACCAACTTGCATCGTGAGGAGATTCTGGAGAAGGAGCAGCTGCCCCTTTATTACGTTGCTTACAGCGCCTGCTTTCGGGCTGAAGCCGGTGCTCACGGCAGGGATACCCGGGGGCTGATCAGGCAGCACCAGTTTAATAAGGTGGAGCTGGTCAAATTCACCTTACCGGAGGATTCCAACGAGGAGCTGGAGAAGCTGGTAAATAATGCGGAGAAGGTATTGCAGCTATTGGGGATACCGTACCGGGCAATGCTCATGTGTACGGGTGACCTGGGGTTTGCAGCGGCTAAAAAATACGATCTGGAGATCTGGTATCCCGCTTATGATGCCTACCGCGAAGTATCCTCCTGCAGCAATTTTCGCGATTTTCAGGCCCGCCGGGCAGGGATACGTTTTCGGCCCGCCCCGGGGTCAAAAACAGAATTTGTCCATACACTGAACGGGTCCGGCGTTGCCATCGGGCGGACACTGGCCGCTATCCTGGAAAACTACCAGCAGGAAGATGGTAGCGTCGTTATTCCGGAAGTGTTGCGCCCCTATTTTCCTAAGGATCACGAAGGGATTATCAGGCCGGAACAGGCTTAAGGCTGCACGCGATTGATTCAACTTCTAAGAAATGGCTGTCGATAATTTGTGGACATCTGCAATCTCCGATTGGAATTAGGGATTCGGATCCGGAACCGGATTTGGGATTCGGGTTTTGGATTGTTCCCCGGTGTCATTTTGGATTGTTTTGGATTGCTCCTCGGTTGACAGTGTTGCCGTCTTGTGCTATACTCATGCTACGGAAAGGGGCCGGCGGTTTTTCCTGGAACAACCGGGAGGGGTGTCCGAGCGGTTTAAGGAG
>LSQX01181136.1_pt1 | contig 12614 bp, 10 predicted proteins | sample 654561 | NCBI WGS metagenome assembly LSQX01 (sample SAMN04489861, study PRJNA283612) | anaerobic digester metagenome | isolation source: 4 biogas reactors fed with cattle manure at either 37C or 55C with and... | place: Denmark: Kongens Lyngby | collected 2014 | reverse complement strand
TATTGTTTTGGATGATTTTTGATTTTAGTAGTGAAAAACAGAATTTAATATGATATTCTTAAAAAAGCAAAGACCTATCTATCAAATACCTATCTATTATTTTGCATAGGCAAGATAACCTTTTTTTATTTTGCAAATATATTGGCCATTTGACCAATATACTCCTTGGGAAAAATAATATAAGCTTATAGATAATGGGAGTAAGTATACTTAAAATTTAAGGGGGTAGTCAAATGAAAAAGAAAACTTTTATAGCCATATTATGCTTGATTTTAGTTTTTTCTCTAGGGGCCTGTTCTTCACCTAAGGGAGGGGACATATCAGCCAACAAAAATGATGAGGAAAAACCAATTGATAAGCAGGAAGAGATCCAAGATCAAGAAGATGATTACATGCTAGATGGTGATGATGTCCTAGTATTTAATGACAAGGAACTAGAAAGACTTATAAGGGATGTCCTAGAAATTGAAACAGATGACATACTTGTAGAATACTTAGAAGACCTTGAAGTCCTAGAATTTAATGGTGACGACTATGATGTAAAAGACCTGGATGGACTTCAATATGCAGAAAATCTTAGGGCAATTAGGATGAGGAATTTAGATATAAAATCTCTAAAGCCCATAGCAAAACTACAGAAGTTAGATGATATAATGTTTTGGGATGGGACTATAGGTGAGCTTCCGGAAAAATTCAACAATCCATCTATAAGTAGTGTAGAAATATCAAATACTAATATTTCAGACTTTTCTTCCCTAGAGGGGTCTCCACTTAGGTATTTAACTCTAAGGGATAATGGAATCAAATCTATTGATTTTGTTAGAAGTATGCAAAATCTTGAAGCTATAGATATGCAAAATAATCTTGTATCTGACCTAAGTCCTCTAGAAGACAAGGAAGATATAGATTATATTAACTTTGAAAACAACCAGCTATCAGACATAGATGTCCTGATTACCTTAACAGGTCTAGAGGCAGCTAACTTATCTGACAATCCTGACATAATAGACATAGATGCCCTAGTAGACCATCCAAACTTACAAGTCCTGACTTTTTATAGTTTTAGCGGAGATAGGACTATACTAGAAGACCTAGAAAACAGTGGTTTAAGAGTAAGTTATTAAATCCCAGCCCCAAGAAAGATTTTCTCCTTAATTTTTCTTGGGGCCTTCTTTAATACTGGCCATTCTACCAATATACAGGCAAGGGTATCCATAGTAAAATATATTTAACGGTGGGAGGGATTTTATGACCAGGAATATTGCTTTTATAATGTACACAAGTATTATAGGGGAAGGATTCAGGGATAAATTTGAAGGCGATAAGGATTATACAACTATATTAACCACCCAATACAAGGATGCTGAATTATATTTAAATGGTATGGTTCCAGATGTGGTGGTGGTGGAAGTACCCAGCCATTCGGCCTATCCCTTGTCCCACTGCCTATCCATATGTGAAAGGTTTAAAAAAATCAATTCAAACTGCAAGGCTATGCTTTTTATAACCTATACTTATTTAGAGGACATATTTCCAGAGATTATTGAAGCAAAGAGGCAGGGACAAATCGATGGTTTTATGTCTGCAAACAATAAGGTAGAAGAAGTAATAGCAGGAATAAAGGCTTTAACCTAATAAAGAAAATGGAGGGAAAACAATGAAAGTAATATTTAGTAAGATGCCAACAAATCTAGAAGAATTCAAGTCTATGAAGGAAATGGATTTAACAAAAGCAGAAAATACTTGTGCTATGTTCTTATGTGCTTTAGATTTATTTGTCAAGGATAGGAATACTGGCGTGGAAGCAATTAATATACTAAAGGGTCCCGTAAGTTTAAATCCCCATGAGATAAATTTCCTAGCAGATAGGGTTAGAGACAAGGCCTATTTGCCAAGGATATACTTTGAAGGGGCTAGGCCAGACAACAACTACAAGCCTAATGAACCCTTTAGCCTACAATTTTACCCTGATGGAAGGCCCCAGGACTGTGAACCTGGCTATATGAGGCTATATCTACAAACTGCAGGGGCAGATGCCAAGAGGGCAATCAAACTAAGGCAAAAGGATAATAATTGGTATATTTGGGAGTATCCAGGTATTGTGATGGATGTTAGAAAACCAGCAGCAGAAGATCCCTGGGCCTAGAAGGGGTGGTCATATGAAAACTAAAAAAAAATTAACCATACTACATTCCAATGACCTCCATGGAGACTTTATAGAGGAGAGGATAGGAGAGCTGGATGTTGGAGGGGTTTCTATGCTTTCCGGCTATATAAACAGGGTCAGGGAAGAGGAGGATAATGTAATCTATGTAATAGCAGGTGATATGTTTAATGGGTCTGTTATTGACTCAGAATTCAAGGGGATTTCCACCATAGATATGATGAATCTTCTTTCCCCTGATGTGGTTACCATAGGAAACCATGAAATTGACTATGGGATTTCCCACCTGCTTTTCATTGAAAAGTGTGCCCAGTTTCCCATCATAAATGCAAATCTCTATATTAAAACCAATGGAACCAGGCTATTTACCCCCTTTAAGATAATTATGATGGACGATATGAAGGTATTATTTATAGGCATTATTACTGAGGATATAATTGCCCAGGCCAAGGCAGACGGCCTAGTGGGTTCCTTTATAGATACAGCAGAGGCGGCAGAGGAAATAGGAAAGATATGTAATGCCTACAATGCAATTGATATAGACTTTACAGTCCTAGTTACCCACATTGGTATAGAGGAAGATATTAAACTAGCTGAAATGCTAGACCCTGAGTGGGGTGTGGATCTTATCCTAGGTGGCCATTCCCATACCTTTATGGAGGAGCCAATCCATGTAAAAGATATAGTCATTGCCCATGCAGGGGAGGGAACTGACAATATTGGTCGCTTTGATATAGTTGTGGATACTGATGACAACTGTATAGACTCCTATACCTGGAATTTAGTTCCAATAAATAATGAAACTTCAGAAAAAGACTATCAACTAGAGGAAGTCATAAATAAGTATAAGGATATTACAGATAGGAAGTACCAAAGAATAATCACCAGGTTTAATAGGACCTTGACCCATCCAAAAAGAAATATAGAAACACCGTTGGGAAGCCTATTTGCAGATATATTTAAGGATAGTTTAGGTATAGATATTATGTTTTTAGGTTCTGGCAGTATTAGGGGGAACAAGCTTGGACCTATAGTTGAACTGGGTGGCCTTACCCAAATATTCCCCTATGACGACCAAATATATATGGTAAAGATTAATGGAAAGCAGCTGAAGGATTTGATAGTCCATATCTTAAGGGATGATGCCTTCTTAGGTGTGACAGAATACTATCAATTATCTTCTGGAATAAAGATTATATACTCAAGGGCTAAGAAGTTGATTGAAGAATTACACTTTGATGGGGAAGAGGTTTCTGATGACAGGTTATTTACCATAGGTATGCAAAACTTTCATTATCTAAATATGCAAGACTTTTTCAACCTAATACCTGAGGAAGTATCCAAAAATCAAAAACCAAGGATAATATCTACTTCCTCCCTAGACATAATAATTGAATACTTATCTTCCCACCACAAGTTAGACTATGACTTTGTTGAAAGGGTTGTGATTTTAGACTAGGAGGTGACCTTTTGAAAAATAAATTTTTTGTATTGCTTGCCTTATTAATGCTTTTAAACCTAACAGGATGTGGTAAAAAAGTGGATGGAGATGGAAACTTAGACAATCTTAGCAAGGAAAAGCCAGTGATAAACTTAGGCAAAGGGGACAGCTTAGACTTTGACTTTAAGGGGGAAGAAGAATTCCTAGCTTATTTAGTGGGCAAGTGGAGTCTTAGGTCTTTAAGTTTCTCACAAAACAAGAGTGACATGGAAATAGATAAGGATTTAAATGTATCTATTAGGATATACGATTTTAATGGAGATATAAGGGATGAATTTAAGGGCTTAGTGGAAATTTTAATAGATAAAAAAGTTATAAGCTTCATTATTGGGGATGAAGTTTATGACTATGATTTCAGGCATATGACTTTTTATGATGATAAGTATCTAATGGGACTTTTTCATTCCGGGGAAGAAAGTCATTTACTGGAAGATATAGTTGATGGCTATGAAAAAAATACTATTGATGAAGTATATTTTGAAAAAAAGGTTAGCATAAGATACGAACCTAGTCCAAAGAAAGATGCAAGTTTTACTGGTATTATTTGGGGACATAAGTTACTTAATGGCAGGGATATGTTTTGGATAGGTGAGCTAGATACAAGTTTCAATTCCAGTGATGGTATAAGTAATTTATATGGTTTTTCTAAAGAAATAGATGAGGATATACTGGAAATTTACTATGATGACCTTTTTACAGGCTATGCCTATGTGTTTGAAACTGATGGGGAGGGTGACATTGTAGGCCTAAGTATGGAAGGCTACCACCATTACCTAACAGGAAGCCAGCCTATGGAAAGGCCTAACTACTGGACTGATAAGGATAATTTAGTGGAAATAAGAAGGGAAGGGGAAGATTATTTCCTTTATTATCCTATAGATAATTGGAATGAAGTCTATGGCCTAGATTACTATGAGGGTGAACTTTATCTAGAAGATGAAATCTTATATGAAGAAGTTTCTGTCCTGGGGCTTGGAGGCCAGGTTAGGGATATTGCTATAAATATGGTGTCAAACCTTGACCAAACAACAGATGACTATATCCAGCCCATAGTATATTTCCTAATGGAAGATGGGACTGTAGAATGGTTTCCGGCCTTCCCAGTGGTGCCTTTAAGGCCAGAAGGCATGGTAGACTTAGGCTATGGCCAGTATTCTAGGGGGAATTTACCCTGGATTCAAGATATAGAAAGGCTGGTATCAGTGGAAGAAGGAGAAAAAGGGGAAGTCCTTTATGGACTTAGCAGGGAAGGAAAGAAATCTAAACTTATAGATTCCTATAATTTGAGGCAGGTCTTAAATCAAGCCTGGGAGTACCCAGACTATGATAATGAAAGCGACTATGGCATTTACAAGCTAAGTTTTAACAAGGATGGCCAAGTTAGGTTTAGGAAAAGAAATGTCTTAGATGATGTGGAACTTATATATGAGGGGACCTACAAGATTTCTCTTTTGGAAAACTCTTATAAGGGTCACTTAGGGCCTCTTATGGAAGTTAATCTAGATTTAGTTAAAAAGAAACCTAGCAATTTCTCTGGTATTGAAAGCAAGATAAGGGGAGTCTATGGGATCAATCCTATCTACTATGGAGGGATAGATTTCCAAGTTCTGGAGGGAGATTCCCTGGTGGAAGACAAGATATTTTTCCAATTGACTATGGCCTTTGACCTAGATAATGAAGTTGAATTTACTCTTTGGGGCATGACCAAGGAAGAATTTACTGACTATCTACTGACTAATCTTCCAGATACGAGAAGTCGTTTAAAAGATACAGGGATGACAATCTTAGTAGATGGGGGCTACACCCACCTAATAGACCTAGGTGACTGTAGGGACATATATCTAGGCTGGGGGGGATGAGGATTCCTTTGACAGGGTGGACTACTATACTGTTTCCGGCCAAGGTCATATATACAAGCATGATCCATCAGATGATTTGTTTTACCGGGTATATGAGAATACCCAATAGGAGGGATATATTATGAAAAGAAAAATCTTACCTGTCCTAATAGGCCTTTTGATCCTGGCCCTAATGCCAGCCTGCAAGAATCTAGATGATATAGTTAGGGACAATATAAGTGGCATGGTATCTGGTGATGGACTAGAAGACCAGGTGGTTGACAAAGAAGAGGTTAAGGATGAGAGTCCAAGCCAAAATGAGAAAGCTTTTTATGCCTTCCTAGAAATGGATCCAAACTTTGATACAAGTAATAAAAAACTATTGGTGAAAAAGGCAGGATTGGTACTTGAAAATGATGCTCGCTTAATTGACCAAATGGGCCTAGATTCAGACTATTTTTATAATGGCTACTATGCCTATATAGAAGATGAGGAAGGACAATTAATGAGGGTGGATGATAAGACTTCCTGCCAAATGTTTTTTTACTTCGAAGATGGACCCTATGAGGATGTAAGCCTAGATATTTTATTAAATGAAGTAGAAAAGAATGAATACCAGGGCCTATTTGTCCAAGTCGAACTAGATGGGGACTATATAAAAAATATTAAAGAAGTAAGGCCCAGTGAGATAATGGCAGAAAATTACAAGACCAAGCCTTCAGATGTGGTAAATAATGGGGAAATCTTTGTAAAACACAAGGATATTGTTTACTACAGGGAATATGGGGACTATTCATTTATGGATACAAGCCTATGGGGGGATAAGGTGATTAACCTAAACGGAAGGTCTAGTATAAAAAAACTCCATCCTAATGGGAGGACTGATGAATTATGGTCAGGCCAGGGGCATTTTGGCATATTTTTATACTTAGACAAGGAAGGAAAAGGCCAGATTTTATCTTCAAAAAAACATGGAGATGACTTTTGGCAAGAGGGCTATGAAATGGAGATGGATATTTTCGCTATGGACCTAGATGGAAAAATCCTGGATGAATATGGTAGGGGGACCATATTTGCCCTAGATGAAGAAAGAGGCCTTGCTATAATTAGCCAGGCACCAGAGGACATAGTAATACTAGACTTGGAAAAGGGCCAAAGACAAGTGGTAGAAAAGGAAGACTATGACCTAATACACTATGATCCACAGGATGGGGTTATTTATTACCAGGAAAGATACAAGATGAACTATGGAGATATTGAAATATTTGCCAGGAAAATAGGTGGAGAAAGTAAAAAGATTTTCTCTGCCACCAGGGATGAATTAGAAGCCTATATCCATGATGGCTACCTAGGCCAAAACAATTTTTATAGGACCTTTAGGCCTTCAGGAGACTATATATTTGTCCATATAGAGGCTAGGGAGGGTAGTGGAGATATGTTTTGCGGCAACCTCCCCCTTAAGATAAGGAAGGATGGTAGTGGCTATGAATCAGTTGGTGACTATAGACAGGCTGACTGGTATGGCCTAAACAGGGTTTTCACCTACTATAATGACCCACCCTTTTTCTATGAAGCCTATGGCTATAATGTTTTTAACCAGGAAAACTTAATATATCCTCTATCAGCCTTGTCTTGGGAGGAGCTTGAAGAAGCTGGTTTGGATATAGAAAACTACTATGGAGATGATGATTTCTTCAAGCTAGTAGACCTTTACTATCTTGATGGAGATACCTTCTTTACTCTAGCAAGTGGTATAAGGGCGGAGGAAGAAGATGTGGGCTGGAGAATGGCCTACAAGGATTTAAGTTGGGATGTTTATGTGCTAAGAGGGGAAAGTGGACATATAGAATTCCTATATAGCCACTAATTAAAAGGAGGGAAACCATGGCTTTATTTGGAAAGGAAAGTTGCCTACTGTGTGATAAGGAAGCTGGAGCACTGGGAAGGACAAAATTAACTGATAAGAGTCCAAAATACTATGTATGTAAATCTTGTGTAAAAACAAGAGTTAGCCCCTATGTGGAGGCTGGATATTTAAGCAAGGACCAGTTAGACAGACATTTAAGCCAAAGAGAAAAGGACAGAGAACTTTATAAGGAATACCTGGCAGATTATCGTATCCAGGACCTAAAAGAATTTGCCACAGGATCAAGTCCTTGGTCCACCTGGTATTTAGGAAAATATGAGCTAAGAAAACATAGGGATTCAAATTATTTCTCCCTATGGGAAAACCCTAGGGGGGAAGAAGTAGACTTTGATGTCATCCATTGGGATGAGGTTGTAGGCGCCTGTATGTGGGGTGAATACAAGGGGAAAAAGGGAGATGAAATTGTTAAACTACCTGATTCTACTTCCTTTACCCTAAATACAGAAAAAGAATATCCAGACAAGGATATAAAAAACCTTTACCTAAGCCTATTTACAAACCACCCCTTCTTAGCTACCATTGAAGTCCAAGTGATTAAGGGTGGAGGCAAGGAGGATGACAATAGGAAAATAAGAATGACAACCATGGACCTGGTAAAATTATTTAACAAGGACTTTGCTAAGGAAAATCAAGAAAATTATGTATCTAAAAAAGAAATGAAGGAAAGTAAAAAGGGAGCAAAAAAAGCCCTTTTCGGTGCCTTGAAAAAGAGAGAATTTGATGATAGTGCAACAGAGGCTGTGTCATCACTTCTTGGTAATCTTGCAAAAAAATCTAATCACACAAGTATAGATTTAAGGATACAGGAATTAAGAGAAAGCCATGATCCAAGGAAGGCTTTATAAATTAATAAAAATCAAAAACATAGGGAATTACGGGGGAAATGGGTATATATAAAAAAAATAAGTTTAAGGAGGCAATATTATGGGTTTAATTAAAGCAGCTTTAGGTGCAGCAGGCGGTACTATGGCAGACCAATGGAAGGAATTTTTCTATTGTGAATCCCTACCAAAAGAGGTAATGATGGTAAAGGGTGAAAAAATAGTCGGAAAAAGATCTTCTAACAAAAAAGGAAGCGACAATATTATTTCCAACGGTTCAGGTATAGCAGTAGCAGACGGCCAATGCATGATAATAGTAGACCAGGGCAAGGTAGTAGATATTTGTGCAGAGCCAGGAGAATATACCTATGATACTTCCACAGAACCAAGTTTATTTACTGGTCCCCTAGGTGAAGGAATAAAAAATACCTTCAAAACCATAGGAAAAAGATTTGCCTATGGAGGAGACACTGGTAAAGACCAAAGAGTATATTATTTTAACACTAAAGAACTAATAGACAATAAGTTTGGTACACCAAATCCAATACCTTTTAGGGTAGTGGACACTAATATAGGCCTAGACATAGACGTAGCAGTTAGGTGTTCAGGAGTCTATTCCTATAAAATAGATGACCCTATATTATTCTACACAAATGTAGCTGGAAATGTTTCCCATAGCTATACAAGAGATGAAATAGACAGTCAATTAAAGACAGAGTTTGTTTCAGCCCTTCAACCAGCCTTTGCAAATATATCAAAGCTGGGAGTAAGGCCATCAGCCCTACCAGGCTATGCAGAGGAACTATCAGAGGCCATGAATGAGGCCCTAAGTAAAAAATGGGGAGAAATAAGAGGCCTAAAGGTAGTATCCATTGGACTTAATCCAATAACCCTACCAGAGGAAGATGCAGAACTAATAAAGCAAGCTCAAAGAACTGCTATGATGAGAGATCCGAATATGGCAGCTGCAACCCTAGTTGGTGCTCAATCAGATGCTATGAGAGCAGCAGCAAGCAACGAAGGTGGAGCAATGACAGGCTTTATGGGTCTGGGTATGGCTCAAAATGCTGGTGGCATGAATGCACAAAATCTTTTTGCAATGGGGCAGCAGCAACAGCAACAACAGCAGCAGCAAGAAGCACCACCTGTCCAACCAGCCCAAGGAGGATGGACTTGTTCCTGTGGAACACAAAATACAGGTAAATTCTGCTCCAATTGTGGAAGCCAACAACCTGCTCCAGCAGGGGGGTGGAAGTGTTCCTGTGGTACAGACAACACTGGAAAATTCTGTTCAAATTGTGGAAATCCTGCACCAGCTGTAGCCAAATGTGGAAATTGCGGGTTTGAGCCAGAAGATCCAAATAATTTACCAAAGTTTTGCCCAGAATGTGGAAATTCTTTTTAGTATATAAAATACTCTAAATTGGGAGTTGATATTATGGCAGATTTACAGGATTATAAATGCCCCGCCTGTGGTGGGGCAATAGGCTTTGACTCTAGTATCCAAAAGATGAAGTGTCCTTTTTGTGATACAGAGTTTGAAATGGAAACTCTTAAGGCCTTTGATGAGGAGCTAAAAAACCAACCACCAGATGATATGCACTGGGAAAGACCAGAGGGAGAGGATTGGTCTCAAGATGAGATAGACAAGATGACAGTTTATGGTTGCAAGTCATGTGGGGGAGAAATTGTGGTAGACGACACTACTTCAGCTACTGCCTGTCCTTTTTGTGATAACCCAGTTGTGGTAATGGGAAGGTTTACTGGGGCCCTTAGGCCAAATTATATTATACCTTTCAAATTAGATAAAAATGCAGCAAAGGAAGGCCTATACAATCATTTAAAGGGCAAGAAGCTATTGCCTAAAATATTTAAGGACAAAAATCATATAGATGAGATAAAGGGCCTATATGTACCATTTTGGCTATTTGATGCAGAGGCTGATGCTAATATAAGATATAAGGCAAGCAAGGTTAGCTATTATAGTGACAGTAAGTATGACTATACTAGGACCAGCTACTATTCAGTCCTAAGGTCTGGTTCCACCAGGTTTGAAAAGGTGCCAGTGGATGGGTCAACAAAAATGGAAGATGATCTAATGGAATCCATAGAGCCTTATAATTTTGCAGAGGCAGTAGACTTTCAAACAGCCTACTTGGCTGGATATTTAGCTGATAAATATGATGTAGATGAAAAAGATAGTGTAAATAGGGCCAATGATAGGATCAAAAAAAGTGTTGAAGAAGAATTTAGGTCAAGTGTAAAGAATTATGATACAGTCCAGGAAGAAAGTACCAGTATACAATTAAAAAATGGCCAGGCAAAGTATGCCCTATATCCAGTTTGGGTTTTAAACACCACTTGGAATGGGAACAAATATACCTTTGCCATGAATGGACAAACAGGGAAGTTTGTTGGCGATCTTCCCCTTGATAAGGGGGCATATTGGAAATATTTCTCCATATATTCTGCCCTAGCTGCTGGCATTATTTTTGCTATAGCTAAATTTATATTATAGGAGGTACGAAGATGAAAAGAAGATTAAGTTTATTAGTATTAGTAATTCTCCTTGTGTCTCTTATACCCCTATCAGCCTATGGAGATAGAAGTATACCTGATGAAAGATTGTTACCTAGACTAGTTGATAATGCATTTTTATTAAGTGATGATGAGGTAGCTAAGCTTACAAGTAAGTTGGACGCTATATCAGAAAGACAAAACTTGGATGTAGTTGTTATTACTGTAGATTCTCTAGAAGGCCATACTCCTACTGGATTTGCTGATGATGTTTACGACTACAATGGCTTTGGCATGGGTCAAAACCGAGATGGCATCCTTTTATTATTATCAATGGAAGAGAGAGATTGGGCCATATCTACCCATGGTTATGGTATCACTGCCTTTACTGATGCAGGTCAAAAACATATGACAGATATATTTTTAGGAGATATAAGTAAGGGAAAATACTATCAGGGATTTGAAAAGTTTGCTGATTTGGCAGATGACTTCATAAGCCAGGCCAGGTCTGGAGCTCCCTATGATGTAAAGAACCTACCTAAGAAACCCATGTCACCTATTTGGATACTAATATCTATAGTAGGTGGAGTCCTAGTAGGTTTTATAAGCACAGGCTCAATGAAATCTAGCCTTAAATCAGTATCAAAACAAAGGGTGGCAAGTAAATACCTAGTGGATACTTCAATGGCAGCCTTTGCAAATAATGACCTTTTTCTTTATTCAACTGTTACTAAGACAGAAAAGAAAAAAGAAAGCGAGTCATCTGGTGGAGGCTCATCCACTCATACATCTTCATCAGGAAGCACCCATGGAGGTTCAAGTGGAAAGTTTTAGTTTTCCCATATAAAGAGGAGGTTGGATATTGAACAATAAAAGAAGAACAAGTTATCTTATAGCCTTGGCCCTAATAGTTGCTTTAGTTTTAACAGGCTGTGGCAAGGAACCTGTCTCATCTGGTGGGAAAGTACCAGAGGACAGGGGAGATGTCCAACTATTGGGGAAAAAAGAAGATGACACTAAAGTAGAAGAAGTAAAAAATACATGGACAGATGAAAAGGGTCTTGTAAAAATATGGAAGGAGGGGGAAGAATATTATATCCATAGTGACCTGGACAAGTGGGAAGAAGCCTTTAATATATCAGACTACACTGAAAGACATTATATGAACGGTATTTTGGTAGATAGAAATCTTGTAATAAGTGGCTTAGACCAAAAAGTTAAAGATATAAGGATTTCTCAGATTGAAGGTTACAGTGGGTCCTTTGAAGATGAGCATAATTTCCCAATAATATTTTTCCTAATGGAGTCTGGTGATATTTCATGGATGCATGCCTATCCAGCTTTGGATACCCTTCTAGAGGATGGGACTATATATGAAGAAAAAGACAAGTATGTATATGACTATCTTGCCTATCTAAAAGATATAAAAGATTTTGTCTATGAAAATGATGGAGAGGGCTATGGAAATAAAAGCCTCTTTGCCATAGACAAGGATGGACTAAAATATAATATGAAGCATGTCCTAGACTATCAAGGCTTTCGCTATGGATTCTGGGTTTCCTATGCCCATGGTGAAGACTTTGATGAAGTTAACTTGGATTTTACTGGTGAAGATACTATAACAATGTACACAAAAAAAGAAGGCCAAGAAATAGTAAGCCAATACGAGGGGTCTTATACCATGTACTTGGATGATAACTCTTCAGTAGGCTATAGGGCACCAAGCATAGGCCTAGACTTAGATTTAATAGACCCAGTTTTGGGAAGACCTATAGGTGGAAAAGGCTTTAAGGGAACCTACATGCTATCTATGGAAGGCCCCTATACCTGTCTCTTATACACATCT
>LSQX01142082.1_pt2 | contig 12615 bp, 9 predicted proteins | sample 654561 | NCBI WGS metagenome assembly LSQX01 (sample SAMN04489861, study PRJNA283612) | anaerobic digester metagenome | isolation source: 4 biogas reactors fed with cattle manure at either 37C or 55C with and... | place: Denmark: Kongens Lyngby | collected 2014 | reverse complement strand
CAACGCCACCAGCGGCCTGGGCATTGACCGCAGCCAGTTGGAGCGCTGCATTTACGATCTGCTCACGGACGACGAATGGAAGGAGACGGTTCCGGACCCGCTTTCGGAGATCATCGTGCCCACCTCTCTGCCCAACCTCTGGCTGCTCCCGGCCACCATCGAGCTTGCCGGTGCCGAGCTGTCTCTGGCCGCGGCAATTGCTCGCGAGATGAAGCTGCGGCAGATGCTGGAGCCCGCGCGGCACCGTTACGACCTGATCCTGATAGACACCGCCCCTTCTCTGGGCCTGCTCACCATCAACAGCCTGGCCGCCGCTGATGCGGTGCTTATCCCTATCCAGTGCGAATACTACGCGCTGGAGGGACTCTCCCAGCTCATGCGCGTAGTGCGGCTGGTACAAGGCCAAATCAATCCCCGGCTACAGATCGCAGGGGTCGTACTGACCATGTACGATGCGCGCACCAACCTCGCCCGTGAGGTCGCGGAAGAAGTCGTTGCGCACTTCCCCGGGAGAGTCTTCGAGACGGTCATTCCCCGGAATGTCAAGCTCGCAGAAGCGCCCTCCCACGGTCTCCCGGTGGTCAATTACGAGCGTTCCAGCAAGGGTGCTCGCGCTTATCAAAACCTGTATGGGGAGGTCTTCGGCAATGCAGAAACGTAGCCTGGGCCGTGGTCTGAGCGACTTGCTCTCCACCTCGTATGCCCCCGCGGTACAGACCATTCACGATATTGAGGTGGGCCGTTTACAGCCCAACCCTTTTCAGCCGCGCCAGGTACTAGATGAAGAGCAGATTGCCGACCTGGCCGCCAGCATACAGGCGCATGGCATTCTCCAGCCGATTCTTGTCCGCGAGGACGTACACTCCGATGACTACCAGATCGTCGCCGGAGAACGCCGCTGGCGCGCGGCGCAACGCCTCGAACTCAGCACGGTGCCCTGTGTTATCACTAATCTCGAGGATGCTCAGATGCTCGAGGTCGCACTCATCGAGAACCTGCAGCGAGATGATCTGAACCCGATTGAGGAAGCGGCTGCTTACCAGCGGCTCGCCGAGGAGTTCCACCTGTCTCAAGAGGAAATTGCCGTACAGGTAGGTAAAAGTCGTTCTGCGGTGGCCAACTGCGTACGTCTACTGCTGCTGCCTGACGAGATCCAGCAGGCCATACTTGACGGCCGTCTAACCGAGGGTCACGGCCGCGCCCTGCTGGCTCTCCGTGACGAGCCTGGCCTGCTATCTGTGGCCTACGAGCGCACGCTTTCCCAGGGGCTGAATGTACGCCAGACCGAGGAAATAGCTCGGAAATTTTCCGACCGCGCCTCCGCGCCACGTCAGCAGCCCTCACCACCGCCCTCTCGGCAAGATCCGCACCTGTCGGCGGCGACGGACCGCCTACAGCGTGCCCTCGCTACCCGTGTGGCCATCACCCCTCATCCCCAGGGCAGTGGCACCATCAAGATCATGTACCATAACGACGAGGAGCTCACGCGCCTCCTTGACGCCCTCGCCCCCGAGGTAGATCTCTGATACCCGCTTCCGCTCTTCTGTCACGCCCTTAAACGGCATCCCGACGCCGCCAGAGTCGTTGCCACCAGGTGGGACGCGGCCGCAACGCCTCGTCCAGCTTCTGGCGCAGCTCCCCGAGGAGTTCCTGCTCATCATGGAGCTGCGCTGCCAGGCCCCGCAGGGCGCCCTCCACCTCCTGGCTCTCCCGCTGCCGCAGGTGGAAACCCTCCGCCACGCTACGCAGTACCGCCTGGTTGTCCGCGCGGAGCGCCTGTATATCGCTGTCCCGCGTCTCCAGACCGACCGAAAGCGCCTCTATCTGGGAGGATAGACTGCTTAGCCGGTGGAAGGTCTCCTGCAGCGCCTCGCGCAGGGCCGCGTTCTCCTGCGCCAGCAGCGCCAGCGAACTTCGCAGCTCCGGCGCAGGCGCCACACTCCGGGCCTCGGAGACGATCGCCTTCTCGGGCCTCGCGTTTAGCAGTCGTTCAAGATCGCCGGCGACCACCCGCCATTCAGGACCAAAACGCCCCTGCACCCGCTCTCCGGCAAGCCGTCCGGAGGTGAGCCACAGACGTACCGTCCGCGCAGTTACTCCCAGCCGCACTGCGGCCTCATTGACAGTGAGATAACCCTCTGGCATGTCTGATTTCCTGGCCTTTCCTCGCTTTAAAGTTCATATTTAAGCCATTTTACGGACATTGTGTCCGCTGCCTTCCGCGCTTTTCCGGGGCTCGCCTCTGCGATTTGATTCCCCCATCCATAGCCCGGAAGCAGGAGCCCGGCATTTCCGAGGTTCAATTCCTTCCGGGCTTCCGCGCTTCCTGCTGCTTCCATTGAAAGTTCTGCAGAATCTCTTATCCCGACCGAGAGGCGCGTCCTGCCTATGCTTCGGCACCCGGGCTCACGCCGCGCAGTGGATATCCCATCTCGCCGATCGAAACACGTGCTCTCGCCTCACCCCACGCTGGGCAGGGCTGACGCCCGGCCCTTGGTGCATGTTGCTTTCTTTCTCTGGGGGTATGCGCCCAGGACCCGCGGGCTCTGGCTTCTAGGCGAAGCTCTCAGGCAGTGTGGGCGCTTCCGTTCCAGGGGACTGCGGTGAGACGCCACTGTGCCGTGACCTTCGATAGCAGCGAGGAGAGCGTGGAAGTGTCGGCACAGGGCCTGCGTGATCCGGACTCGCGCCACTGGCCTGGTCCAGCCCGTACGTTCCGAACTGTGGCTGCTGCAAGCCATCCTCAGCTAGTGCGGACCTACCCCACAGATGTCTTTACTGCTGGCGCTATTGCAGATAGACATTCTTATTCACTGTTTGGCCATCTTTATCATGGCTCAGCAAGGCTCCCACACAGTATTGGACGCCCCAGATGCGGTGCATAAACACGCGGTTTGTGGAAAACTTCGGGGATAAGGGCACCCAAATAGGGGATAACCTCGAGCACTCGCACTATTTTTTGCCACATAAAAGCCCACTATATGGCTCTAATGTGTCGAGGATGCAACTCAAGACCAGCTAAAATTGTTTGCAGAGGGGCTTTACAGGGGGGCAGGATTCTGTTAGGATGCTTCTCACGCAGCGGGAGGGCTGTTTTCCACCGCCTCTAGCTCATGTGGAAAACTCCACCTCAGTAACACAGCCATCATACCGGCACCAGCATCACCATCATTTGCCGCCCATCGTCACCGTTGATATTGCAGCCCTTCCCCCCCCGCTGATCGGCCTAGGCCTTCTGCTTGCGGGCCTGCGGGTCGCTCGACTCGACTCTCCTGCGGCGCACCACCGAGGGAGAGAATCATGCGCACCTTGGACGCATGACAGAAGATCAGCGGCGGGCATAGCTCGCCAGGGAAGGTGATCGCTCGATGTTGGCTGCCGATCAAGCAGACTTACACGAAATCTGGAGCGCTGCCTTGCCGCTGTTTGCCGAACGCCTGGGAGCCCCAACCTGCGAGAGCTTCCTGCGGCCGGCCCGAGTTCTGAACCGTGAGGGCAGTGTGGTGACGATCGGCGTACCCAGCGAGTTCGCCCGCAACTGGCTTCTGGAACGCCATCCGGGGTGTTTGGAGAGTTGTCTGAGTGAGGTCTTGCGCGAGCCGGTACGCGTGGAGCTGGCGATCGTGGAGCCGGACGAAAGCCTGCAGAACGCCCCGGCTCCCCACCCACTTCCGGCTCTCGAGGAGGCCCCTCTCAACCGCGACAGCGGGACCGGAACCCCTCTGAACCCCAAATACACCTTCGAGAACTTCGTGGTCGCCGACTGCAACCACTTTGCCCATGCCGCGGCTCTGGCAGTCGCGCGCGCACCGGGCCGCAACTACAACCCCCTGTTCATTCACAGCAAGGTCGGTCTCGGCAAGACCCATCTGATGCAGGCCATCGGCCACATGGTCTTGCAGTTGCATCCTCGCTCCCAGGTCATCTACGTCTCGGCGGAGGATTTCGTGAATCACTTTATCTCCGCCATGCGTGATAACAGCATGGTGAAGTTCCGCGAGGTGTTCCGCTCTGCCGACGTGATCCTCGTTGACGATATTCAGTTCATCGCGGCCATCGAAGGCCCGGCCTCCGAAGAGGAGTTCTTCCACACCTTCAACACCCTGACCCAGACCAACAAGCAGGTGGTCATCGCCTCCGACTGTGCGCCGCGCCATCTGCAGATCATGAACGATCGTCTCCGCAGTCGCCTCGAGATGGGTATCGTCGCCGACCTGCGCTGTCCCGACGTGGAGACGCGGATCGCCATCCTGGAGAAGAAGGCGCAGAGTGAGGGCACGGAGTTGCCCCGCGAGGTTCTGGAGTTCGTCGCCCAGAAGATCATCTCCAACATCCGCGTGCTCGAAGGCGCCCTGATGAAGCTCTGCGCGCACGTCTCGTTGGACCCTTCGCCCCTGTCCATCCCCCAGGTGGAGGAGATCATCGCCGACTACTCCACGGCCTCCACCGAGCGGCGCCTGAGCCTCCCGGAGATCGCGCAGTACGTCGCCGACCAGATGCGCTGCGAGGTGGAAGACATGCTGGGGGCCAAGCGCAGTCAGGAGATCGTCTGGCCGCGCCAGGTGGCCATCTACCTCTGCCGTGAGCTGACGGACGCCTCCTACGCCAAGATCGGGGAGTACTTCGGCGGCCGCGACCACACCACTGTCCTGCACGGTTACAACAAGGTGGGGGAAATGCTCGCCAAGGACGAGAAGACGCTCTGGCTTATTAACGACCTCAAGGCCGGTCTGCGCGGGGATTAGGCCACGAGCTAGGAACCTTGCCCCGGGAAGAAGGGAGGAGAAGCACTCAGAAGAGGACTAGACAACCGGCTAGAAAAGTCGTGAGGTGTAGGTTGACAACTTGGGGGCAGGTGTGGATAATCTCTCCTGGTGGGGATAGGGTGGAAAAGTCCAAGAGAACATCCCCATACTTATACACACTTATAAGGGGCGTGAATGGGGGTCAGACCACGCTTTTCCCCCTTTTACACCGCGCTACTACTGCTACTACTAGAGTTTAACTATTTAGACTTCCGAAAACAGCCACCGCCACCACAACGTCCCACCTGTCCGCGGTCACAGGCTGGCCAACCTGTACAACGCACCCTTGTTCGCTGGGAGGAGAACCATGCTGAAGGCTTCATGTCCACAGGGGAAGCTGCACGAGGTTCTACAGATCGTCTCGCGAGGCGTATCAGGTCGTAGCACCCAACCCGTACAGAACCACATCTATCTATCCGATCTTGAGGGCAAGTTACGGATGGTGGCTACCGACCTCGAATACCTGAGCATGGATGCAACGGTGCCGGCGCAGATTGCCGAGAGCGGCGCTGTCACGGTTCCCGGACGCATCTTCAATGAAATCATCGCCAGTCTGCCCGATGAAGAAGTGGAGCTGGAGACCGAGGAGTCCGGGGAGCTCACCATTCGGTGTGGGACATCACGCTACGAGGTGCGGGGTTTACCTGCCGCGGACTTCCAGATGTTCCCGGAGTTTGCCCCGGAGGTGGAGTTCACTCTGCCCGAGGGGGAGCTGCACGAGGTCCTGGCCCAGACCATTCTTGCCTGTGCCTCCGATGAGACCCGCCCCGTCCTGACTGGCGCCCTGTTTGCGGTTACGCCGGAACGCCTCACCGTGGTGGCGACCGACATGTACCGCCTCGCCTTGCGCGAGATGGCCTGTTCCACCAGCGTGGATGGTGAACGCAAGGTCGTGGTATCCGCGCGCATTCTCAGCGAATTGGGTCGGCTGCTTGGAGAAACCTCCAAAGACCCCGTAACTATCAAGCTCAGCGAACGCGTCGTGTATTTTGAGGTGGACAACGTCAAGCTAGCCTCCCGGTTGATCGAGGGCGAGTTCCCGAACTACCCGAAGGTCATCCCCGAGACGCATGACAAGACCCTCCAGGCCCGGGTCGGTGAGCTTGAGCAGGCCCTGCGGCGTGCGCTGATCGTGGCTCGCGATGACAGCTCCCGGGTCTTGCTGGAGGTCGAGCCGGGGCAGTTGCGCATCTCAGCGCGGTGTCCTGATGTGGGGTCGGTGGAGGAGCAAGTGGCGGCCACTTTGGATGGAGAGCCGCTACAGATTGCCTTCAATGCGCGGTTCATCCTGGACTTCCTGGAGGTCGTGGGAACTGACGAGGTGGTGATCGAGTTTACGGGAGCGCTCAATCCGGGAACTCTCAAACCCGCCGCCCGCGACGACTACCTCTATGTCCTGATGCCGATGCAGATCATGACCTGAGGCAGCTGCACATGGAAGAGGTCACGCCCTGGGGTCGAGGTAAACGCCGCGCCCTGGGGCTTTTTTGTGACGTCCAAGTTTGGAGAAAATAGGCGTTGAGAACGCCAGCAGAAAAGGAAGGCACGCCGATGAGAGATCTTTACCTGGGACTGGCGCAGGCCGGGTGCTTGCTCTTCGGGGAGTTCAAGCTCAAGAGCGGGCTCCTCTCCCCGGTATACGTAGATTTCCGGCGGGTCATCTCCCATCCGTCCCTGCTCGCGCAGATCGGGAGGGCACTGGCTGAGCGGGCGCGGGAGATCGGCTGTGACCGTCTGGCGGCGATTCCGTACGCCGGGCTGCCTCTGGGCGTGGCGGCCAGTCTGGCCGGGGGCCTGCCATTGATCTACCCCCGGCGCGAGGTCAAGCAGCATGGCACCGCACGTCAGATTGAGGGCGATTACGCTGTGGGCGAGCGTGTTTTGGTGCTGGATGACTTGATCACCGATGGCGGCAGCAAGTTGGAGGCGATTCAGCCGCTTGTGGAGGCGGGCCTGGTAGTCACCGACGTCTTGGTGGTGCTGGACCGCGAACAGGGGGGTGCTGAGCTACTGGCTCAGGCTGGCTATACCCTACATGCACTGGGGACGCTCTCGGAGGCGCTGGAAGTGCTGGTGGAGGCTGGCCAGGTAGCGCCGGAAATGCGGGCGCAGGTAGCCCAATTCATCGCCGAGCACCAGTTCGGCAGGGCGTAAAACTCGCTGAGAGCACGCGTATGTTAATCGGGGAGATACGGAACGAGGCGGCAACCTACGCGGATACGCTAACCGGGCGGCCCGTCTGGCGGCTGACCTCCGCCGGCGTGATCAACATGACCCCGACATACCACACCAATTCGGGGTTCACGGCTGACGGGCGCTACCTGGTGCTGGTCTCTATCCGCGAGGGGGCAACCTGGCTCCTGCGCGCCGAGATGGCCACTGGCGAACTGCTGGTACTGTGGCGCGCGCCCGGCCTCGGCGATCGCAGCTACCTCCACCGAGGCATGGAGTTTCCTTGGGCGGAAGCGGACGGCCGCGGCTTGTGCGGAAATCGGGTCTGTCTGGCGCCCAGGTCTGCGCAGGCCGTGCTCGCCCATGAGTGTGCTCTGCTGCGGGTGGATCTCCACAGCGGGGAAGTAAACATCCTGCTGGAAGACTGTGGGGAGGAGTGGATTTTCGGAGCGCCCGCGGTGGATCTACAGGAGAAATGGGTCGCCATAGCGCTCAGCTCCGCACATCCGCAGCTCTTGGCGGGCCAGACGGTGACCCGGAATTATTGCAGTTACCCGGATCATCGCCTGCGGCTCATTCGAGTCCGACTGGACGGCAGCGGGCAGCAGGAAGTACTATTTGAGCAGTCTGAGGCCGGGTCCGCGCACTGTGCCTTCTGTCCGACAGACGCAAGCTGGCTTTACTTCGACTTGGACAGACCCCCGCACTACTGGGGCGGTGGCGACGGTGCAACTCCTCGCGTCTGGGCGCTTGATCTGCGGACCGGACAGGCGCGGCCGGTAGTGTCGGCGCCGGACTTGTTTCCCGTCCATACTGCATGGCTGTGGGACGAGTGCGCACTGGCGTATCACGGACGCCTGCCCTCCGGCGGGGTATACTTCGGAATCACCCGACCCGAGGGCGATACGCTCTGGCGGCGGGAGTTCCCGGAGGCACGGGCCTATGGGCATCTGACGCCCGACCGGACACGTCCGGCTCTGGTCGTGGACGGAGATTTCAGCCCGGAGCTGCTCCAGTGGCTCTACTATGATTCCCCGCAGGGGGGGATCGAGCCGATCTGCCGTCATGGGACGGAGTGGGAGAGCCTGGGCCAGGGCACCCAGTATAGCCATCCGCACCCTCTGGCCGACCCCACCGGGCGCTGGCTTGCCTTCAACGCCGCCCACCAGGGGCGCCAGGATGTCTATGTGGTCGAGGTGGGAAAGTTTGCTGCGGGTGGAGCAATCGTCTAGCGAGCACTGAGGTCAGCGTGCGCATTGAAAGTCTGAACCTGGCGAATTTCCGCTGCTACGAGAGCTTCAGTCTGGAATTGCCGGCGGGGCTGAGCGTGTTCCAGGGCCCCAACGCCTCCGGCAAGACCAGCCTCCTGGAGGCCATCATGCTGCTGGTTACCGGGCGCTCCCCGCGCACCAACTGGTCCCGGGAGATGATCCGGTGGGGCACGCAGCAGGCGCAAGTGCAAGGTGTGTTCGTGCGGCGAGATGAACGGCGGGACGAGGTGCAGGTCACGCTCAGCTTGAGCGACCGGGCGGAGGTAGAGAAGGCGTCGCTGCTCAATGGCGCGGCGCCGGATTCCGTAGCCCAGCTCCTGCAGCGCCTGCCGGTGGTGATCTTTGAGCCGGAGGACTTGCAGCTTGTTAAGGGTGGCTCCTCGGAGCGGCGACGGTTCATGAACCTGGCGCTCTCCGGCTTGCGGCCGCTGTATCTTGACGACCTCCTGCGCTATCGCCGGGCCTTGCGCCAGCGCAATGAGCTACTCAAGCAGACCTGGCGCGGGCGGGCCAGCGGCGAGGACCTGGCCCCCTGGACGGCGCAACTGGTGCGCACCGGGGCGCAGCTCATGGCGGACCGCGAGTGGCTGCTCCAGCAGTTGGCGCCGCGTGCCGGGTTGCTGTATGCTGAGCTTTCCGGCGATGCGGAGCAACTTGAGTTGACTTATCGCCCGCGAGTGGAGGCTGAGGAAGGCGGCTTGCCCGAGCGCATGCAGGCCTTCTACGAGGCGCTGGAGGAGACGGAAGAGATGGACCTGCGCCGGGGCGCCACGCAGGTGGGGCCGCATCGCGATGAGCTGGTGGTACGCTTGGGAGGCCAACGAGCGCGCGACTTCGGCTCCCAGGGCCAGCAGCGCACCGCGGCCCTGAGCCTCAAGCTGGCGCAGGCCCAGCTACTCGCGGCCGGGCGGGAGGAGTCTCCGCTGGTGTTGTTGGACGATTGTCTCTCCGAGCTGGATGATGACCGCCAGCGCCACGTCCTCGAGCTGGTCGGCCAGTTCGATCAGATCCTGCTGACGACGGCAGCGGAGCCGCCGGTCAGGGCGGAGGGGCATGTGGTCAGGCTCTAAGCCTGCCCTGACCCGCCGGGCAGGCGTATCCCTGTCCGGAGGCGGGGGAGGGGTAAGAGAGACACGTCATGTTCGATACGGAGGAGGAAGCCTCATGCGATCGCTGAGAAAATCCCTGTGGTTCGCGCTGGCAGCCGCCGTCTTGTGCGCCTCAACTCCGGTAGCTGCTGGAGAGAACCTTCTGCGAGGCGGAGACGCGGAGGAGGCCCGGGAGGCACTGGCGTGGGAAGCGCTTAAGGCGGAGCGCTATACTGCTGACCGGCACGCGGGAGAGGCCTGCTTCAAGAAGGCGCCCGCGAACTATACCCGCGACCCGCAAGTCATCCCGATTGACGTGAACAAGGCTTACCGGCTTTCGGGGTTCTTCAAGGGCCTGGACCCCAACAAGCTCAACCGCCTCAGTTTTGGTCTGCTGCTCCTGGATCAGGACCAGCAGCCCCTCTCCACCGCCTTCTTCAACGTGATGCACCAGACAGAGGCGGAGCTGAGGGCTCCCGCTGAGCAGGGCAGTAAGACTCTCGTCGTCTCCTCGGAGGCCTATCGTTGGGGGCAGTGGAGGCTGGTCGCGTTCAACGCGCAGGACGACTACAGCGATCTGCCCAATCGCACCGCTACCAACATGATCTCCAACTTGACTCCACAGGGAGAGAACTATGAGGTGACCCTGAATGCGCCCCTGGCTGCCTCCTATCCGGTAGGCACCAAGGTCCGGATGCACGCGGGCGGCACCGCCTATCGCGCCTACGCGGTCAGCGACACCGCCTGCCCCCAGGAGTGGACCGAGTATGCAGCGGAGATTGCCGGTGTGTCCCCCGTGCTGACTGATGAGAACCAGATGAAGTTCCTCCCGGGGACCCGCTTTGTACAGGTGTTCATCTCCAACACGACGGAGATTCTGTTCGATGACCTGCGCCTGGTGGAACTGGAGGGCGTGACACCGCCGCCTCCGGTGGAGATGGAGTGCCCTCCGCAGCTGCTGGTGGAGAACGACCGGGCCGATCCCGTCTACCAGTGCATGGAGCAGGCGCGCTTCACGGTACGCATGAAGCGCAAGGGGCAGGTGGTGACGACCGCCGAGCCGGAGGTGGTGCTCCGGGGCGTGGAGGGACGTGAGATCCTGCGCGAAAAGCTCGACCTGACGCAGGGGGAGGCGACCATCAGCGGAACACTGGAGGCCCCCGGTTACATCTCCTGCCTGGTCCGGGTGAAGGTGGAGGGCAAGGACTATGAGGCTCGGGCCGCGGCGCTGTTCGAGCCTGAGAAGATCCAGCCGGCAGTGGAAGCGCCCGAGGACTTCATGGAGTTCTGGGAGGCGAGCCGCGCTGAGCTGGCTCAGATCGCCGCGGACGTGCAGTTGACCCCGCTTCCCGATTACAGCAACGCGCAGTACGACTCCTATAAGATCAGCGTAGCCAACCTGGGCGGCACGCGCAGCTACGGATTTCTCTCCGTGCCCAAGGAGGGGCCGTGCCCCGCCGTGGTCATGGTTCCGGGCGCCGGGCCGGGAGTGGACACGCCCCCGGTCTCCTGGGCGCAGCGGGGGGTGATGGCGCTCTCCATCAATGTCTTCCACACGGAGCTGCCGCCGTACGGCGCGGGCCGCATGGAGGCGTATCGGGAACTCAACAAGGAGAAATGGTACTTCCTACAGGGGCTGGAGGATCGCAACACTTACTACTATCGCAAGTCCATCCTGGGCGCCGTGCGCATGGTAGAGTATCTCACCCAGCGACCGGAGTGGGACCAGCAGCACCTGGTGGTGTACGGGGCCAGTCAGGGCGGCGGCTTCTCCCTTATCCTCTCGGGCCTGGTGCCGCAGGTTACGGCTCTTTCTGCCAGCATGCCAGCCCTGTGCGATTTCGGGGCCGGGGCCATCGCGGGCTGGCCCAAGCCCGGCTCCGATAACCCGGTCGTCCGCTATTATGACGCCGTGAACTTCAGTCGCCACGTGCGCTGCCCGGCCCTCCTGAGCGTGGGACTGGTGGACGGGATGTGCACCCCCTCTTCCATCTATGCCGCATACAACCAGCTTCAGGGCCCCAAGCGCATCTTTAATGGTCCCTACTCAGGACACGGGTCCCTGGTGCCCATGCATGAGTTCGGGCAATATCGGGACACCTGGTTGCGGGGGCAACTCGGCCTGGAGGCCAAGACCCCCCCCACCAACTAGCCGTGCCCGGCAGCAGCATCTGAGGAGGCAGGTGTGCGGAGGCAGGATCAAGAACCGGTGGGCATAGAGCAGGCGCTGGACGGGTACCTGCGCCGCCTCGGCCTGGGGCGGCGCAGCCGGGAGGTGCTGGCCGCGGTGCTGTGGGCGGAGGCCGTGGGGCCGTGGTACGCGCGGCACACGCGCGTGGTGAAGGTCGAGGCGGGCGTGATCACCGTGCATTGCGACTCCGCGCCCCATGCTCAGCAGCTCCAGGCCGATTCGGCGAAGATCCTCGCGCGGCTGAATGCGCGTGTGGCCGAGCAGCTCCACGAGCAGCCCCGGGAGCCGTACTTGCGCGAGGTACGAGCCACCAGCGCTTTCATGGGGTCGGGCGGCGCGGGGCCTTATGGGCGGCAGGAGGAGCCGGAGCAACCGGAGGGGCCGCGGCCCGCGGAACTGGACGGCATCCCTCTGACCGCTCAGGAGGAGGAGCGGGTGGCGGAGCTGGCGGCGGATATCGAGGACGAGGCACTGCGGCGTCGGTTTGCCTCAGCCCTGCGCACGCACCTGCGCCTGCGCCGCTGGCAGTTGGGGCACGGCTACCGGGTCTGCGAGGGCTGCGGGTGGCTACTGGCCCCGGACCAGACCCGCTGCTGGACCTGTGAGCCGCCGGAACCTCCCCCGGGAATGCGGGAGTAGCTGGCCGTAGCTGTCAGAGGGGCGATAACGGCCCTCCTCCTATTCCCTCGCTCTGTCGGAGAAGCCGGGCTTTCCTCCACTGAACGATTGCGGTCCCCGAGGTGTCCCTTCTAGTACGCCCGAGGTGGAATCTTCATGCCTGAACGCTACACCGGAACTCTTGAACAGATTGACGCTTATCGCTGGCGCTTGGCCAGGAATCCTGAGGCCGGGATGCTTGCGGAGGGGATTATCTATGCCGACGGCGCCCTCATGGCTGACCTGCGCGGGGACAACAGCCTGTGGCAGGTAGCGAACGTGGCCTGCCTGCCGGGGATTGTGGGCCCCTCCCTGGCCATGCCCGACTGCCACTACGGCTATGGCTTCCCCATCGGCGGGGTGGCGGCCTTTGACGTGGAGACGGGGATCATCTCGCCGGGCGGCGTGGGCTATGACATCAACTGCGGCGT
>LSQX01172159.1_pt1 | contig 12617 bp, 11 predicted proteins | sample 654561 | NCBI WGS metagenome assembly LSQX01 (sample SAMN04489861, study PRJNA283612) | anaerobic digester metagenome | isolation source: 4 biogas reactors fed with cattle manure at either 37C or 55C with and... | place: Denmark: Kongens Lyngby | collected 2014 | reverse complement strand
TAACATACAGATAAACTAGTTAGCGGTCATTCTATTGACGACCGTGCATAAAACAAACAGACGATTAATAACATAAACGACAAATGCAGAAATACGCAGTAAACCAACAATTAATTGAGACACTTTTAGCTTGGGTAAATTCAGGGGAAATTGCAATTCCAGAAATTCAAAGACCTTTTGTTTGGGACAGTTCAAAAGTTCGTGACTTAATGGACAGTTTGTATCAAGGTTATCCAGTTGGTTATGTTATCGCTTGGAGAAATCCTAATGTGCGACTGAAAGACGGCAGTTTAAGTGAGGGCAAAAAAATTCTTATTGACGGACAACAGCGTGTGACTGCATTGACGGCTGCAATTCTTGGACAATATGTAATCAATAAAACATACGAGAGAGTTAAAATCAAAATTGCTTTCCATCCAATTGACGAAAGATTTGAAGTTCAAAACCCAGCAATCTTAAAAGATAAAACTTGGTTGCCCGACATTTCGCAAGCCATAAACGGAGACCTTTTTGAAATTGCCGACCAATATTTTGAGCTTAATCCTGACGTTGACAAAAAGCAAGTCCGCAACGCTTTTTCAAACTTGATGAACATTCCGAAAAAGCAAATCGGAATTATTGAGTTAGCCGCTGACTTGGACATAGAAACAGTTACCGAAATATTTATCCGCATCAATTCAAAAGGTGTTGTTCTTAGTCAGGCAGACTTTGCAATGAGCAAAATTGCTTCCAACACAGAATACAACGGAAACGAATTACGCAAAGCCATTGACTACTTCTGCCATTTGTGTATCGCACCGGAGTTTTACAAACACATCGTTGACAACGACAAAGATTTTGCAAAGACAGATTACTTCCAGAAACTGCAATGGCTCAAAACGGAGAACGAGGATTTATACGACCCTGACTACAACGACTTAATTCGTGTTGCATTTACTTCACAGTTCAACAGAGGACGGCTTTCTGACTTGGTAAGTCTGCTTTCAGGTAGAAATTTTGAAACTCGGACTTATGAAGATGCAATCGCTGAACAATCCTTTGCGACCTTAAAAACAGGCGTAAACAGTTTCATAAACGAAACGAACTTCAAGCGGTTTTTAATGATTATTAAATCCGCAGGGTTTATTTCGCCAAAACTTATCCGCTCACAAAACGCAATCAATTTCGCTTATATCGTTTATCTCAAATTAAAGGAATTAGGAGTTAATTCTGTTGCAATTGAAAGTTACGTTAGGCGTTGGTTAGTATATTCTATATTGACAGGTCGGTATTCAGGTTCGCCTGAAAGTGCGTTTGACTTTGACATAAAACAAATTTCTCACAAACCGATAGACGAAATTTTGAGAGAACGAGAAGAAGCAGAACTTTCGGACGCTTTTTGGAACGCTTCATTGCCACAGAGTTTAGACACTTCAGTTGCAAGTAGTCCATACTTCCACGTTTTCTTGGCTTCACAAGTCAAAGCCAACGACAGAGGATTTTTATCAAAAGATGTTTTAGTAAGCGACTTGATTTCACTTCGTGGTGACATTCATCACTTATTTCCAAAGGACTATTTGAAAAAGAACGGTTTGGACAGGAGCAAATACAATCAAATTGCCAACTACGTTTATATGCAATCAGAGATAAACATTAAAGTCGGCAACAAACCACCAAAGGACTACTTTGAAATTGTGACTACTCAAATGCTAAACGGCAACCAACAAGTAAGCGGACTTTCAAACGAGCAACAACTTTTGGATAACTTAAAAATGAATTGTGTGCCGACAGAAATTCAACAAATGAGCATTGACGATTACAACGATTTCTTGACATTAAGACGTAAACTTATGGCGACAAAAATCAAAGAATATTATCATTCACTATGACGAGAGAAGAAGAACGAACCGCTAACAAGGTATTGCCGCAATGGGGGCTGACATGCTTCTATGAAACTTTTGTGCTTAAACAAACGGTAGTGCTTCTATTGAACATTTGTGCTAAAAATCCCCCACTGCGGCAATACCCGGCCCGTTGTAAACCATGTTAAAAACAAAGCTACTCACACTATATTAACATTTAATAATTTTTAAACTAGTAAAAATGGGACTATTTGACAAAGTAAAACAAATGACTGAAAGCGCAAACTTTGATAGCGCATTTGAAAAAATAAAAAGCATCGGAGAAATCAAATCAGTAATTATAGAAAAAGTTGTATCGGTTGATTACACAAAAGTGCTTGATCATTTGAATTCTAATAAGAGCACTTATCCAAGAACAGATTTATTAATATCAACAATTGAAACTTTACAGGAAGCTGCAGAGATTTATAAGACATCTGAAAGTCCATGTAAAGAAAATGACTTTATGCTATACCTTGTTACGAATATTGACCCAGAAAAAGTTATTAATGAGTTGGAGCCCATTTCAAATTTTATTCCCATGGGTAATTTAATCCTGATGATACTAAAGTATTTACTTAAATACAAAAAATCCAAATAACCAATTCAATTGATAGCATAATAAAAATAACTTACAAGACATGTATAAAAAATTTAATGACACACCCTTTATCTCTGAAAATGGCAATAAAAAATCAATAGAGCCTTTTGATACAATTGAAATAAACAATTTTGCTGAATGTATCGCTGATTTTGCAGCTAATTGTGAAACACCAATGACAATAGGCCTACAGGGTGATTGGGGGTCAGGAAAAACAAGTCTGATGAATATGATTAAATGTCATTTGGCTGAAGGTGATTTTTACAAAGTGGATATTAATACATGGCATTATTCCATGTTCAGACAAGATGAATACTTGGGTATTGTTATCATAAAATCTCTTTTAGAAGAATTATCAAAACTTTTTGAAAAGAAGAACAGCGTCGTATCTAATTCTTTAAAAAAGCTTGGAAGCACCCTTGGTAATGGATTACAAAAGGCATTAAATGTTGGTAAAGCCGTTCAAATTGGCGGAATTACTTATAATGACGCAATGGAAGCAATAAAGGGCGAAGATACTTCATTGCAGGTTGAAAATTTGGCAGGAATACTTCTTCAGTTTAAGCATGAATTTCAGGCAATTATTAAAGACTTTTTATTAAATATTGATGAAAGTTCAACCAACGATGAAGAGAAAAAAAAGAGAAAAAGGATTTTCTTTTTTATTGACGACCTTGATAGGATACGCCCAATTAAAGCTATTGAAGTTTTAGAAACTCTAAAAAACTTTATGGATGTTGAAGGATGTGTATTTGTTCTAGCTGTTGACTATGAGATTGTACAAATGGGTATTGCTGAAAAATTTGGGAAAGATATTCAGAGAACAAGTGGGAAATCGTTTTTTGATAAAATCATTCAATTGCCTTTTAGCATGCCCATTGCAAGTTACAATATTGAAAGCTATATTTCAGATTTGTTGAAGGGAAGCAAGTTTTATAACTACCAAATTGAGAACAATCACGAAGATAGAAGATTTTTTGTCGATATCACAGAAGTTACGATTGGAAGAAACCCGAGAAGTATCAAAAGAGCCATTAATTACGCCTCACTACTGGAAAGAATAAGAGCTAAAAATTCCACCAAAGAAGCAAAAAAGGATAGAAATACCACAAAGCTACTTTACTCTATTGTATGTATGCAGATTGCATGGCCTGAATTGTTTGAATATTTTATAGGTAATCCATCGCCTGAAACAATTAAAAACTTGGAAAATTGGGATTTCCTAGACAAACTTCCTCATGCAAAAAAATTATTCGCACGTGTCAATGACGTTGATGAAGTGAAAGATAACATCTCAGCTTTTTTTGATACGCTATATACTATTCTTGACTCCGATGAAAAGGACGGAGTAATTACGGATAAGGAATTTGAACCACTACTTTATATTCTTAAATATGTGAAGCTAACTTCTGAAAAAAGCATTTTAAAAAGTGAAGACCCGCTTAAAAAAACTTTCAAAGCACTTCTTGAATGTAATTGCAAAAACAACCTAAAATTGTATCAATTTTTTAATGATGTTTTCTTAAACTCTTTGTTTGCAACTAGTGAAAGCATCTCCTATAAAAAGGGGGGTTGGTCATATATTACAATGGTGTATAAACGTAAGCAATTAGGCACATTGGTGAGCTTAAAAACCAGACCGTTTATATTTCGAATAAAGATTAATAAAGATGATTTACTCAAACACTTTGAAAGTTCGCCAGAGTATGAAGTAATGGTCAAAATTGTAAAAGATTTTGATAACTCTACTGCTACAACAGGGATCGGAGATACCGAGATTGACTGTATAGAACTATCCCAAGGTTACGACCTTATCCAGTCAAAAGATGTTCTCAATAAGCTTTTTAAGGCTATAACAAATCAAATAAAAGAGTAATATCAAACAAAAACTATTTACTAAATGGGGAAAATATACAGAGTAACAGTAAATGGAACGGGACAACTTAATGGGCCCGTTCGAATATATAAAGTCATCGATTTTGACGACCATTTAGCGGCAAGCAGAATGACAGGGAGCAAACGTTATGAAGTTCTTGCTGAATGGGCAAAAGTACACTATCCGGGGGTTAAAGTTAATCCTAAAAATTTAGGAGCTAATATGCAAGTAATTGAGACAAAAGAAAGTAAGCAAACGAAAAGTAATATTAAGAGCAAAAAAAGTTTAATTCCTGCAGAATTTTCAGAAACAGGTTCATCTATAAAATCCATGTTAACAGGCATGGCTATAGGAGCTATATCAAATGCCTTTAACGATAGTTACAATAATAATGATGATGATGATGATGAAATTGATGACAATGACGAGACTGAAATGGAAGATAAAGTTGCTGAAAAGAGAAACAGAAAAGAAACTTTAAAGAAAGCTCATTCTATTTGTGATTTTGAATATTCAAACAATACTGATGAAATTGGAAATAAATTGAGTGAGTTACTAAGCTCATTAACAGACCTTAACTCCATTAAAAATGATGACAATTCCAAGGTAGCATACAAAAAATTAATCAATAAATATGAATTGGGGTTATTGCGCTTAGATTCATGTGGCGACACTGTATCCCTGAAGTTTTTTAAAAAGAAATTGCGCAAAATCAAGACAGGCCGAGTTTTTAATTGGTTATTTAATTCTTAGTCCAATAAGACAATCAAACACGGTTTACAACATGGTATAGCCACAATAGCGGGCTTGGTGCAAGTTTCAGGTTCACTGCCCCGCCTCAGCTTTATCACGGTGGAAAGTGACGAAGCCCGCAAATCCGCTACTGTGGCTATACCAGGACCGTTATGGGCAAGTTAAAAGAGAAAACCGAAAATCTTAAAAAGAGTAGGTATAGGAAATAAATTAAAATAGAAATATGACAACGAAAAAGATTTTCACATTTATTTTATTAGCGTTTTTTCTAAACGCTTGTGGACAACCAATTGAGAGAAGCGGAAAGACTGACATAGAAAAGAAAGTCGAAACGTATATAATAGAAAAAACGAACCCTAAATACTATCATTCAATTGAATTTGGAGAAAAGAAGGCATTCGACCTAAATCAATTAATTGAAGACTATGAAATTCCTACTATTTTTAATGACGAGCCCAAAGCAATTAAACAAAACAAGGAAGCTTTTGAATGGTTAAAAAAATTTAATAATGAAACAAATATTGCTTATTCTATGACTCTGACTTTTGGACTGAAAGAAAAGAAATCAGATGCTTGGGATTCGTATTGGATGATAGTTTTGCTAGACAATAATTTAAATATACTTGGACACTTTTATTATGCACCATAGAACAAAAAATGAGAATATTAAAGATAACCAGCCCATAACATGCGGTATATTTTATTGCCGAGCTAGTGCTGAAATCAACGGCTGTGGCTCGCTTCAAACTTCATCGTGGCTTGACAGTGACGTACTCCGAAATCGGCAACAAAAACATACCGCTGTCCGTTATCAGCAACCCTAAAACGACCACCGAACAGACATAAACCTGACAGACAAGAAAGACGAAAATTCCAACCCTTCGCAAAATTAAAAGAGGTGTTTGCCACCACACAAGCCGACACGAAACACCACATTTAATTTTGCCCAATCGCACCCAAGCCCACCCACCACCCGACTACATCTTACATTTTTCATTTTCGGGTACAAACTGGACAAAATCGGTTACAGTTATTTTCTACGGGTTTAGGACTTTTGTATTTCAAAAGTCGTGTGTAAGTAAAAAAAATAATTATGACGAAAAAAATCACAATAGGCGTTCTCATAATTATAGGACTATTATTTGTTTCTATGTATAAAGCAGTACCTCAGGTAAAAATTTCAGACCATTTTAATGGAAAGAAATTCATAAACCCAACCTTGGAAAAACCATTTTCCCCAAGTATGGGTGATATATTCAAAATGATGAGAGAAGGCAGACCAAAATGGCAATCAAATATTCAAAACACTGCCGTTCCACGGTTGAAAGACACGCTGAATACTGGCGATTTTTCTATAACGTTTATAAACCACGCCACATTTTTAATCCAAACAGGTGATTTAAACATTATTACCGACCCGGTATTTTCAAAACGAGCAAGTCCTGTAAGTTGGTTTGGACCGAAAAGAGTTAGGAAGCCAGGAGTTGAGCTGGACAGTCTGCCGAGAATTGATTTGATATTGCTAAGTCATAACCATTATGACCATTTGGATAAAAAGACTTTAAAGAAACTGGGTGAAAGACACAATCCTAAAGTTTTAGTGCCAATAGGCGATAAAAAATTGGTGGAATCTTGCGGATTTAAAAATGTGCAAGAAATGAATTGGTGGGAAAATGTAGAACTGAACGGCAACACCATTATCACTTTTACACCACAACAACATTCATCGGCAAGAAATCTTTTAGACCGTGATAAAAGTCTTTGGGGAAGCTTCTATATACAATCACACGGAAGACGTATTTATTTCGGTGGCGATGGCGGATATTCTACCCATTTTAAGGACATAAAAAATAAATTGGGTTCGCCCGAACTTGCCATACTTGGCATCGGAGCTTATGTTCCTGACTTTTTTATGAAAGCCATACATACCTCTCCTGCCGAAGCGGTAACAGCCCACTTAGATTTAGGAGCAACTCAAAGTATAGGTATGCACTTTGGCACTTTTCAATTGGCTTCCGAAGGATTTGAGCAACCAACGGAAGATTTGAAAACCGCAATGTTAAAAAACAACCTTTCAGATGATTGTTTTATTGTAATGCAAGAGGGCGAAACAAAATTTTACCGTAACAAAAAATAAAAAATGGGCATTGTAAAAAACATATTGAAAAAGCTTTTTAAAGAAAATACGATTGTTCTTAAACAACGCATTTCAGAATCAGCGTATTGGATAAAAATCAAGGGCGAGAATATCAAAAATGCAGAGTTTATCCCAGGCTATTTTTTGCGTATAGGCGTTGGTTTTAATGATGATGAACTTTCGTTACACGGTTCTGTGCGAAGTTATTCTGTTTGGGATATTGATAAGACTAAGGGCACTATTGACATTGCTATTGCAACCCACAGCAAAGGCATTGGAGCAAAATGGATAGAAGAATGTAAAGTTGGTGATAATGTAAGATACAATTGGAAAAAGGGGAATTTTATATTAGACGATTCTGCAGACAGTTATCTATTTATAGGGGATTTATCCGCTCTTTCTCATCTCTACATCCTTCAAAGAAATCTTCCTAAAAATAAACAAATCGAAAGCATTGTGTATAGCAAACATCGAGATGAACTATACGAAGATATTGACGACACAAGACCATTTGAGTTTTATGAAACACAGGAAAATCCTGTGAATGAAATTATTGAAAAAGTAAAAGAAATCGTTACCAAAATGAATGGAAAGAAAATGGTTTATATCGGTGGCGACAGTAGAGTTTGTGTAGCATTAAACAAATATTTTAGAAACGAATTGAATTGGGAAACCAAACAAATCAAAACAAAACCATTTTGGAATCCTGACAAAAAAGGGTTGGAATAAATCAGAACACTAAAGCAATGCATTATGGCAGAAAATAAAAGCCCAATGGCACAAATGAAATCAAAACTGGATATGAAAAATTATATCCATTCAGGCAAACATTGGTCAGAACTGAAATTTTTCGACCATATGCTCACAGACGCGTTGATGAAACACATTTTCGGATTGGTAAGGTATCAAATGACAGACCCAAGCGAAATAATTGAAACCGTGGGACAAATGAAAAGTGATTCAGAACGGGATTGGGCGATTGCTTGGGGAAACACGGCAAAAATCGTTCAGTCAAGAGCCGATGAATTTTACAAGGATAAAAAAATGGTTTCGGCTGCCTCTGCCTATTTGAGGGCTGCTTCATATTGGCGGATTGCTTTGATGAATTTCAGCGAACAAGAGGATGCTATGATTGTAGATTTTTCTAAAAACAGCGTTTCTTGTTATGACCGTTATTTAGAAACATCCAATTATCCCGGAGAGAAAATTCAAATTCCATACGAGGGAACATTTTTGAAAGCATACTTTTATCGTTCGCCCATTGCAAAAGAAAAAGCACCGCTTATGATTATTACACCCGGTAGAGATACTTGGGGTGAAGATACAGTTTGGGTTTATGATTCAGCCATTAAAAGGGGTATACATTGTATTGTAATTGAAGGTCCGGGACAAGGCACAACGCTTCGGTTGCAAGGTTTGAAATTCAGAAAAGACTGGGAAAAAGTCATTACACCTGTTATAGATTATGCCAAAAAAATTCCGGGAATTAATATGGAAAGAATTGCGCTATTGGGTATCAGCTTTGGTGGTTACTTAGTGCCAAGAGCAGCGGCTTTTGACAAAAGAATAAAACTGTGCATTGCCAATTCAGGCAACATAAGTTGGGGCGATATGATTGGTTCTGCATTTAGAAAAATTAAAAAACTACCAAAATTTCTACGACCATCAATGATAGACGGAATGGTTCGTGACTATGCTTGGAAACACGGTGTAGAAAACGACATTGATGCAGTCATTGCCGAACTGGACAAATACTCTAACGAAGATATTCTAGATAAAATTACCTGCAAAGTTCTGGTAGTTGACGGTACAGCAGAGGTAAATCCTGGAATTGCTAAAAAATTCTATGATGCTTTATCGTGTCCGAAAGATTATATGTTGTTTGATGAAACATCATTTGCACAAACGCACACTCAAATGGGAGGTTATGGTGCTGGCTCTGAACGATTATTTAATTGGATAGAAGATAATTTGTAAAATCAAAATCGAATAAAATGAAAATAGGTATAATAGGAGCCGCTGGCGGAATTGGAATGCACCTTGTAAAACAAGCATTGGCAGATGGTCATCAAGTTACAGGACTTGTTCGTAGCCCTGAAAAATTAACCGTTACACACCCAAATTTGAAGGTAATAAAAGGTAGTGCGGAAAATGCTGATGATATTGCAAAACTTGTAGCAGAGCAAGATGTGATTTGTGATTGTTTGGGAACAAAAAACGTAACCAAGCCACAAACAATGTTTTCCAAATCGGCAGAGAACATTGCAAAGGTTATCAAGCCAGAACAATTACTAATAGCTGTAACAGGCTTGGGTGCAGGAGAAAGTAAAGGACATTGCAGTTATTTGTACGACAATTTATTTCAACCACTTATTTTGAAAAGACAATATGACGACAAAAATCGTCAGGAAAAAATCATCAAAGAAAAAATTGCTCGTTGGATAATTGTACGACCGGGTTTTTTGAGTAATGGTAAACATACTGGACAGTATCGTGCAATTACAGAATTTACTGGAAAACACGGGGCACGCATTTCCCGTGCAGACGTTGCTGATTTTATTTTATCACAAGCCAAATCGCCTATTCTTTTAGGAAAAGCACCTATGCTTGTTTCATAATTAAATGTACTTTTGAATATGTCGAAAACAGGGCAAACAAATATCAATACAATATCAGAATTTCATAAGTTGTTTGGACTGCCAAAGCCTGAACATCCATTAATTAGTGTGATTGATTTTTCTAAAGCCAATCCACAAAGTATTCCTGAAAAAGTAGTTTTTGGATGTTATTTTATCTCTATAAAACGAAATGTAAATTTTCAATTTATTTATGGTCAACAGGAATTTGACTTTGATGAAGGTGTAATGTTTTTTATTGCCCCTCATCAAGTTTTGAAGATAGAAAAAGAAACAGTTTTAAGTTCAAAGCCTACAGGATGGGCTTTACTCATTCATCCTGATTTTCTTTGGAAAACTTCATTGGCAAATTTAATCAGCAAGTATGGTTTTTTTAGTTATGCAGCCAATGAAGCACTTTTTCTTTCGGAAAAAGAAGAAAATATTATTACTGGAATTGCTCAAAATATCGAACAGGAATATCATTCTAATATTGACAATTTCAGCAAACAAATCATTATCACACACCTTGAGAACCTGTTGAGTTATTGTCAACGATTTTACAATCGTCAATTTATTACAAGAGAAAAATCCAATCATCAAATTCTTCACCGATTGGAAGAAATTCTCACGCATTATTTTAATAGTGATGATGTGCTTTCAAAAGGCTTGCCTTCACCTCAATACGTTTCCGACAAGCTAAATGTATCAGTAAGTTATTTAAGCCGTATGCTGAAAGTGTTGACAGGACAAACAACCCAACAGCACATACACGACAAATTGATAGAAAAGGCTAAAGAAAAATTGACGACAACGGACTTATCAGTAAGCGAAATTGCTTACGAATTGGGATTTGAACATTCGCAAGCATTTAGCAGACTTTTCAAAAGCAAGACAAATCAATCTCCATTACAATTTCGACAATCATTTAATTGAACTGACAATGAACAGCCTACGCATTTGGTAGCACATTTGCATTTTTGCAACCGCACAATGCCAAACAAAAAAATGCAAAAGAGCTACCAAGCCAAGCCACCAAGACAACCCGACAAAGACAGACGCTTAAAAACTGAAAGAAGGGCTGCTGATAACATCGGTTTGGCGTAATGGCGGGTGACGTGCTTCGTTGAAACATTTGTGCTAATTTTGAACTGTGTGCTTCGTATGAACTTTAGTGCTGAAAATCCGCCACTACGCCAAGCCGCAAAACGTTATCGAAAACCCTAAAAAACGAACATAATGAATGATAAAAATAAATTTAAACTTATGAAAAGAAAAATAAAATTGTTAATGATTTTGGGTATAATGTTTACGTTTTTATTTACATCAACTCAAATACAAGCTCAAATATATTCTACCAATTTGGTTAGTAATGACATTGGTTTTGTGAAAATGTATTTAACAATAGAAATTGGAGACAGTACATTCACAGCATATTCTCGAAAAGGAGCGACAAAAGAGATTATGGGAGGTGGAGCAGCAATGCTTATGAAAACATTTGCTGGAATTAAAGATGGTAGTATTATTAGAATAAACGGCACCGTGAAAGATAGTAATAACATCAAGATTTTAGATGGAATTTTTATTTCTCCAATGGGTAACTACTATTTTAACGGTGAACTTGAAAACAATTCTTTTTCAGCATATTTGAGTAATGCCAATCGAGAAAAACGTGGTAGTTTAGATGGTTCTCTGACCACTTCGACAAAGACAATGGAAAATTATGAAGAAATAACAACAAAAGCCCTAACTATTTCTGAAAAAGAAATCTTTAATCCTAATTTTCCTAAGAATAGAAAATGGGAAAAATTTAAAAAGAAATTATCAAAAGCATCGGAAAATATCAATGATGATTTAGAAATGGTTTTTTCTTTCTTTTATTATGCTCGTAAGCTACCAATTTCCCACTTAGCTCTTGTAAAAAAGAATAATAATCCAACACATAACGCATCAGAAATGATTGCCGAAAACCTAAACTTTAAAGAATTAAGTAAAGAAACAGCTTTACTTACTATAAATTCTTTTGGTGGTTCGGCAGAAGAAATGTATCAAGTATTTGATGAGAAAATTATTCCCAAAAACTACAGCAATTTAATTGTAGATTTAAGAGATAATGGCGGTGGCTCCATCGAAGCTGGATTGGCATTTGCATCCAAACTTGTGAATAAAGAATCATTCGAGGGAATTCTCTTAACACGAAAATACTTTGATAAAAATGATAAAATTCCTTCTTTAGATAATTATTCTAATTTTCCCCATTTTGAAAAAGCAAACTTTGATTTACTCGTACAGGGATTACATGATTATGATGGAATTTGCATAAAAGTAACACCAAATAAATCTGTATTTAAGGGAAATGTATTTATTCTAACTAGTAAATATACTGGAAGTACTTGTGAGCCTATTGTCTATGGTCTAAAGCAATCAAATCGTGCAACAATTATTGGTGAAAATACCGCTGGAAAAATGTTGAGTTCAGAACCTTTTGAAGTTCAAAACGATTTTCAAATTTACGTTCCTATTGCAGATTATTATACAAATGATGGCGTACGTTTAGACCAAAAGGGCGTAGCTCCAAACTATAAAACAAAATATGATAAAGCATTAGAATATACTTTAAACCAAATCATTAAATAAGAAAGGGCATTCGACAACAAGTCGTCTGTACACAAGGCGGATTAATTACTTCGATTTAAAGATTACTGTTAAGAAAAAAACTTTATCTTCGCATTTGTATATAACAATCCAAAACTGT
>LSQX01403258.1_pt1 | contig 12624 bp, 11 predicted proteins | sample 654561 | NCBI WGS metagenome assembly LSQX01 (sample SAMN04489861, study PRJNA283612) | anaerobic digester metagenome | isolation source: 4 biogas reactors fed with cattle manure at either 37C or 55C with and... | place: Denmark: Kongens Lyngby | collected 2014 | reverse complement strand
TGTTCTCCGGGTTGGTGATCGCCTGGTTGCGCGCCACGCGACCAACCAGCCTTTCACCATTTTTGTTAACGGCAACAACGGAAGGAACGAGCCGTTCGCCTTCCGCAGAGGGTATGACAACAGGTTCTCCACCGATCATCACTGCGGCAGCAGAGTTCGTTGTTCCAAGGTCGATTCCAATAATTTTTCCCATAATAATTTCTCCTATTCTTTATCGGGCTACCCGCACCATGGCGGGGCGAATGATACGGTCTGACATAAAATATCCCGGTTGGACAATTTCAATGATCTGTCCATCCACAAAATCGGGGTGGTCTTCCTGAGTAATCGCTTCATGAACATTCGGGTCAAATTCATCACCCGGCTTGACATCCATACGCTCAATCCCCTGATTCTTCAACAAGGTGATCAATTTTTGGAGAATAAGTTCAATTCCAGCAAACCAGTTGTTGGATTCCGTGTCGGGTGGTCTGTTCTGTAAGGCCCTTTCAAGGTCATCTGCGATTGGGAGGTAAGCCTTGACCACATTGACCACAGCATCCTGGTATGTGCGGGTCGCGTCCCGCTGGACACGTTTTTTATAGTTTTCAAAGTCCGCAAGTGCCCGCAGCCATTGATCCTGTTTGTCTTCGACGTCTGTCTGGAGGGATTCGATCTGTTTTTCCAGCGCATCGAATTCATCGTAGGTTAATGCAACCATCGGCTGGTCTTCTTCCAATTCCCCACCATCGCCATTGGCTGACTTCGGTTTTTCGTTTTTTTGTTCTTCCTGCTTGTCTTTCATTCGTTTTTTCTTATCTTCACTCATAAGTTGCTCCTGCATAAGTACTTTTAATGAAATTCCCCGGCTAGACAGCCTGGGTTTCAACCACAAGGTCGCTGAGGACATTCGCCACAAAGCGAACAGTGGATATGGTGCGGTCATAGGGCATCCGAATCGGACCCATAACGCCAACGGATCCCGTCATGGTGTTTGGGTCACCATAGCGGGCAAGGATGACAGAGACCTGGCGCAGTTCTTCCCAGGTGCCTTCCCCGCCGATCAGAACTTGAATGCCGCCCACATCTAAATTCATCACAGTGTTTGTTAAAAGGTTTCCCAGCAGCGTGCGCTCTTCAAGGATGTGCAGCGCCTGGCGCGCTTCATCAGATTCTGAAAATTCGGGTTCGGAAAGCACATTGGTTATGCCATCCAGGTAAATCTCCCCGGTTGCCGATTCTTCGATCAGCGCCATTTCTGCCAGGAGAATTTCCAAAATATCCTCACCAAGCGCATCCAGTTGACCGCGCAGTCTCGACATCTGGTTGAAATCACATCGAGCGCACTGCTCTGTCAATTGGGCAGCAATTAAAGAGAGGCGTTCCTGGGGCACGGGTTCTGATAGAGAAATGAATTGCTGGCAGATCTCACCACCCATCATCACTGCCACCATCAACACCTGACGACCATGGGTGGCGATCAATTCAAGATGTTTGAAAATTGCCTGGTTTGCGTGGGGGGCGGTGACCAGAGAAGCGGCTTGAGATTGGTGGGCAAGCACCGATGCCGCCAATTTGAGCCATTGTTCAATATCCTGGCGGGATTGGTAAAACTGGTGCGTGATTGTGCGGCGGGTATTTGCTGGGAGGCTGCTCCGCTGAAGAAGATTCCCCACAAAATAACGATAGCCCTCTTCCGTTGGAATCCTTCCGGCGGAGGTGTGGGGCTGGCGGAGGAGGTTGTATTCGGTCAGGACAACCATCTCGTTCCGAATGGTGGCAGAACTCATCGACAGGTTGTACTTCTCAACCAGTGATTTAGACCCAATGGGTTGGGCTGTTCTGATATGTTCGTGAATGATCAGGGTCAGAACGAGTTTCTGCCGATCGGTAAGCCGCATAATTTACTCCTGAAAAATTTTAGCACTCTCAACAAGAGAGTGCTAAAATAGCACTCATTTAATGTTACCACGTGCAATTTTAAGCGTCAAGAAAAAAAGTGTGCGAAGGCGTTAATAATTTGTTAGAAAAGGGAAAGATAGGGAGCAGTGAGTAGGGGGTAAGGAGCAGGAAATAGGCAATAGGAAAAGGTGTGTCGTCCTGATTTGGATTGATAGGTTTGGTTTAGGCAATGGAGAGCGCGTGTAAGACAGGAGACTGAGGACGGATGACGGTCCTTCGGTCCCCGGTCTTCTGTCACCCGTCCTATTCCAGGTTGATAGGTTTTAGATCAGGAAAAGCCATGAGCTACGAAATCCCTGAACGAATTGAATGGGATCAGCTATCATTCGGCGAAAGGGTCACCCGATAGATATGCCGATCAACCCCGCCAAATTTGTACTTATAGTTCTCATTACCGCGCATGAAATCAAACTCGGTGAGCCCATTTTCAATGGACCATTTAATCAGATGCGCGAGCAGGACCCAACCCGGGGAATAGTCCCGAAAATCCCATTCCCAGCCGGAGTTATACAGCCAGAGACGACCACCAAAGTTGAAGGATAAATTGGCGGCTGCCTTTTTGCCGTCAAGCATTAAAAATGCCAGATGAAGCCAGCCCTGGTCAAAGGCAATTTTTGCTGTGTTGTAAATGTGCTGCCGCATTGTTGGGGTCAGAAAAGCCTGTTTGTTTGGATCCTGTGCCATTATGGCGATAAAGCTTTCAATATCATCATCCAGTTTTGCCGGGTCTTCGGTGATGTAAAGCTGGCTTTCCAGGAAACGCTGATCAATGTTGCGGAGCTTGCGTCTGATTTCGTGGCGCTGTTTCTTATCGATGCTTGCAAGGTAGGTATCGTAATTATCGGGCAGGGGGATGTGAGGGGCGGGTTGAAGGTGGGTTTGTTGATGCGTCCATCCGCGACGTTCAGCTTCATTTTTGAGAACCTGAAGTGAGGGGGAATCCTCCAGAAGATTGTATAAATCAAGAATTTCCCAATGGGGAAAATTCTGCTCAGATGTCAGAAAATTCAACAGGCCTGAAATAAACTCAGCTGTGTGTGAAGACAGGACGATGAAATCTAAAAAGTCAGACACTTCGATCGCCCCGACAAACATCAAAGATGGCTTTCCCTCAAGATTGTTTGACCTGAACAGGGGTGCGATGCCCACCAGCCGGTCATCCTCAAAGCCGGCGATGATCAGCAATTCGCTATCCTGCGCCCATTCGCCGCCCCCTCGCGTTTTCCACCAGGTTTGCTGATATTCAAAGGTCAGAAATGGATTGCAACCTGCGCTTTTTGTGAGGAGAGAATTCCAATCAGGTTGATGATTTGCGAGATCTTCAAAGTTGTTGTAATGTCGAAATTCCATGGAAGCATTATACCCTAGCCAGTAATGTGTATAATAATATCAAACCCGATGATGATTACGTGAGCCAGGATAACTATGTATGATCTCAATTTAATTCCCATCAACCAGAAACACGGAGAACCGCTCCGAGAACACACAGGATTTATTGCATCCAGTCCGCCGCGCCGAGCGGCGCGCAATCGCGCTGATGAATTGCTGATCCTTTCCCTGACGCTGAAGGAACCTGACCTGGTGACACCTGAAGTTCAAAATCAGTGGTTGCAAGGCTTGATGGAGGATTATTATAAAAACAACGGCTCCGTGACATTGGTTTTGCGCTCACTGGTGGAGACAATTAACCAGACCATGTTGGAGATGAACCTGAGAATTGTTCGGGAAGGAAAAGCGATTCGGGGTGCGATCAACCTGGCGACGATCCAGCGACGGGGTGTTTATATCGTTCAAAGTGGGGTCACCCATGCCTATGTGCTTTCGCACGATGGTTTACAGCACTTCACAGACCAAAGTATGTCAGATCGCGGATTGGGGCTGAACCGAACGCCAACTGTGAGATATTTTCGAGCAGAACCGGGACCGGGCGCCTATCTGTTTATGGCAGAACATCCTCCTTCAACCTGGACAGAAGAATGGCTGGCTAAAGATGGTTTTCCGGACGTGGACCAGCTGCGCAGAAGATTGCTGCATCAGGCGCCAACAACCTTCAGGGTGGATATGGTGGAAATCTTGCGCGGTGAAGGAAAAATCAAAACCATCCTTCCGCAGGCAAGACCTGTTAAGGAAACAGATGGCATTATTCTGAGTGATGAGATCGCAGAAACTCTTGATGAAATAGAGGCGCCTGTCAGTTTGGAAGAAGTCATTGTTGAAGATGAACTCGCCGAAGAAATCAGCGAAACCCGGAAAACCAAAGTTTATGAAGAAGAAGAGACTGTGCTGGATTCTTTCGAAGAGCCAGCCCTTATCAGCGAAGATGAAATTGATGAAACTCTTCCAAAGATCATCGATGAACTGCCAGAAACTGAATTAACTGCACAGGAAACGCCACCCGAAGAGGCCCTGGTTGAAGTGCCCCCCAGGACGATTTCTTTGCTTCCGGCGAGCGAAAGATTGGAATCAGAAGAATCGCGCAAGGAATACACCTCTCCACAACGAGCGATGAAAAAGGAAACCCCTGTAACGCAATCTGCTGAGGGACCTGCCACGCCTACCATCAAACAAAAGATGGGAAATTTTAAGGAAGAGGGCATTCAAGGACTGGCTAAGTTCTTCAGTGGGTGGCGCCGCTTTCAGGAGAAGATGCAATTTTTTGCCAGGAAGATGGTTGCCCGGTTCTCTCCCGAGCACGCAGAGAGCGCCCTGCAATTATCAAGAGGAACCCTGGTCCTGATCGCGCTGATCGTTCCATTGATTGTGACAGGGATTGCTGTTGGCGTTTACCTGGCAAGAGGAAAGACACTCCAATATAACTATTATTATGAAAGAGCCCGGCTTGCTTCTGAATATGCGCTGGCGGCGCAGGATCCTGATGTTGCGCGCAATCAATGGCAGGAGGCTGTTGCTTATCTGGATAGCGCTGAACAATTTCGCAAGACAGATGAACTGATAGCATTACGTTTCGATGCAGATGAAGCGCTGGATGGGTTGGATGGTGTCGTCCGGTTGTCCTATCGACCGGCGATAACGAGTGCTTTGAAATCCGAAATTAATATCACCCGCATCGTTTCCTACGGTGTGGATCTTTACCTGCTCGATTCAACGAGCGGGCATGTTATCCATGCAACGCGGGGAAGTCAGGGATACAACATCGATTCGGAATTTGTGTGCGGCGCGGGGAATTTTAGCGGCGGCGCACTGGATGTGCTGGTTGATATGGTCTCGCTCCCGATCAATAATCCATATCAGGCGCATATCCTGGGTATCGATTCGCTGGGGAATGTGGCATACTGCTCTCCCGGTCAAAGCCCGGTGGTCCAGGCGCTCCCGTCCTTTGGGGTTGACGTGGGCGGCATAGAAAAAATCATCTATGAAAACAATGTGCTGTATATTTTAAATTCTGCAAACAATAGCTTTTGGGCTTACGCAGCAACCAACGGCCAATTTTTGGATCCACCCTACCGTTTCTTTGAAAAAGCTCAGGCTGGGGAAATTCCCGATTTGTCCCGGGTGGTTGATCTGGCTATCAACGGACTTGAGCTTTACTTCTTACGCCAGGATGGGCAGCTCATCAATTGTGTTTATACGGGTTTGCCTGGTAACCCCGTAACCTGTGAGAACCCTGTCACTTATATCGATGGGAGACCGGGAAAAGAAGAACAGTCGGTGACCATGCCGGCTTCGAATTTCACAGAGGTTGTATACACATCGCCGCCCGACCCCTCGGTCAGTATTTTGGATGCATCGAATGCTGATATCTATCGCTTCTCGCTCCGCTTTCGTTTGCATCAACGGCTGCGACCTGAACTGGGGGATTACGAAATTGATTTGCCGATTGCCACAGCCTTTACGATTGGGATGGATCAGGTGGCGTATATTGCCTTTGGAAATCAGGTCTTTTATGCGATTGTGGAATGATGGGATGAGGGGTGTTATCAGGAATTGGGCATTGGGTATTAGGAAATAGGTATTAGGAAATAGGTATTAGGTATCAGGTGATCCGTCCGGATTTGTGTTTACAGGTATAGAATAAACGAACTGTGATTTCCCCGCATTGACAATCCACTTGTTTACGCTGGTCTCCCGACCAGCGCCCGCTGGTGAGGACACCAGCGAGAACCAGAGACTCACTTAATTCCCAATTCCCGATTCCTGATCCCCATTTCCCATTAATGTTACAATTGGGTTTTAGAGCAACCAACCATCAGTGAGGAGTTTAATGACTAAAGAGGATCCACGTATTGAAAAATTAAGAGAAATAAAAGCGAAATCTCTGTTGGGGGGTGGGCAGGATCGCATTGACCGGCAGCATCAAAAGGGAAAACTCACAGCCCGGGAACGACTTGATCTGCTGTTTGATAAGGATAGTTTTGTTGAACTTGAAGCGTTGACCACACAACAAAATTTACTCGACGAAGATAGTATTCTGGGGGATGGTGTCGTGACAGGTTTCGGCACCATTGACGGAAGGACAGTCTATGCCTATGCCCAGGACTTCACCGTACAGGGCGGTGCGCTGGGTGAGATGCACAGCCGGAAAATTTGCCGGGTGATGGACCTGGCAGTGGCGAACGGCAACCCGATTGTGGGACTGATTGATTCGGGTGGGGCACGCATCCAGGAAGGCGTCAANNGCGCTGGGTGAGATGCACAGCCGGAAAATTTGCCGGGTGATGGACCTGGCAGTGGCGAACGGCAACCCGATTGTGGGACTGATTGATTCGGGTGGGGCACGCATCCAGGAAGGCGTCAAAAGTCTGGGCGGTTACGCCGAAATCTTCAAGCGCAATGCCCAGTATTCGGGTGTGGTTCCGCAGATCAGCCTTATTCTGGGACCCTGCGCTGGTGGGGCTGCATATTCACCCGCCGTCACAGATGTGATCATTATGGTGGAAAAGCAATCTTTTATGTTCCTGACAGGCCCGCAGGTGATTAAAACGGTGACCGGTGAAGAGACAGATTTCGAATCGCTTGGAGGCGCCCGGGTTCATCTGACCCAGAGTGGGACGGCGCATTTGACGACCCAAACGGAGCAGGATGCGCTGGCGCTCGTCCGGCATTTGTTGAGCTATTTACCTTCAAACCATGTCGAAAACCCACCCTATCAGGATTTGGGTGATGACCCCTTGCGAAAAGATTCAGCTTTGAACAGCCTGGTCCCTGAGGACCCAAGTGTTCCCTATAGCATGCATGCGGTCATTGAATCGGTCGTTGATCGCGGCTCGTTCCTTGAATTGCAGGCTGGATTTGCGCAAAATGCCCTTGTCGGTTTGGCAAGGTTTGATGGGATGACGGTTGGGATCGTGGCGCAAGAGCCAAGCGTGATGGCGGGCGTGCTCGATATTGATTCGGCGGACAAGATCTGCCGGACGGTCCGGTTTTGTGACGCCTATAATATCCCGCTGGTAACCTTTGTTGATTCCCCGGGTTTCTTGCCGGGTGTGGATCAGGAGCATCACGGGATCATCCGACACGGCGCCAAGGTGCTGTATGCTTATTCCGAGGCGACCGTCCCCAAGATCAGTATTGTGATCCGCAAAGCCTATGGGGGAGCCTATGTGGTGATGAGCAGCAAGTATCTGGGTACGGATATCACCTTTGCCTGGCCAAGCGCCGAGATTGCTGTGATGGGCGCTGAAGGCGCTGCCAATATTCTCTATCGCAAAGAGTTGGCGGCAGCTGAGGATGCCCAGTCTGAGCGGCAGCGTTTGGAGGAGGAGTACCGGCAGCAGTATCTGAACCCCTATGCGGCAGCCCATGCAGGTTATATTGATGATGTCATCGAGCCTGCTGATACGAGAGCGATGATCATCAAGGCTTTGAAGGCGATCGGGCAGAAAGCAGAAAAACGCCCACCACGAAAACACGGCAATATGCCCGTTTAGGAGGTTGCTGCATGAGTGTAATTCAACAAGGTCTATTGATCACCGCCATTGGCATGAGTCTGGTGTTTGTTGTCATTATTTTTTTATGGGGGATGATGGCACTCCTGGTGCGTGTGACATCTAAAAAAGAAGAAATACCTGAAATAAAGACTGAAATTCAATCAGAAACGGCACCCGATCAAACCCTGGCGCTTTCGGAGCGACAGCGTCGGGCAGTTGCTGCTGCAACAGCCGTTGCTCTGGCGCTTGATTCCTGTCAACAAATAAAAACGGAAAAATATCATCCCGGCGCTGCTCAGGGGTTGAGTCCCTGGCAAGCTTTTCATCGCTTGATGCAAAATGACGAACAATCGTCTTAAGGAAATAATATGAAAATCACAGTTGAAATTGACGGTCAAAAATATGAAGTAAATATCGAAGACCTGAATACCCGACCGATCATTGCAATGATTGAGGATGCGCGGTATGAGGTCTGGCCTGAGTCTGAGGGCACTTTGCCCCAGCCCATCGCCCACCGTCCCTCTGTTCCCAGGCCGGAGCCGGTTCAAACCGCTTCCGCAACAGTGAAGCCAACACAGCAAACCGATACCAGGGTGGTTGCTTCTCCGCTGCCGGGTGTGATTGTGGCAATTCTGGTAAAACCGGGCGACCAGGTTATACGCGGGCAGGAGCTGTGTACCCTTGAGGCAATGAAGATGAAGAATGCGATCAGGAGTACGCGAGATGGAAAGTTAGCCTCCGTGGATGTGAATGTGGGTGATCAGGTTGGTCACGGAAAAGTCTTGATGACTTACACTGATTAAGGGAGAGGATCAATGGATTTTACATTCTTACTGGAAGAGATCATCCAGGGTTTTAGAAACTTCACGCCCGGCAATGGGATCATGATTGCCGCAGGGGTGATTTTGATCACCCTGGCCGTGGTCAAGGAATACGAACCAGTCTTACTGCTGCCCATTGGCTTTGGATGTATCATGGCGAATATAGGCATGTCTGCTGATGTGGGCTTTATGAAAGTCATTTATGATGCAGGCATCAAAACAGAGCTTCTCCCGCTGTTAATCTTCATTGGTGTAGGTGCGATGATTGATTTCAGCCCGCTTCTTTCTCAGCCTAAAATGGTCCTTTTAGGAGCAGCAGGACAATTTGGGATTTATGGGACGCTTTTACTGGCACTCCTTTTAGGTTTTCCCCTTAACCAGGCTGCTTCGATTGGTGTGATCGGCGCCATTGATGGGCCAACTGCCATCTTTGTGGGGAGCAAGTTGGCGCCGGAACTTATCGCGCCGATTGCTGTGGCAGCCTATTCCTATATGAGCCTGATCCCGATTATTCAACCGCCGATTATGAAGCTGATGACCACCCGCAAGGAACGCTTGATTCGCATGGAGTATGCCCCCAGGCCGGTTTCACGGCTGACGCTTGTGGCTTTCCCCGTTTTTGTCACGGTTGTTGTTTCCCTGGTTGCACCGGATGCAGCGCCCCTGATTGCATCTTTGATGCTGGGTAATCTCCTGCGTGAATCGCTCGTGGTGGACAGATTGAGTAAATCAGCGCAAAACGAGATCATCAATATTGCCACCTTGTTCCTCGGTTTGGCGATCGGGGCGACGATGAAGGCTGAATCCTTCCTAAACCTTGACACGTTGTTGATTCTGGTTTTAGGTTTGTTGGCTTTCGTCCTCGATACCGTGGCGGGGCTGTTGTTTGGAAAACTTATGTCGGTTCTGAGCGGCGGTAAAATCAACCCATTGATTGGCGCATCGGGGATCAGCGCTTTTCCCATGGCGGGAAGACTCTCTGCCAAGATGGCGCAGGATGAGGATTTCGAGAACTTTATCCTGATGCATGCTATGGGCGCCAATACAGCCGGTCAGCTGGGCAGCGTGATCGCTGGTGGTTTACTTCTGGCGCTTGTAACGGGATTGGGATAGCCGCTTTATACCCTTCAGATTATCAGATCACATCGATCTGATAATCATTATTCGTAACCATTTGCTTTAACGATTTATTGAAAAGAGGTGAAACCATGCAATATCGAATCAGTGGAGATGTTTTTCCAATGGTCGAGTTCAGGCTCGAGCGGGGCGAATCTGTTTATACAGAATCTGGCGGGATGGCCTGGATGAGTGAACAGATTAAAATGTCGACCAGCACACGCGGCGGTTTGATGGCAGGTTTGGGGAGGGCGCTTGCTGGCGAGTCACTTTTTATGGTCTCTTACACCTGCGAGGGGGACAGCGGCACGGTTGTGTTCACACCTGAGGCGCCGGGGCAAATTTTAGAAATGCAACTGCAACCGAACCAATCCCTCATCTGTCAGAAGGATACGTTTTTGTGTGCCCAGGAATCGGTTCAGATTAAAATGCATTTTCGAAAACATCTTGGAGCCGGGCTGTTTGGTGGGGAAGGTTTTATCCTTCAAGAAATCACCGGCCCTGGCATGGCTTTCCTTGCCATCCCGGGTGGTGTCTATGAACGCACGCTTGAAAGTGGGGAGACCTTGCTGATTGACCCCGGTCATATCGCCATGTTTGAACCTTCGGTTCAATATGATATTAATATGGTCAAAGGTGTCAAAAATGTGCTGTTTGCAGGTGAGGGCTTGTTCCTGGCAACGCTTAAAGGTCCGGGAAAAATTTGGCTTGAAACGATGCCCATCTCAAATCTGGCCGCCAAAATCTCGAAATACATCGCCCGAAAAGCGGGGTGATATTTGTATTACACGGAATTAAAAACAGGCCATCGATGACCCTTCGATGACCTGTTTTTTGATTTGTTCTAATCGATGGTTCTGGGCGTCCAGAATCCGATCAGGTTGCCTTGTGACGTCAGGGAAATCTCTTTCCAGCTTTCAAGGTCAAATGTGATTTGACAAAGCCCAGAAGTTGGTAGAGCCTCGATCTCTCTGTCTATGATCTCCAGGTAGAGTTCCAAACCGGGGTTGTGAGCCACGATCATGACAGTCTCGTAATCATCCCCAAAGGTGCGGAGGATCTCAATGAAATCTTCCGGTTCACCCATATAAAGGTCGTCGGAAAACTGGATTTGGTAATCATAATCTAGAACTTCAGCGACCAGTTCAACAGTTTCACTGGCACGCACTGCTGTGGATGAAAGGATCAGGTCAGGGTAGATATCGTGCTTGACCATGTGTGTGGCGATCCGCTTTGCGTCTTCTCGACCGCGTTTGTTTAAAGGGCGCTGGTGGTCCGTCAGCTTGTCATCTTTCCAGCTTGATTTAGCATGGCGCATGAGCAAGAGATTTTTCATTTTCGTAACTCCTGTATTTGGGCAAGGATCCTGATAGAGGATGATAACACAGGTTTGATTGTGTTGGATTGGAATTTATCTTCATAAAGTGGGGTCACCCAGCTGCTGGACTGTTTGACTAACTTGCATGACTGATATCTCAACACCACACAGTTCTTCCGTGGTGGCTTTGATCCTTGTGGTTGACACACCTTCTGCACGGATATTGCGGCTAACGCAATCAGCAGGGCTCGTTCGCTTATCTTATCATGCCTTTTTCCATCGCTGAGGGATAGAAGCCGCCTTCTTGTACTTGTGGAATGGCAAAGATAATCTCGCCAGACTTGGTACTGATCGTTTTGGGTGTGTAGCCATTGGCATGACCTCTTTGGCTTGCTCCCATGCATTCGTCTGCAGATACTTGGAACGTTCTGCCTGGATGACGCTGTTGAGGATCACCTGACTTGGTCAGGGTGATCCTCAACACTAAATAGAACTGCAAAGTTTATTAATTCGATGCCTGAGATTAAATTTGATCAGCATCTCTTTTGAAAAACTTTCCTTTCTGATTTCGGACATTAAAAAGGTGTTACAGTCGACCACCTTGGATAAAGTTAAAAATCTATTTAGAACTTCTATTCGTTGCCGATATATTTTACATAGATTTGGCAAGGATTCCACTCGTCCCATAATTTAGGAAAGCACTCTAATTCTTTGTAACCCATCGCGATGTAAAACTGATTGGTAACATCATATGCTTCATAATGTCCAGACTGAACCGTCTTAACTTGCGAATATGTATATCCTAAACCCTTTGCTAATTGCTCGTATGCTTTGTACAGCTTGGTACCCGCACCTTTACGATGATATTCTTTCAAAACACCCATAACAAAAATATCTGCACAATCCTTACTGGTTGCATTTAAGGCGATAAATCCAACACTCTTTTTTCCATCAAAGCAAGCCAAAAACGGCATTTCTTTTGATTCCTGTATATAGTTTAAGGTGCTTTCTGGTAAACTGAACCATTCAAGTAAATTATTTAAAATGCTCCTGGCAATAGTTTCTTTTTCATTTTTGTCTTTAATTTGTCTGACTTTTAATTCCATATCCTTTAATCCCTCATGATTTAGGTTGTGTATAGTCTACCGGCAGGTTGAACACTTGCCTAGCTTTCTGCGAGGTCAAATAATCTGTTTTTATAATTACCCTCTCATAGCGCAGATAAAACCCTGTTCCTGGCCTGTTCTCTGCACAGAGCGCTGTTGGATCCTATCTTAACTGCTTTTGTTTTTGTTTCCATTTGGGTGAAGAATAGATCCTTGTTATCTAACTGTGACATTAAACAGCAATGTGTGATAACGTTTGGGCATCCAAGTCAATATTAATTATGCCTTTCAAGAGAGATCTAAATTCGTATCCGGGAGATCTTCATTTTTTCTTTACAGCCAAGTTCACAGATAAATTCGCGATGGTTTAGTTGCGGGGGTTGTCTGATATTGTCTTGTTTGGTTTCTCATGTCAATTTATAATACTTACTACA
>LSQX01382475.1_pt1 | contig 12624 bp, 16 predicted proteins | sample 654561 | NCBI WGS metagenome assembly LSQX01 (sample SAMN04489861, study PRJNA283612) | anaerobic digester metagenome | isolation source: 4 biogas reactors fed with cattle manure at either 37C or 55C with and... | place: Denmark: Kongens Lyngby | collected 2014 | reverse complement strand
ATCGAAGAGCAGTTAAAAAACTTTTAAATCAATTTAAATTAAAACAATATTATAACCTCACTCGCTTTTAGAACTTGTGAGGTTTTTTTTAAAATTTTCTGAATGACTTATCTTTAAATTAAAAATCATGCTTTCTGAAAAACAAATGGAATTAATCCAAATAATTGAATCCAATACAGGGCTTCAATTTCGTGAAAATCCAACTGAAGGAAATCTTTGTTTTGCTCAGAATAATTTAGAATTACAAGATGAATATAAGTTAGAATTTAATTTAGCTGATTTAAATCATTATTTTAAATCCTTTTCTGAAACTGAGATTTCACTACCCAAGGACTCTACAACCTTTTGGAAATTAGTTAAAAAGGGGAGGGGACTTAAAAAAAAATAAAAACAAACCCTTTTAAATTCAAATAATTTCTATGATTTTACTATTTTGGGGGGCTTAAAATTTGTTCAATTTTCGTACTTTTACGAACCCTGAAACAAAAACCTCTATGATAGGCATCTTGATTTCTGTTTTTGTCTTTGCATTTCTGATTTTATTTTCAGGGCAATTCCTACGTGCCGTATATTACAGATTTTTGGCATTATTTCCATTGGGACTTTTTGTTTATTTTGGGTATTACCTGATAAACCTTCAATGGGAAGAAAATCTGATTTTGGCGTACGAATGGATCCCAAGTCTGGGAATAAATATGGATTTTAAAATCGATGGACTTTCAGTATTATTCTCGCTTTTGATAACGGGAATCGGTACGCTAATCTATTTCTACGCTGCAGATTACCTCAAACATTCGCCTTATCTCAACCGATTTTATTGCTATTTGACGCTCTTCATGGGAGCTATGCTCGGTTTGGTTTTGTCAGATAATCTCATAGGCATTTTCATCTTTTGGGAGCTAACGAGTATCAGTTCATTTTTCTTAATTGGTTTTAATAACGAAGATGAAAATTCAAGAAAAAGTGCCATGACGGCATTTGCCATTACCGGTTTAGGTGGGTTCTTCTTATTGTCAGGTTTGCTCTTGATAGCCAATATTACTGGAACTTATTCGATTGCCGAACTATTAAATTCAACGGAATTGATTCAGAATCATTCGCTTTATGTTTTGATTTTGATTTTCATTTTTGCGGGAGCTTTTACCAAATCGGCTCAATTTCCGTTTCACTTTTGGTTGCCTGGAGCCATGGCTGCGCCTACGCCCGTTTCGGCCTATCTGCATTCGGCTACTATGGTAAAAGCCGGAATTTATATTTTGGCAAGATTTACACCTGTCTTAAGTGATGGATTTATTTGGAATAATACTTTAATGATTGTAGGAGGAATTACCATGATTTATGGGGCATTCCATAGTATTTTCCGAACCGATATGAAATCCATATTGGCTTATTCTACCGTTTCAGCATTGGGAATTATTGTTTTTTTACTTGGAATTGGGACCGATTATGCCATTTATGCTGCTGTTACTTTTATTTTGGTTCATGCACTTTACAAAGCTTGTTTGTTTTTGGTTACGGGAATTGTTGACCACACGGTTCATAGTCGTGATTTAAATCTCATCGGTGGTCTGGGCAAATTGATGCCGGCAGTGGCTGCTGCAGCTTTTATCGCATCACTTTCCAGTGCCGGAGTTCCATTGACATTTGGTTTTTTAAGTAAAGATTTAATTTACGAATCAACTCTTTCCATCGCACAATGGGGGATTTGGCTAACCGCTTTGGCTATTCTTACCAATGTTTTCTTGGCTTGTTCTGGCTTTCTTGCAGGAATTAAACCATTTATAGGGAAATTAGGTCAAATGCCGGTTTATTTTCATAAACCTACATTGTTTCTCTGGTTACCGGTCGTGATTTTAAGTTCACTTTCGCTTTTGTATGGGATTTTTCCTTCTATTCCCGATAATGGAATTTTAAAATATACCTTTCAAGCTGTTTCGGGACAAGAAACAGGAATTTACCTGAAAGTATGGCATGGCTTCAATACCGTTCTTTTGCTATCGGTTTTGACCATTGCGCTGGGAATTGCACTTTTTCTCTTGATTCCCTACTTGCGCAAACCCTTGGAAAATGTTTACAAATTGGAGTCCGTATCGCCTCAGAGTTTGACAGAAGGTTTTGGAGAATTTTTCCGTCGTTTTGCATTTGTTTATACAAGATTGATGCACAATGGATATCTCCGTAATTACCTGATAGTCATTGTGATATTTATCACAGTTCTGGTGGGTTATCGATTGTTTACAACCATTGAAATTCAATTGATTACAGAAGATTTATCAGGATTCCGTGTGTATGAATTCGTTGTGTTCATAATTATATTAGTTTCAACTTATTATACTTTACGAACGACTTCGAGGTTGACGGCCATTGCGAGTTTGGGGATTATCGGTTATTGTCTCTGTTTGATTTTTGTATTTTATGGGGCACCGGATCTTGCGATGACTCAATTTGCAATTGACACTTTGACCGTAGTTTTATTTGTATTGGTATTGTTTAAATTACCTGCATTTTTGCCATTCCGCAATAAGAAAATCATTGTTAGAGACGGATTGATTTCACTGGGATTTGGAGGTTTGATCATGTTGATCACGCTTCAATCATTGATTTATCCGGCAAGTAAAGAAATCAGCCGTTTTTATGCAGAGAACGCTTATGTTCTTGCAAAAGGTAAGAATGTAGTGAATGTTATTTTGGTGGATTTCAGGGGTTTTGATACTTTAATTGAAACCATTGTCTTATCCATTGCTGCTTTGGGTGTTTTTGGAATTTTAAAATACAGAGGGATAAATGAAGAGGCCGACTAACAGACAAAAGTCAAAGAAATTTGACCTGATTATTTTAAAAACAGCAACGAATTATCTGATTCCTTTACTGTTGATGTTCTCCATTTTTGTATTGTTGAGAGGGCATTACTTATCGGGAGGAGGTTTCGTGGGCGGACTGATTGCATCGATTGCTTTCGTTCTTCATTCATTTGCTCATACTACCAAAGAGACACTTTCTTTGTTTCGGTTTTCGCCTAAAACATTGATCCCGATTGGTTTATCAGCTTCTCTGGTCAGTGCTTTTCTTCCTGTATTTACGGGTGCGCCTTTTTTTACAGGACTTTGGCTGGAGAAACCCATTGCTGTTATAGGCTCGGTGGGAACGGCTTTGTTTTTTGATGTCGGAGTTTACATTGTGGTGGTGGGAGTGACTTTGACAATTTTATTTACGATTAAAGATAATGTTTAAATGGAATTATTACTGGTTTTATTGGTGGGCGTTTTCTATGCAGCTGGAATTTTCCTGATGCTTCGCCGAAGTATGGTAAAACTGCTCCTGGGGCTTTTATTGCTCGGGAACGGAGCTAATATTGTGATATTTCTGACCGGCGGACTGACCAAAGGTAAACCACCCATCATCGACGAAGCAGAAAGAACTTTTACGGATGCTTATGCAGACCCGGTTCCTCAAGCTTTGATTTTAACGGCGATTGTAATTAGTTTCGCTTTGAACTCATTTGCGGTTATTTTACTCAAAAAAGTATATGAAACCACTGGGTCCGATGATTTGGATTCTCTAAACATTCAGGATTTGGATATATGATTACGAATTTTATACTTGCTCCCATATTAGCCCATATGCTGACGGCGATTTTGCTGGTGTTTTTCTGGCGAAATATTGCAGCACAGCGAATCATAAGTATTACGGGCAATTTGATTGCTTTTTTGCTGTGCATTCGCTTGTTCAATGCAACAGAAGAATACAATTATCTCATAGTGCAAGTAGGAAGCTGGGAAGCGCCGTTCGGGATTATTTTCGTTTCCGATACTTTAAGTTCAATCATGGTGATTCTCACATCCATCGTGAGCTTAGCAGTAGGGATTTTCTCAACTGTAGGACTGAATCCCAGCCGGATTAAATATGGCTATTTTGTATTTTTCCATTTCCTCGTTATGGGACTTTTAGGAGCTTTTCTCACCGGAGATATCTTTAACCTTTATGTTTGGTTTGAAGTGGTGATTATTTCCTCCTTTATTTTGTTGACACTCGGTGGGAAGAAAATGCAGATGGAAGGAGCGATTAAGTATGTAACTATGAACATGCTTGCTTCGGTTGTTTTCTTAACTGCTATCGGGATTTTGTACGGAATCACAGGAACCTTGAACCTTGCCGATTTAGCGGTGAAAATAAAAAGTATTCAAAATCCGGGATTGGTTTCTGTAACCGCACTCTTATTCTTTGCTGGTTTTGGAATTAAATCCGCCATATTTCCATTGTATTTTTGGCTTCCTTCCTCTTATCATACACCTCCTTCGGCAATTGCTGCTATTTTTGGAGGCCTGCTTACAAAAATGGGAATTTACGCCATGATACGTACGTTTACGCTGATTTTTCAGCCCGATGAATTCATGCAAAATGTCATCATCATCATCGCTATTTTGACTTTGATTACCGGAGCTTTAGGTTCCATCAACAAAAGAAGTGTTCGAAGATTGATATCTTATTTGATTGTTTGTCATATCGGTTATTTAATCGCCGGAATTGGACTCTATACAGAAATCGCCTTTGTCGGTGTGATTTTTTATTTGATACATGATGTAATTGTGAAGAGTAACTTACTGATGATGACAGGGATTATTCAAAAAATAAGAAATACGATTGATATGACCCGTTTAGGTGGTTTGTACAGTGATTATCCGAAAATTTCCATCGTCATAGCGATTGCAATGTTTTCACTGGTAGGAATTCCGCCTTTGTCTGGATTTTGGCCGAAAATTCAATTTTTTGGTGAGGCTCTTGAGACGAAACATTATATTTTATTGGGTGCGATTATTTTTGCCAGCTTTGTGACTCTTTATGTGATGGCCAAAATGTGGTCTGAAGTTTTCTGGAAAGAATCCCCGAAACCTCTGACCGAGGAAACCGATCGATTTGCCAATTTGACGATGATTAAGAAAATAGCTTTGATTGCTCCGATTACTGCATTGTCTTTTGTATCTTTATACATAGGACTGAATGCGGAAGGAATTTATGAAATTGCACAGAAAACTGCGGAAGAATTAATGAATCCGGATCGATACATCGATGCGGTTCTAAATGGGAACTTTGGGAGATGATGAAGAATTTCTTACTTAATCTTTTACTTTCACTGGTTTGGGTAGCCCTGACCGGACACTTGAATTATTTGAATTTTTTATTTGGATTTCTGATGGGATTCGCCATTTTATGGATGCTTTCACGTACCAATGCCATCGATAAAGGCTATTTCTATAAAGTCCCAAAATTACTGTTGTTTGCATTGTTCTTCCTATATGATATCATCAAAGCAAATATCGAAGTAACAAGAGAAATCCTACGTCCCAGATTTCAACTTCGTCCTGCGGTAATAAGTTTTGAACATCGACTTCAGTCCGATTTTGAAATCACGATGCTGACCAATTTGATTGCACTTACACCGGGAACAATGGTGGTGAAAATTAGCCCCGATAAAAAATATCTTTACATCCATTGTTTTAATGTGAAAGACCGAGATAAATTTATTGAAACGATGAGAAACGGTTTAGAAAAAAAATTAATAGAAGTAATTAGATAATGTCTGTACACCAATATTTACAATTTGTAATTCTACCTATCATCTGCCTAGCGTATTTGATTATTTTTATACGATTTCTCAAAGGTCCAAAAGTGGTGGATAGAGTAGTGGCAATTGACCTGATTATCACCTCAGGCGTAGGATTGATCGGTGTCTTTTGTATTCTGTACAACAATGCCTCTTTCCTAGATGTGGCTATGATTTTGGCACTGATTGCTTTCTTGAGTACCGTCGCGTTTTCATATTACCTCGACAACGGAGAATCCAAAAAAAAGAAAAAAAATGAATGACATCATCATCATGGTATTTTGTACGCTGGGTGCGATTTTTATACTGATTGCTTCTCTTGGTATTTACAGAATGCCGGATTTCTATACCCGATTATCAGTAACGGTTAAAGCTGGAACACTTGGCGTAGGCTGTATCCTTGGAGCCGTGGCTTATTACTTCTATGATTTTGCGGTTTCGACCAAGGTGTTTGCTATTATATTCTTTCTGTTTATAACTTCACCCGTTGCCGCTTTTATGATTTCCCGTACAGCATATGTCAGCGGAATTAAACTTTGGAAAACCACTTATGTGGACAAAGAAGCCGATTTAGGCTTGGGCGAAGAAGATATCCCGGAAAACGATTGATTATCTAAAACTTTGAAAGTTCTTGGTTGATTAACTCACTCAACTTCCTTGCTTTTTGCATCACCATCACATGGGTTCCTCCTTCTATTTTTTGCGCATTCTTAATTTTTGAATAAGGAAAAACAATGTCTTTCGTTCCATGATAATGAACGTAAGTTTTCATTTCTACATTGTTTTGCCAATTCACAATCCGATCCATCGACCACTTCAGGTAATAAGGATCTCGGTATTCGAAAAACTCATTCAAATTTGGCATTTTCGCATCGTAAATATTTCGGAAAATTGCATAGGAAATCCCATTGTCAGAGGAAATAAATTTGGAAGGTACAAGCCGATGTAAGTTTGTCTTGGAAGAAAACTTCATATAAGCAGGCAATTCCGAACGAGTTTTTACGGTGGAAATCAATAAATTTTGTTGAGGCTCCAGAAAACGATTTATTTCTTGCGCTATGATACCACCAAATGATAATCCCATCAAAATAAAATCCTCTGTGGGATCGATTTTCTCAGCCATTCTCTGAGCATAATGATCCAAGCTTTCGCCTTTTTCAGGTTGAATCCATGGAAGATAAACCAATTCAAAATCTGGATTTAATTTCAAGTATTTAAATGCCTTTTGGTTAGCACCCAATCCGCTTATTTGATAAATTTTCATGATGAATTATCAGTTTTGGAAATGAACCTAAAGGAGAATTAAGAAATTGAATAAGATAGTTCAGCAGGACTTTTTGAAACTTCAACAATTCCGGCCGAATTCAACATAACCAAATCAACGTATTCAGTTTGATTAATCAAATTCTCATCAAAATCCGTTTCCACTTTCACGTAATTCTCTGTAAATCCATGGATTTTTCCATTCTTGTTCTCTGACTCCCAAAGCACTTTTTGCGTAGTTCCCAACTGAGATTGATAGAAAGCAATACGCTTTTTCTCCGAAAGAATTCTCAACATGGTATTTCGTTTTTTGCGAATATGTTGTGGGACAATGCCTTCGAATTCGGTAGCTTCCGTATTATCACGTTCGGAATAGGTGAAAACATGTAAATAACTGATCGGTAAACTATTTAGGAAATTGTAAGTTTCCAAAAATAATTCTTCGGTTTCACCCGGAAACCCAACAATCACATCGACACCGATGCAAGCATGAGGCATAAGCGAACGAACCTTTTCGATCCTGCCCCGATAAAGCTTTGTTAGATAACGTCGCCTCATCTTTTTTAAAATTTCATCACTCCCGGATTGAAGCGGAATGTGAAAATGAGGAACAAATCTTTGGGATTGAGAAACGAATTCAATGATTTCATTTCGAAGTAAATTGGGCTCAATAGAAGAAATTCGAAACCTTTCAATGCTTTCGACCTGATCCAATTCCTGAATTAATTCCAGAAAAGTATGCTCGTGTTTCTTATTTCCAAATTCTCCCTTACCGTAATCTCCAATATTTACACCCGTCAAAACGATTTCTTTAATTCCTTTTTCGGCAATTTCCCTAGAGTTTTTCAAAACGTTTTCTACGGTATCTGAACGAGAAATCCCGCGGGCAAGTGGAATGGTGCAATAGGTGCATTTATAATCGCATCCATCCTGAACCTTCAAAAAAGCGCGCGTGCGATCGCCAATCGAATAGGAACCCACATAAAAGTCTGCTTCTTCAATCTCACAGGAATGCACGATGGCCTGGTTATCCTTGTTTAAATCTTCGAGATAATCCGCAATATTGAACTTTTCAGTAGCGCCCAAAACCAAATCAACGCCTTCCATTTCAGCGATTTCATAAGGTTTTAATTGCGCATAACAACCCACAACCACTACAAATCCTGCCGGATTGGACTTCAAGGCTTTTTTTACGATGCTACGGCATTCCTTATCGGCATTGGCTGTAACCGAACAAGTATTGATTACATAAACATCTGAAGGTTCAGAGAATTCCACACGCTCATAGCCGTTGTCCAAAAGGTTTCGGGCAATGGTAGAAGTTTCGGAAAAATTCAATTTACATCCGAGTGTGTGAAAAGCAACTGTTTTATTCGTTGAAAACATTTTGCAAAAGTACAAAATATTAACAATCCAGCAGTTAAAAGAAAGGGTGATTTCACCCCTGAGAAAAGGAGGATTCGCCGAATCTGATCGAATTTAGCATGGACAATCTTTGCAATATGAATCTTAAAAACAATTAGTTATGAAAAATTTAAAATTTAATCTGCTTTATGTTGCTCTGATTGTCGGACTGATAATTTCATGTGATAATGACGACAATCCCAATCCCCAACCTGAGCCTGAATCCAGTTGTATCCCGGCTAACTTGCAAACCAATATGATTGCTTTTTATCCTTTTTCCGGTGGTTCTATAAATGATTTTTCCGGTAATAATTACAATTTATCCAATCCTACAACTGCTACGCCTGCTCAGGACAGAAATGGTAATGCAAATTGTGCATTTTCATTTGATGCTGCCAATGGCGAATTTTTAACCAGTACCAATTCTGCTTTTATAAACGGTTTTGACAATCAGCCCTTTTCTGTTTCGCTTTGGTTTAAAGCCGAGGGAACGAGAAGTGGAGGTATTTATGAGCAGTTAATCGGAAGAGATACCGGTTTGCACTGTCCGGATACCTATGGCCAATGGTCAGTAGGACTATATGACTGCCGTAACTCAGTTTTTGGGATCAATGATTACAGTTTATGGGGCGATGGCTATCCAAATTTTTACGGTGATACTGATTGTGCAAATGATCCTTCTACCAATGTTTGGCATCATTTGGTAGTTACCTCTGACGGAACTCCGGGAGGAACGATGATGTACATAGACGGATTGCCAACTAGTCATTCTCCCAATACAGGATGTAGCAATCCACAAGGGACTTCCGATATAGGTGATTTATTTTTGGGAAAAGAATACACGGGATTACTGGACGATGTGGTCTTGTTTAGCCAGACGCTTACACAAAGTGAAGTCACCCAACTGTATGAGCTGGCTCCCTGTTGTTTATAATATACTAAATAAATGGTGTAAAATGAGAATTCAAGACTGGCCGATACTTAAAAACCTTTTACATTATCAAATATTTTACATCATGAGAAGCTTTCTGCAGACTGAAAGCTTCTCTTTTTTATGGTAAAAAAATAAAAAGGGTGAATTCCCCCTTTTTTTAAACAAGGACCTTCTTATTTTTACAATAATTAATTCTAAAATTATTGAAATTATGAAAACGAAACTTTTACCACTTGTCAGTTTGCTGATGATTTCTTTTTTTTCCTGTAAAGACGATGATAATCAGGGGAATAATCACGAGGGGTGTTTCATAGAAGTTCCTTGTACCGAGCCAAACGGTTTAATCTCTGTTGCGGAAGCAGATGTTTTGGAAGAACATTATAAAGATGTTTTTTATGGTCTTTTCAATGAAGGCAATATGCCTTATAACGGATATGACGGAGCCGTCCGTTACATTTGGTTTGATTTGGATGAAATCAAAAAATACATTGTTTATATCGAACAAAATGCGCAGGAAAACGGATACGATAATCTGGGGTTGCGTGTATATTTGGGCGCAAAAGACCAGTTGGGACAAGACGGTGAAGTCTATCCTCGTCAAACGGTTTTCTTTGTTCCCACTACCAATCCCAGTGGGGGTAGTGATGTTGCCGACAATCTGAATATTGTTAATGCAAAAAGACTGAATTTAGGCGGAGCCGGAATTCCGGATAGTGTAGACCAAGAAGACGGAGTAGGAGCGCCATAACTCATTATATATGTCCGTTCAGAATTATATTTACCTTTCCATCCAACTGCTTGCTTGTTGTGCCGCCATCTATTATTGGCGGCATTACAGGCAAACGCCCATGTGGATATTTCTTCCTTTTTTGATTTATACCTTTTGCAATGAAATTCTGGCGATGGCTCTTTCTTCCAAATATCCGGTTAGGATTCTTTACAACTTGTATATCCTGATTTCTTTCGGTGTATATATGTATTGGTTTGACAAACTTCTCAAATTCAGATTCTGGAAATGGATTATCTGGATTTTGTTTGCGGCAGCTTTTATTTATGATGCGCTTACAATTAATCTCATTAAAAATCTTATCAAAACAACGGTAAATGTTCAGGCGGTTTTATTGCTGATTTTTTCTCTTGTATTTTTTGTTAACTTGCTTAAGAGTAACGAAGTGATTCATTACCAACGATTACCGGAATTCTGGATTGTTTGCGGTTTGCTCATGTTTTACATTGGCTTTGTCCCTTTGTCGCTTTATTTGGGACAGGGATATAATATTTTACATATTTATTACATCGCTATCATTATTTTGAATTTATTGCTGTATGGCGGATATATAATTGGATTTTATGTTTCAGGAAGGAGATAAACTGCTTTTCATAGTCGGGATTATGATTCTGATACCTTTTTCCATGGTGTTATTGTTTGTCATTTTCAATAATCGCAAAAACAAACTGATCCGTCAGCAAATGGAAGAAAAGAAGAAATTTGAAACTGAATTAGCAGAGTCCCAAATTGAAATCAGAGAAGAAACCCTCCGCAACATCAGTTGGGAGCTCCATGACAACATAGGCCAACTTCTGACCCTGGCCAAAATCCAGTTGCAGAATTCAAATAAAGATCCCAAGAAAATTGATGAATCGGTCAATATCCTGGGTGATGCGCTTCGCGAACTCAGGGCATTGTCCAAATCGGTCAATCCCGAAAGTTTAAAAAACATGAGTTTGCTGGAGGCCATTAACAATGAAATCGAACGTTTCGAACGGATGAATTTTATCAAAACCGAATTTGAGATAACCGGTACTCCTTTTGAAATTCCGCAGAAAGAAGAAATCATTATTTTCAGAATTCATCAAGAATTTTTTGCCAATACTATCCGGCATTCGCGCGCAACTGAGCTCCGAATTAACGTTATTTATAAAATGGACGAATTGGAAATCCATACTTATGATAACGGAATCGGATTTAATCCAAAAGTTGATTTTAACGGAATCGGACTCAAAAACATGAGTACCCGGGCTGCTTTAATCGGAGCAAAACTTAGCCTGAATTCCACTCCTAATAAGGGAACCGAGCTGGTAATTAAAAAATCTTTTAAAACATGAAACATAAAATAGCCATAGTTGACGACCATACTTTATTGTCTCAAGCCATAGGAAACCTGATTGAAAGTTTTGATGATTTTGAAACCGATGGAATTTTTCACAACGGTCAGGAATTGATTAACGCACTGAAAAATAAAACCATTCAACCTCAAATCGTTTTGATGGACGTCAATATGCCGGTTCTCAACGGAATCGAAACAACCAAAATCCTTACAAAAGAATTTCCAGACCTTTTGGTTTTAGCACTTTCGGTAGATGAAGACGAAAATACCATCATCCAAATGCTGAAATCTGGAGCAAAAGGCTATTTGAGTAAAGATATTCAGAAAGATATGCTGCATTTGGCACTTACTAATATTTTGCAAAACGGATTTTTTCATACTCAAAATGTGACCGATGCTTTGCTGGGAAGTCTTAAAAAGAAAAATGAACTCGACGATTTAAAAGAACGTGAAATAGAATTTATTCAGTTGGCTTGTACTGATTTGACATACAAAGAAATTGCGGATAAAATGTTTTTGAGTCCCAAAACCATCGACAATTACCGTGATGCCGTGTTTTCTAAACTAAACATCAAAAACAGGGTAGGTCTTGTATTATTTGCCATAAAAACAGGAATTTACAGGATTGAATCCTGATTTATTGTCTTAGATCAATATTAATTGCTTTTATAAACTCTAAATTTGTATCAATCAAAAAATTATAGATATGAAAACATTTTTAGTATCGGTTCTGATGATTGCTTCAGGCCTTCTTTCCGCCCAAACTTTGACAAATGACCCGGCGCATTCTCGACTAGGATTTGCTGCCAATCACCTGATGATTTCTCAGGTTGAAGGAAATTTCACAGACTTTAATGTTACATTGACTTATACAAAAGAAGATTTATCCGATGCGAAATTTACAGTGAATGCAAAACTAACCTCTGTAAATACAGGAGTAGAAGCACGTGACAATCACCTTAGATCTGCAGATTTCTTCGACGTAGCCAAATACCCGGATTTGAAATTTGTATCGACTTCTTTCACGAAAAAAATTGGAAATGAATATGAATTGATCGGAGATTTGACAATTCATGGCGTAACTAAATCTGTGAAATTAAAAGCTTATTACAACGGAATGATTGTTAATCCCATGTCCAATGAACAAACACTTGGATTTACGATCAAAGGAAAAATAAATAAAAATGACTTCGGGGTAGGAACGGACTTCCCTGCAGCAGTTGTAGGAAGTGAAATTACCATCGTATCTAACTTAGAATTCCCAATTAAAAAATAAACTTTTTCATAATTTTATATTTTACATAAGTCGGACT
>LSQX01278183.1_pt2 | contig 12624 bp, 11 predicted proteins | sample 654561 | NCBI WGS metagenome assembly LSQX01 (sample SAMN04489861, study PRJNA283612) | anaerobic digester metagenome | isolation source: 4 biogas reactors fed with cattle manure at either 37C or 55C with and... | place: Denmark: Kongens Lyngby | collected 2014 | reverse complement strand
CTCTTTAGTTTGACCCGCCAGCAACGTTCTACCTCTTGGCTTTTATCAAGCATTACCCATGCCCTGTGGTTGATGATTCTGAGTTCTGCTCTCGCCACGCTATTCTTTTTACTCTCTACCCGTCGCTATACCTTTGTCTGGGAAACGACGATTCTCTCAGCCAGTAGCCTAGAAAATATTGCCTATGCTTTAGGTATATTACCCTCAATGCTAGGTTTTCCAATGCCTGAAGTCAGTCAATTAATCACCGAAGGTGCTACGGCCAGCCCCGCTCTGCATGCGCTCTGGTCAAGCTGGTTAATAGGTCAACTAATTGTATTTGGCTTATTACTCCGCTTGTTGGCTTTGATGATTAGCCTAGTGATTAGTCGCATTCGTATCGCACGCTGTCGCATTGATATTGATTCGGCCGCCTACGCGCCACTGCTTGCTCGCTTGGAACCCGTTTCAATCAGTACCGGCGTTGACGCACCTGCACCCGACCTCCCCATCTCTGAACTTCCCAAAGCAGCACTGGATTTGTCCGGTAATGGCACCCTGATTGTGGGCATTGAATTAGACCCTCATGAAACTTGGCCTATCATTGAGAGCAACAACAGTGAACGGCTACTTGATGGCGGCAACATCGAAAGTCGCGAACAACGCCATCACCTCCTAACCGAGCTTGGTCAAAGAAAAGAGCCCTTACAGCAAATTCTTTTTATTTGTGATGCGGCCCAGACTCCCGATCGTAGTCATTTAAACTTGATGCAGACCATCGCTAATTTCGGTCAAACACATTTTGTACTTTTGATTAACCGCGAGCAATCAATACGTGACCAAAGCGACTTATGGCTAAACTCACTAAACGATGCAGGTCTTGAGCGTGAGGCCATTTTGATGGACAAAGAAGCAGCTTATACTATGCTTGATATCTAAGGCAAAACATATGGAACAGTTCAAGCAACGCTTTCACCCCAAAGACAACCATCTCAAACTAGCGGTTGTTGGTCATACCAATACGGGTAAGACCTCTCTTTTACGCACCCTTTTACATGATGCAGATTTCGGTGAGGTTGCTAATGCACCTGCCACCACACGTCACGTAGAAGGTGCCATGTTGCGCATTGATCATCTTAAGCTTCAGTGGTTTGATACGCCCGGCATCGAAGACAGTATTGCCTTATTAGACTATCTAGACCAGTTACAGCAACAAAGTGGCACTCGCTTAGATGGACCAGCTAGCATCGAACGCTTTCTGGACAGTCCCGAAAGTCAGCAACGCTTTGAACAAGAAGCTCGCGTATTGCGCCAGCTTCTCGCCTGTGATGCCGGACTTTATGTAGTCGATGTACGTGAGCCCGTGCGCTCTAAGTACCGTGATGAACTTGCTATCTTAGCGCGCTGTGGCCGCCCCCTGATTCCAGTACTGAATTTCCTGCATCACCCAGATAACTTCAGTGATGACTGGAAAAACACACTATCACGCCTTGGTCTACATTTAATCATTGAATTCGACACAGTAGCTCCCGCCATTGACGGTGAACAGCAGCTCTATCAAAAACTAGCTTTGGTGCTTGATGAATATCGACAAAGCCTGAATGAATTAGCCGAAGGCGCTAACAAAAGACGAGAGCGACGACGCCAACAAGGTCAGGAGTTATTAGCCGAGTTACTGGTTGATATCAGTGCTTTCAGACGCCAAAGCAGCACCGACAGAGAAGAAGAAAGCGTCCGCATCTGGCAAGAAATGCAGGATCAAGTACGTCAACGCGAGCAGCAATTCATCCATGACTTACTCGGCCTTTATCGCTTCCATGAAGACGATTATGAAGATGACCTCTTACCCATCAGCGGCGAACGCTGGGAAAGTGATTTATTCAGTAGTGAAGCCCTCAAAGACATGGGCATTAGAGTAGGCAAAGGCTTTGCAGCAGGTGCCATGGCCGGTGCGACGGTCGATATCATGACCGGTGGCTTAAGTCTCGGCACGGGTACCTTGGTCGGTGGTTTAGTCGGTGGTATCTGGCAAGGCGCTGAAAAAGTCGGCAATCGTCTATTAGGGATGCTCCAAGGCTACCGCGAACTCACCGTTGATGATGCGGTATTACGCCTACTAGCCGTGCGTAGTTTACGCCTGCTGGATGCCCTTGACCGACGAGGTCACGCTGCTCAGGAAAGGATTCAACGTCATAATGCCGACTATAGCTACTGGCAGCAAGAATCACTACCACGGCCCCTTATGCATGCTCGCTCCTACCCCGAGTGGTCAAGTCTCAATAAAGACTTCAAAGACAGCCGCGCCAGAAGCGAGGAAGTCAGGGAATTAAGTCGAGCACTTAACCCCTCCTAACAGCTACAAGATGACCGGCTCGTTGCTCAGCAAATCCTTATCTTCAAACTGCTCATCAACGGGTGGGCAGGCCTCAGCAAGAATGCCTTCAATATGCTTAACTGCCGCCAATAAGCCCTCACGGAACTGCTTATTTTTAAAATAATCAGCCAATAAAATGCTCACCTCAACCCATCGCTCATCCTCGACCTGAATCCCACGATCGGAAATAATCTCAATGGCCTGTCTATCCAAAGACAAATACAACAAAAGCCCCGTATTTAAGGGTGTATCCCAAACCCTGAGCCGCCCATAAACCTCCAGCGCACGATCTCGAGTAGACTCCAAGTGAGTAGGAAAGGTGCGCTCAATAGCCACCACCAACTCGGCATGATGACCTTTTTCAGCCTCTGCAATCAATTCAGAAATTTCGGCTAAAAATGCTTTATTAAAGTAACGGCGTCCAAGATATTGTCCCTTTAGACTATCAAGGCCTGTTAGTTGGGTCAGTTTATTACCAGCCACCTGAAGCTCCTCCACCGCCGCTGGAGCCACCGCCCCCGCCGCCAAATCCACCACCACCGAAGCCGCCGCCAAAACCGCCGCCCCCACCAAAACCACCGGTACCTGGCCAATTATCATGACGTCGTCTAGGTCGAGTACCATTAGCATGCTTACTCGCCTGATCCAAACTGGCTAAACGGGGTGCTAAAAATGATTTAACTACCCAGTTCCAACCTAAGGAAAAGACCGCAGCAAGTAAAGCAAATCCAATTGAGCCGGTAATCACCAGAATAAACAAACCACCGACGACCGGCGCTAACCAGATGGGCCAAAACAGAACAAAAAACGCAAAAAATATAAGCAAATCAAGCGGTAAATCATCACTAATTGAAGAGCTTTCAGACCACTCAATCCCCGGCAACTCCTCACCCTGAATCAAAATGGTCAACTGATCCACCGCCTGCTTAATACCGGCATAGTAGTTTTCTTCACGAAAGGCCGGCGCCATATCACTATTAATAATGTAGGATGCCTGCACATCCGTGATAGCTCCCTCTAGCCCATAACCAGTCTCAATCCGCATACGACGGTCATCCTTGGCAACTAAAAGCAGCACACCATCATCAATTTTGGCACGACCGATACGCCACTCATCAAAAACACGCCTAGCGTACGTCTCTACGGTATCATCCGGTAGCACAGTCGGCACCATCAAGACCATGATCTGAGAGCCTTTTTCAGCCTCAAGCTGAGCAATACTATGGTTCAGGTCCTCTAACTGTGCCGGCGTCAAGGTATTGGTCACATCCACCACATAATTGGTTAATGGTGGTACCGGCACCTCTGCTTTTACCGGTGTTAGCATCAACAATAACGCTAAGCAGCTAGCGACGAGTAGCAACCAAGCTGAACGTAAGCTGACTGGCTGTATAAACAGCATCATAAACCCTCCTGAATAGCCTCTACACTCCAACCTTACTGAGCAGGAGCTGAACGAGGATTATCAAACTGAATGGTAGGTCGCTGCATAATGGTGTCTTGATTTTCTACACCAAAATTAGGTAGCACCTTATAACCAAAAATTTTCGCTGTAATAAGCGTTGGGAATTGGCGAATAAAGGTGTTATAGCCCTGGACCTCACGGATATAACGGCCACGTGCTGTAGCAATGCGGTTTTCAGTACCTTCTAATTGAACGTTTAAATCTCTAAACAAACCATCAGACTTTAGATCAGGATAGTTTTCCGATACCGCAATCAAACGAGATAAAGCCGAAGTCATTTGAGACTGTGCTGCTTGGAACTGAGCTAACTCCGCTTCAGTTGGTAAACGATCAGCAGAGACATTAATCGATGCCACACGCGAACGTGCATCCGTTACTTCTTTTAATAACTCACGCTCATGCACCATATAAGCATTAACACTTTCTACAAGCTGTGGCACCAAATCGGCACGACGCTGATATTGGTTCAACGTCTCTGACCAGGCCGCCTTAACACCCTCATCTAAACGCTGAATTTCGTTATAGCCACAACCGGCTAGTAAACTGGCCAATAAAGCCATCATAAACAATCTGAAAAATTGACGCATAGCAGACTCTCTGGAAATAATTAAACTTACGCTATTTTAAGTTCACAGCAAAAATTGCACCACTCTGGTGGATAACTGATTGTAACGTAGCTTCAAGTTTATAATTCTATGTTGACACAATTTAACGTGCTGTTTTTTCTTTCTCATCGCCTTTCTTTTCATCGCTTCTATGTTACTTTCCGTCTGGTTGGCCTTATTCTTTGCTGCATGGGCAATTTCAATATCTCCCGGTCCCGGTGCAGTAGCCTCAATGGCCGCCGGCTTACGCCATGGTATGTGGCCTGGTTCTGCCTTGGTTGCGGGACTGATTTTTGGTTATTCCATACAGTTTTTTATCAGTGTGATTGGCGTCGCAGCTATTATTAAAACCTCACCAATTTTATTCGAGGTCATTAAGTGGATCGGGGTGAGCTACCTGATTTATCTGGGTATCAAGCAGTACCGTTCACCCGTCAGCATGATTCGGGTGGATGTCTCAAACATGCCGACCACGACGGCAAAAAAATTATTTATGCAGGGATTTTTAGTCGATATCACTAATCCTAAAGCTGCTATATTTTTATTAGCCGTGATACCGCAGTTTATTGATACAAGTAACCCCCTGCTAGTGCAATACATCATTGTCTGGTTCACCTTATGTGCCGTAGATTTAGTGATTATGCTAGGCTATGTAGCCCTCGCAGCTAATCTGGTCAAGTTATTAAAAAATCCACACATCACAGCAAGAATCAATAAAATCTTTGGAGTGTGTTTTATTTTAGCTGCCTTAAGTATGGCCCTGATGAATGTCTAACACCGCTAAGCTCATGATACAATTGGCCAATTTCAATTCAAGCGCGCAACCTATAAGTTTATAAAAAGCATGTCAAGCAACAGTAAAATTTCTCAAGAAGTCGCCAGACGGCGCACCTTTGCCATTATTTCTCACCCAGATGCGGGTAAAACCACACTAACTGAAAAGCTCCTGCTTTTTGCGGGTGCTATTCAAATTGCTGGTAGTGTCAAGGCACGTAAAGCCGAACGTCATGCTTCCTCTGACTGGATGGAAATTGAAAAGCAACGTGGTATTTCGGTTGCTTCTTCCGTCATGCAAATGGAGTACAAGGATTGTGTCATTAACCTCTTAGACACCCCAGGACACCAGGATTTCTCTGAAGATACCTATCGCGTGCTGACCGCAGTAGATGCCGCTGTGATGGTTGTTGATGCAGCTAATGGTATTGAGCCACAGACCGAGCGCTTACTACAAGTTTGTCGAGCTCGCAATACGCCTATTTTGACCTTTATTAACAAGCTTGACCGTGAGGTACAGGAACCGCTTGATTTAATTGGAGAAATTGAATCTCACCTAGAAATGGACTGCATTCCATTTACCTGGCCTGTGGGCATGGGGCGACAGTTCGGCGGTGTATTTGATTTACGTAAAGATCATTTACGTTTATTTAATCGCAATAACCCCTCTAAGAGTGGTACCGCTGACGACGAGTTTATTAGTGGTTTAGACAATCCTCAGTTAAATGAACGTTGTCCGGACACCATTGAAAAAGCCCGTGAAGAAATTGAGCTCATCAATATCGCCACGCCTGATTTTGAGCAAGAAGCCTTTTTAAATGCCAAGCAAACACCGGTGTTTTTTGGTTCCGCGGTCTATAATTTCGGTGTGCAAGAATTACTCGACACCTTAGTTGAATTTGCTCCACCTCCAGGAGCACGCGAAGCCTTAGAACGCACCGTTGAACCGGATGAGAAAAAATTCACTGGTGTGGTTTTCAAGGTACAAGCCAATATGGATCCGGCACACCGTGACCGTGTGGCCTTCGTGCGTGTTAGTTCCGGTAAGTTTGAACGTGGCATGCGCTTAAAAGTAGCTCGTACAGGCAAGGACATTCGCCCCAACAACCCGGTGTCATTTTTATCTCAACGCCGGGATATTGTTGATGAAGCCTATGCTGGTGATGTGATTGGTATTCCAAACCATGGTGTTTTACATCTTGGCGATGTACTAACTGAGGGAGAAACGCTACACTTTACCGGTTTACCCTTCTTTGCGCCCGAACTTTTTCAAAGCGTTGAGGTCAAAGATCCACTAAGAAGTAAGCAACTTCGCACAGGCTTGACTCAGTTGGGTGAAGAGGGAGCGATTCAGGTATTTAGACCACAAATTGCCGGAGGTGCCATTTTATTAGGTGCTGTCGGTCAATTACAGTTTGAGGTAGTAGCACATCGCCTTAAGACAGAATACGGTGTAGATGCCATTTTAGGTCCTTCTCGCTACAATATGGCCCGATGGGTTACGAGTACTAATCCACAAGCCTTGCGTAAGTTTCTGGATGCTAACGTAGCAAATATTGCTCATGATGTGGTTGATGCGCCGGCTTTTTTAGTCAGCTCACCTGCGCAGTTAAGAGTAGCGCAAGAACTACATCCCGATATACAATTCCATGTAATGCGTGAGCATGGCGGCCAGATTTTTGCTGACAGTCACTAATTAACACAAAGGGTTCACCCTCCTACTTATTATGTCTTGGCGTTTATTAATTTTTACAGTGATAGTTTTTGCCGGTGTTGCAACCGCTCTCGGTTTACAGGCTGGCGACTACTTAATTGAACGGGTTCCAGTACAGGCCAACATTCCTAATGTCACCGAACTGGATCCTCCCGCAGAGTATGATGAGCAAGGCAGGTTGATTATTCCCCAGCCCATGCAACCCTTGCTAGACGGCACGCAAGGCTTAGCGCTCGCCGACCCAGGGATTGACTGGTCAATCCAAGCTGAAAGTATTGATGATACCCTCAAAAATACGGAGGGTAGTGCCATGTTATCCGAAGAAAACATTCGCCTCAGTGGCGTAGTGACACAAGGAACAACTGGCGGCTCTCAAACCTTCCAGCCGCTTCAGCGCCAACGCTCTAATCAGGGCAGCGCTGGTAGTGATAATCTAGCTTGGGTAGGAGCCTTTAACCAAGCCATGACACAATGTCGCTCGCTTGGTTTTAATGAGCGTCCATCTTGCATTAGTCGAGTACGTAATCAATACTGCGGCGCTAACAATGCATGGGGTCGTGTCGCCGACTGTCCTGCTCGTTAATCTCATTATGGTAGTTAGGTCGGACAAAAATCGTTAAAATGGCTTTTACCATTAATTGCTTTTTCATAGAGACCTAACAATGAACCATAGAAGCTCCGACTACAAAAACGACCTTAGATTGGTAAACCAAACTATTTTGAACTTAGTCAAAGGTCGTTTTTTCTTGTTGATAGCCATTAGTGTTCTGGTTTTAGCCGTACTGTACTCAGTCGCTAAAAGCCTACTGAACTTCGGTAGAAATCTGGATTACTCCTTTTTAAACGACACTCCTATCGATCTCACCATTGAGTATTTGGAAAAATACGACGTTTACTTCTGGTGGGCGATCGTGATTATTATCTCGCTCTTTGTGTTGTCTTTTCTCAACAGCATAGTACGACAAAATCTAGACAGTCTTGCTAAAACTACAGTACCCATGCCGGTCGCTCGAAGCCTCATTACTCGATTATCACCAATGGCTTTAGAGGTTTTAGACTGGGTTTGGCACGAACGCCGTGAACCATTAAAAGTTCATGATATTAGACAAGTAGGCCGAGAGTTGAGACAGGGCCGATTTAGCCGAATTGAAGAGGCTAGAGAGCAAGAGCGTCTCTTAAATAAAGGCCTTTATGGTACCCAACACCTCGAAGAGCAACAATCGATTATTACTCCTCAAGAACCAGTCATCCGTCAGACTCAGGTAATAGCTCCTGAAACAGCAACCGAACCTAGCTTAGACGAAGCACTTTTAAATCAAAATGATACAGATCGCACAAAAAATGAGGCAGTAAGTGTTAAAGATGAAACAAAGGCTTGATAATTTTTTTTAGGCGTGATAGAAATAATATCTATGGATATTCAACAGGGAACCTTCGCTGCATCATTTGCTAGCTTGGTTGATGGCAACGCCTCAACCCAGTCGGTCTTCCCTACCTTTGCATTATCCGATGCAAAGCAATCCACAGCCTCTACATTATCAGCTCAAGCCGCGGCCCTGCTCCTCGGTTTACTACTCCTATTGATCGGTTGCCTAGCCTAGAGCCTAGGTGGTGCTACGCAGCCGACCCAATGAGCCACCCAATAGACTCCGCTCTCAGGGAGTACCCTTTCTTTTTGAAATTTTTGTTTTTATATATATTATTAGTTCTATTGCAAGACGACTTTAAACGAGTCGAGGCCAAAAGCCTACTTGAGTAGAAAAAAACAGGTGTCACCATGCTAACGAACCCAGCGACTAAATACGTACCCTTTAAACCTTTTGAGCGTGATTTCTCTGAACGCACTTGGCCGTCTAAGACAATCACCGAACCGCCTATCTGGATGAGTACCGACTTACGTGACGGCAACCAAGCTCTGATCGAGCCAATGAGCATCGAACGTAAACTACGTTTTTTTGAACATTTAGTCAAAATCGGTTTTAAGGAAATTGAAGTTGGATTCCCTTCTGCCTCACAGACAGATTTTGATTTTGTGCGTCACCTAATTGAAAATAACCTAATCCCAGACGACGTCACTATCATCGTCCTCACTCAAGCTCGTCAGGATTTAATTGCCCGTACTGCTGATGCTTGTGCGGGCGCCAAAAACGCCATGATTCACATGTACAATGCGTGCGCACCGGCTTTCCGTAAAATCGTTTTCAATATGAGCAAAGAGGAAGTGCGTGACTTTGCGGTTGCCGGTACCAAAATGGTGCTAGCAGAACAAGCACGATACCCTGACATCAATTGGCGCTATGAGTATTCACCAGAGGTTTTTTCAACCACTGAGCCTGAGTTAGCCGTCGAGGTATGTAATGCCGTGGCCGAGGCCTATGGTGCATCTGCCGACAAGCAAATTGTTTTTAACTTACCGGCAACAATTGAAGCAACCACACCTAATCTTTATGCGGACCAAATTGAGTACTTCTGCAACAACATCAATAACCGTGAAGCATGTATTGTCAGTGTTCACCCACACAACGACCGCGGTACCGCAGTAGCTGCCGCCGAATTGGCCATGATGGCGGGCGCTGATCGTGTTGAGGGCTGCTTATTTGGTAGTGGTGAGCGCACAGGTAACGTTTGTTTAGTTACCTTAGCTATTAATCTATACACTCAGGGTATTCACCCCGGCTTAGATTTCTCCGATATCGATTCAGTACGCCGTACGGCTGAATACTGCAACCAGTTACCAGTACACCCTCGTCACCCTTGGGCCGGCGATTTGGTCTTTACTGCTTTTTCTGGTTCTCACCAAGATGCGATTAAAAAAGGCTTTGCCGTACAAAAACCTGATGCCGTTTGGGAAGTACCTTACTTACCAATTGACCCAGCCGACTTAGGCCGTAACTATGACGCTGTGATTCGCGTTAATAGCCAATCCGGTAAGGGTGGTGTTGCTTATTTACTCGAAGAAGAACACGGTCTTAGCTTACCGCGTCGTCTACAAATTGAGTTCAGCCGTGCCATTAAGCGCGTCACCGATGAAACCGGTAAAGAAGTCAATGCACAAATGGTTTACGAAATCTTCGAACAAGAGTACTTACAACAAACACAACCATGGACTCTTATCGATCATCAAATTACTAGCCATCCCGATACTGATGAAAACGAACGCTTTTCAGTCACGGTTCGCATGAGTCAAAATGGTGAAGAAAAAACCTTTAAGGGTAAAGGTAATGGCGCTATCTCAGCCTTTATTGATGCTCTTGATATGCCAATTGAGTTTATGGATTACTCCGAACATGCCATCGGCAGTGGTGAGGGCAGTAAGGCCGCCAGTTACGTTGAGTTACGCTTAGGCGACTCTCACTCAGGTTATGGCGTAGGTATGCACAAAGATATCGTGACTTCGTCATTTTTAGCCGTTATCAGTGCGATTAACCGCCACCTACAAACGGTTGAAGTAGAAACTGAAACAGCCTAAGTCCCTAATAGACTAAATCAACAAACAGCCGATCTGCTTAGTACTTAGCGATCGGCTGTTTGCTTTTAACTACCAAGCACTACCACTTTGCCACATAACATCATCACCGTGTTTAAGGGCATTTTCAAATAAATTGACTAGTGGATAAGCGCGCTGACTAAAACTGACCCCTTCAAGCATCGGGTGTTTTTTCTCACGTTCCTCCTCTTTGCGCTCTTCCTCTTCCTTATCATGCACTGCATAGCTATGCATGTCTTTGTTTTCATCTTCTTCGATCGCCTGACGTAAATTAGCAATCGCCTCAGGCAACTGCTCAGCTGTAAACACACCCTCTGCCGGCAACTCCTCATAATCACGCCCGGCAACTTTTAAGATGGCAAGTGCATGCTTAGCCAGCATAAAAACCTCTGCACTATTTTTTGATTTAAAAGTAATTAACATCTATTTCTCCTATCGTTGCAGACCTAGTTCATCTTATTCATGATGCACAAAATATCACGTTTAAGCAATCATAAACGATTCTTCAAGCACAAGTTAAATGAAAAAGTCACCCATAAGCTTATGCCGCTAATACAAAGCAAAGCACATAAACAAATGACAAAACAGTATTTTTAACCGCCTAAATTTCCACCTATGATGTATCACACAGCGATCAAGCAATCTTATCGCTGAAATTAAATAATCGTAGGAATATCATAATGAAAAAAAACATAATTAAACTTCTTTTAGCCAGTCTTGGCACCCTCTTTGCCGCACCGGCACTAGCCTCTGCTATCAATTTACTTAACGTCTCCTATGACCCTACCCGAGAGTTTTATCGAGAGTACAACGCAATGTTTAGTAAGCACTGGCAAAGCACACATGGGCAGACCGTTAATGTACGCCAATCTCACGGTGGTTCTGGTGCTCAGGCTCGCTCAGTTATGTATGGACTGGATGCAGACGTAGTCACCCTTGCCCTAGCCTATGACATTGATGCCATACACCAGCATAACAATTTGCTACCAGAAAATTGGCAGCAGCGTCTTAAGAAAAATAGCTCACCCTACACCTCCACAATTGTTCTTTTAGTCCGCAAAGGTAATCCGAAAAACATTCAGGACTGGGATGACCTAATCCGAGAGGACGTGGAAGTCATCACCCCCAACCCTAAAACCTCCGGTGGCGCTCGCTGGAATTACCTTGCTGCTTGGGGCTATGCCTTAAAAAAATTCAATGGTGATGAAGAGCAAACATACGAGTTTATGCGCCAACTCTTTAGTAATGTGCCTATTTTGGATCCAGGCGCACGAGGGGCAACTAATACCTTCGTACAGCGTGGATTGGGCGATGTCCTGATTGCTTGGGAAAACGAAGCCTATCTGTCGGTAGAACAGCTAGGCGAAGGCCAATTTGAAATCATCGTGCCTTCAATGACGATACTTGCCGAACCACCAGTAGCCGTTATCGATAAAAACGTTGACCGCAAAGGAACTCGCGAAATAGCAGAAGCCTACGTACAATACCTCTACAGTGATGAAGCGCAGCGCCTAGCCGCTAAACACTTTTATCGCCCTAGCAACCCAGAGATTGCCAAAGAGTTTGCCAATCAATTTGCACAAAGCGAGATCATTAAAATTGATGAGATCTTTGGTGGTTGGAGTGAAGCTCAAAGCACCCATTTTAATGATGATGGTACCTTTGATCGGATCTTAAAAAGCCTGTATAAACGCTAAACAGATGAGTAAGGGTGAAGTCTAGCATTTGACTTCACCTCAAAAAACAGTGACAGGACAAATTTATCCTACTTGACTTTATTTGACGTATTTTCAGTCACAATGAATAGTTCATCTATTGTATTGAGACTGTTTATGAAACCGGTAATTTCTTCTGCTTTTGCTGTTTTACTACTACTTAATGCGACGAGCACTCTTCAGCCAACCTTAGCTCAGGCTGCGGGTGCCGCAACAGGCTCTTCTGAGTTGACGTGTACTGCCGCCTCTAGTGGCAACCCTTGCTTTGGTACGTCTAATAATCCCGGACAAGATAGTTCGGCAGGCAATCCGATTAATTTAAGCAATGGCAATAAGTACCAGGAAGAACAGGACTTCTTTGGTGACTCAGAGCACTCAGGATTAGAGTTTTATCGTTACTACAACTCCACTCAACTCACTCCCTCTTTAATCGGTCAGGGATGGCGCCACTCCTATGACCGTAAGCTCTATTGGCGAGGTGAGCGCCCACAAATCCTACTAGATGATAGTA
>LSQX01277773.1_pt1 | contig 12625 bp, 11 predicted proteins | sample 654561 | NCBI WGS metagenome assembly LSQX01 (sample SAMN04489861, study PRJNA283612) | anaerobic digester metagenome | isolation source: 4 biogas reactors fed with cattle manure at either 37C or 55C with and... | place: Denmark: Kongens Lyngby | collected 2014 | reverse complement strand
TTACCTCCCGCCAGCTCCCCCACAGCTACCGTCAGGATTGGGAGTTGAGAGTCTCTGGCCAGATGGTTTCCGTGGGGGCGGCTGGTGTGTGGTAGCCTCACGATATTAAGTTCTGTTCGTACTTATGTCACGCATTACATCCTCCAATGTAATGCGAAGGGCAAGAGCAAAACGGTCCTCAAATTGTGAAAATTTCGACAGCAAGTCCAAGGCAGATTCCTGAGGAATCTGTCCCAAGGCAACCCTTTCAGTCAGGTAGAACAGCCAACAGGGACTGAGATGAAACACCTGGCAATATCTTTTTAGACTTATAGTCAATGGCGAAATACCATCCCTTTTGTACTTCTATAGATCAATCTTTGTGCAAATACTAGCTTCCCTAAGCGATAAACCCATCTTTTCTGGTAGTTGTACCATCAGCCGCTTTAGGGCTTCGCAGAATTCCTGGTTGGTTAGTTTGTGGCTCTTGCAGGTTTGGATATTCAGTCAATGTTGTCTCTAAATATAATAGTTCATGGTGAAACAGGAGGTTTGAAATGGAAATGTTTGGAACATTTCTTCTAGAATGGTAGATTGTTGTTAGGGGGGGGGGGGGGTTATTCTTTTGATTTACAGATTCTTTACAATAATTTGTGAATTCTTGATTGTGGAAAACTTCTTCCTGAAGAGAGCTTTTGCATTTTGTAACTTGCCTGGTACTATGAATAAGCAAAATGGGATTCAACTTTAAATCTCACCAATTAAAACTGGTTCGGCATTTTGGGTTGTCATGCTTAGCCGCGCTTTTGCTTTGTTATGGTTGCTCACAAGAATCAACCACAGCCGATGAGGTCAAGGTTACCCCAAGACTACGTGATGAAATCGATGGAACCTTACTGCCATTTTAGTTAAATCTCTCTGGCTTTGCCAAAAGCCCGGCAAACAGATGACTCAGCTACCTGGCTCCTCCCGCCAGCTCCCCCACAGCTACCGTCAGGATTGCTGCCAGAGACCGCAAGGTTTCAGGCCAGATGGTGGACAGGCTGTCGGCTGGTGTGTGGTAGCCTCCCGATCCTCCATAGGATGAGAAACTTAGACTGGGAACGCCGGTCCGGTTGATCACGGCAGCATCGGTTCTGGGCCTGCCGGCATGACTCATGATTGAAGCCCGTAACTCTTTACCGAAAAATTGGTCATTAGCCTCCTTGATCGGCCTAAAAAGTTCCGGATAGGAGAGACCACCCGAAGCATGAAAATTGGGGCCAACACCAACACAGTCGAGATTAAGGTATCCAATCGTTTGATCCAATGGCCAAACCGGATTTGCCGCATACTGTTTCGAACCCACCAGCCCAGACTCCTCACCTCCAATACCCATAAAGATCAGCGTCCGATCAAAGATATGCCCTGATGTGGCTAAAGCACGAGCGACTCCTAACACCACCGCGATCCCAGAGGCATTGTCATTGGCACCCGGACAAAGCTCCCAGCACATCCCACAGTGGTCCAAGTGCCCTCCTATCAGAATGGCCTCTTTCGCTAATACGGGATCACTGCCTGGAAGAATGCCGATAACATTCATCCCCCTACCCGCCGGGTGATGCTTGGTTTTGTTGTGTATGGTAACCGACTTGTTCAGCGGAAAGGAGCTGGGTTTCAAATTTGTCGTGATACCATCCACTACCAATCCATATTCCCGGTCAGTTCCTTCAAAAAGGTCGGCAACCACCTGGTTGCCCACCATGGTGAGCAGTAGCCCCTCGTGATAATCATTGTTAGTATTGGCCAGCGGCCCATAGTGATAAAGAATGCCGGCAACCCCGTGATCCAACGCGTTCTTCATCTTGTACTGATGCGTGGAATAGATCAGCCAGGGCTGGAAAGCCGCCTCCCCTACCGACGGGGAGAGCGGAGCCTCCGGACGGATCAGGACAATCTTGCCCCTCACGTCGATACCCGCGTAATCATCATAACCCAACTCCGGAGCCGTAATTCCAAAGCCGGCAAAAACCACTTCGGCCGTCAGCGTACCCGTTGCAGAAGTACTGCCGGGCATGAACTGGTCATAATAACGGTAAGACTTCTCCCCTCCCCCTCGCTTCAGCGTCAAGGAACAGCCAGGAAAAACCTCCGTATAAGGTATCGTGAACTCCTGGAAATAGCCATCTGGACTAAATGGCTGCAAACCAATGGATTCAAACTCCCCGGCAAGGTATTCCGCAGCCTTCCGGAAGCCGGGCGAACCGGTAAGTCGCCCTTCATACGCGGGACTGGCAAGCTCTTCCACGATTTTTAGCAAATCAGTTGCTTCAAGTTGTTGAGCACATTGAAGCAACGAATGATCCTGGTCTTGGGCCCACACTCCGCTACCCAGCAGGGCCAGTATGGTAAAAAGGGCTATCTTTTTCATTTCAGCATTGATTTGTTGAACGTTGACTCCGCGATTGGCACATTGAACCGGATCTCATGGATCACGAACTCGGTTCCGCCCCCTAATTTAAGCATATCCTGATACACTACCCGCGTAGGAAACCAGCGCCCATCGATCAGTTTTACATCACTTAAAAGGGTCTGCTTCAAGAGTTTTCCGCTCTTCGCATAGAGCTCCTCCTTGAGCGGAACGTAACGTTCACGGTCGATCCACATCTTCCGCCTCTGATAAGCCAGATCTGTCGAGCGGGCCCGCAGCTCGAGCACCCAGCAGTCACGCCCACCGAGCGTATCCGGGCCGACCACCTGGGCATCATAGTTGTCGGTCAACCGCTGGTCGTCCATCATATCTTCATACGAGAGGTCGGAGCCCATCACAGACTGCCGCAGCATATGCCCGGATATCTGGATGGTTCGGTCGGCTGACGGGGAGTACATCCAGAGCTGGTCGGCCAGCTTGAGCATCTTAGTACCTTTTTCTCGCGCCGGGGCCAGGTACTCGGTAAAGGATTTCTGGTTACCGACACTCCAAATCTTCATCTCCATTGTTCGCTCCCCACGCTGGGCATGGATGATCATGGATGCCGTAAAAATCCGACTGTCGGCCGACTGGTTACGGTCGATACGCTCGAGGATCTGTTGCGCCGTAGGAGTCTGGCCAAGGAGGGAAATCGACAAGTAGGGCAGCAGGATGATCAGGGATAGCAGAGTTATCAGGGTTTTTCGGGTATTCAGGGTTATCACATTTTTCATTATTCCAGTTCTTTAAACAGTTGTGCAGTTTTTCTTTTATAAATGCCGATACCAGCCAGGCCGGTTCCGATAACTGTGGCAAAAAGTCCTGGCAGAAATCCCACGTAGAACGCAGGGGTGGTAACCTGTGTTCTGAATACAGATGGGAGCATCATAGAGGCCCCTTTCATCATTCCTGACAGATCGATCCCATTATTTTGCAGCCAATAGGATATTCCCAGGGCCAGAGCGGTTCCGATCACCGACCCGACCAGGCCGATCAGCACAGCTTCGCCGAGCATCGAACGGTACACCTGGCCTTTGGATTCACCCATAGCAAGCCGAAGACCTACCTCCCCGTAACGACGAAGGCCGCCAAGGAGTCCGGCATTCCAGAGTACCAACGACATGGCTAAAATGAAAATAAAGCTGATTAATCCGGTTACCACATCCATGTAATCAACAATCGAGCCCAGGTCGTTCTGGTCGCGCAGGGTGACCATCGTCGGTTCGAAGAGATTCTCCTGATCATGGTAACGCTCAGCGAATGCATCGACCAAAGCCTTGGCCCTGTCGTCCTCATAAAGTCCTGAAGGGAAAAATCCCAGAACCTCGCCAGCTGCATCGGGCATATCGAGTACCAAACGGGCATCTTCCAGGTCCATGACCAGAGCTCCGCGGTCAACAGCTTGAGTACCAAAGCGGACGGTTCCAGCCAGGATGAAATTCTGCATCGCCATACCCCCCAGCATCGTGGATCCAAAAAAGGTGACTATCTGGCCCGGTTCCACCTCCAATCTTTTGGCGAAATCTTCGCTTAGGAGAATCTCTCCGGGCTTTTCGGGAATTCTTCCTCGGATGATGGAAGAGGGTATTTTCATCCGTTCAGCCTCCGGGCTACCGGGAGTGAGCAAGTCGATTCCCCATGCCACAGCTGGTCCCTGGGTTTTAGTTTCGTTGTTCTCATCGGGCACATCGACGAGACCGCCAAAGCGTATGCGACTGCTCCACTGGATATCAGGAGAGATCACAGCTAGTTCGGCAAGGAGGTCATCTACTCCCGTAAGTGCCAGATCGTTAGGTAGTTGTTCGAGCTTATCCGAATAGCCGCGGGTCATGATTTTTACGTGTCCAGTGGCAAATTTGGCGTTAAAATCCACCACATCGCCGAACACACCTTTGATCCAGGTATGCATCAGGACCGTTAGGAACACGCCGATGATGACGACTATGATGGGCAGCAGGCTGCGCTGCTTGTCGCGCAGCAAACCTTTAAAGAGGAATCGGATCATTGGATTTTACCTTTTATAGCTTCAGTTGGGTTAAGACGTGAGATCTTGCGGGCGGGCAAGTAGCTCACCACTGTTGCAGCAATCAAAATGAATATGATGGTGACGACGATCAGGCCGGAGCTATATACCGGGAAGATTTTTTCGGCTATCGCAAATCCCATCGTGTCAGTAGATTGAGGCATCGGGATTCCAGATCGGGCCTGCATGGCCAGCAGCGGAATTCCATATAGGGCTGCGACAATAGCAGCCAGAACAGCGTGCATCGCGCCCTCCAGAGTAAAGAGCCGCACCACCTGCCAGCGGGTCATCCCCAAGGCGATCTGTGTCCCGATCTCTCGCTGTCGGCGGAAAATCGACAGCACCTGGGTGTCGAAGACAGCCAACAAGGCCAACGCGAGCAAGATCATGGCCATCACGGTGCTGGCAAAGGATTTAGTCTTGATCAACTCATCAACCTCAGCAAGCAAGATCTTCAGATCTTTCTCCACCCATCCAGCAGTTGTTAGATCCGGCGGCGCCTTATCTCCCCGGATGAGCAGAGTGGCCTCACCGGGCATGCCAAGCATTCGCTGCATCTGATCCAGATCAATCCAGATCTGCCCCATATCGACCGAAGGGACATCACAACTGAAAATTGCAGCTATCTCTACATCAGTAGCATCAAAAGTCCCGTTGCGGTCGCGCCAACGAACCGTCACCAAATCGCCCACCTTCAGCTGGTTCGATTTGGCCATCCGGCGACCAACGACCGCCTTGATGGCCTCCCCTTCACCCCCCGCCAACGATGCGGTGGGGATGCGGATCAGATCCTGCCCGGCAGGTATCCCCTTGAGCTGAATGCTCTGAATGCGGCCTTCGGGATAAAAAGAGGCGAGCGACACCAGCACCGGCACCACCTCACCGCTTTGGATCATTGGCATAAACTCCTGTGGAAAAGCGCAGTGGCTCTCCTGAAGCGTGAATGGATCGAGGGGATCATAGCCAGAACACCAGTATTGCCCCTCACCAATCTCCCAGTTTTTCATATCCACCTTAGCCTGAATGTCCCATCCATGTAGCATCCCGTTGACGTAAATAATCACCACATAAGAAAGCGATAGGACTAAAACATTCAGCCAGGTGCGGAGCCCAGCACCCACCAGGTTGCGCAGGGCTAGCTTAAATCCTAACATATCAATCCTCCCCGTTAATTGGTTCAACCAGATTATCAGAATGTAACAGACCATCGCTCAGCCTGATAATACGTCTAAGGTACCCAATGACTTTCTCATCATGCGTAGCGAAAAGAAAGGTGGTTCCCAGCTCCCTGTTGATCTTGACCATGGTCTTAAGGATGTGGTGGGAATTGTCAGCATCGAGGTTGGCCGTCGGTTCATCGGCCAGAACCAGCTCAGGGTGCTTCACAATCGCCCGGGCAATGGCCACCCGCTGACACTCGCCTCCCGACATTTGGGCTGGTCTCGACTTGACCTTTTCAGCCAACCCGACCCACTCCAGGGCCTCCATCACCGCCTTTTTCCGTTCGGCACTTCCCATCCTGAGAAGCAAAAGCGGGAATTCAACGTTCTCATAAGCGGTATATACGGGTAACAGATTGTAAGTCTGGAAGATAAATCCGATATGATGATTTCTCAATCGGGCCGCTTCCGCGTGACTCAGCCTTCCAATATCGCGGCCAAGAACGAGGGCTGAACCTTCACTTGGGGAGTCGAGCGACCCGACAATGTTCAGCAGGGTGGATTTACCCGAACCACTGGGACCCACTAGTCCCGCGAATTCACCTCCCATCACAGAGAAGCTCAGACCCTTCAAGGCAGTGAATTCCTTGGTTCCCATGGGAAACCTCTTCACTAAATCCCGAAGTTCAATTTTTATTGACTCTTTCATAACGTATTGATTATGAGGTTGATTATGAGGTTGATTATGAGGTTAACTATGAGTTTAATGATGATAGATCAAAACGATTTGCAAACCTTTGCCAGCCAAGAAATCCGAATTACCGGTTGTCCGGAAAATTTCGAATGTATTGGGATTCCAAAACCCAATGAGGTTAAGCGAGAGATGATCGAAACGCATCTGCCAGCTCAGGAACCGGTACCAGGATCGGTCGCGCCAATGGAAATAGAGCATTCCGCTAACCGAATGGATGAGATTAACAGGATAGTTGAGCATCAGGGCAGAAAAGTTCTCGGCCACACCGGATTCCCACGGTTGGGCTGCCGTTGAATAAAGGAACTGCTCAAAGGCACTTGTCAGGCCGTTCCCTATTCCCCAGGTGTAGTCGGCCCCAAGGGTCATTGCCCGCGTATGATTCATCAGGTCGGGCTGCAGATCCGTCCAGGTCCAACAACCCTCAAACCACAGCCCGGCGCCGAGGTCCCACTTACCGTCGAGACCGATGCGGTATTCTGGCATCGCCGGATTGCCGGTAAACGGGGGCATCGACCGCTGTGGGTCGATCTGACGGAAATGGCCACTTAGAGCCACCTCCCCTGGTCCGGCGGGATGCTGGATCCGGAATCCGGCTTCCGGAATCCATTTCATGCCGGGAATCAGCTCCCAGCCTTTGGTTTCTCCATTGCCGAGCAGGCCCCACAACCAAATGTTGGCATTGTTTGGAAAGAAATATTTCACCAAAGCACCATACACCCCATCAGTTAACTGCAGCGGATCGCGCGGATCGAGCCGGTCGAACCACATCAGGGGCCGAAGCATCGTCGCGCTTCCGAAATTGATTTTCTGAAGCCCCAGGCGCACGTCGAACCTGTCCCCCGACAAACGCCCCCACATCCGGTAAGGCTTGATGCTCCCATCAAAACCCAGGGAGTCAGGGGCTATGAAGTAACTATTCAGCCAACCATTAGCCGAGAGTTCGCCCTCCAGAACCAGACTGTGGCTCAAAGGCATGCTCCCCTTGAGCTCGGGTATATACCGCAGGCCGTTCACCATCTGGTAGGGATCGGAAAACTTCGACACGTGGAGCAGGGAGGCCTGACCGGAAAAGGTCAGCTCCTGAGCAGCCCCTCCCAAATAGAAAAGCAGGAGAACGGCTGACAGTAGAAAGCTACTAAGCCGATTACTGATCATCTTCAGATTGGTTGGGACGTGGCAGAATACCATAGAAAAAAAAGTTGACCAGCTCCCCAATCATATCGTGCGGATTGGCAAACAACATCTTATAGCGCTCATCCTTAAGCATTTCCGGCATCATATTCAAAAAATAGAAGACAAACTGCAGGTTCAGGTCCTGCCTGATCTCCCCCAACTGCTGAGCCTGAGTAAAATCCTGCAGCACCTGCTCGAAGTTCCGCAACGACTGTTTGGCAATCAAAGCAGTGAACTCCGGATCGCCCGACGAGAGGAAATCGTTAATGAACTCCTGACTGACAGAACCGGAAAACTCCAGCTTCATTTTGATGATCTCCTTCACCTTTTCCTCAAAACTCCCAGGAGCAATCATGATATCGTGATAATCCCTGAATCCCTGTTCAATCAACTCATTAACCAGATACCGTGCGACATCCATCTTGTTGGAGTAGAACTTGTAAAAGGTCATCTTGCTCACGGAGGCCTCCTGGCAGATCTCTTCCACCGTGACCTTCCTAAATCCATACCTATAAAAGAGGGCCAACGCTGCCTCATTCAGCTGCTTAAGCTTCGGGTTCTCCTTCTCTTGATTGGTGAATTTAACCATGATATCAATTTTATACTCTGCAAAGATAATTACGTTTTTTGTAATTTCTTACATAATCCGTAAATTATTTTTCCATTCGTATTTTAAATTGAAAACCGGGAATATTCACCCTCATTCATCCACATCCAGCTTCTTGATCAGGCTATCCAACGGCTTACCAAGGCGGGTCAATCGCTGTTTTCTCCAGCAGAAGACCAGGTATCCAGTTGCGATAAACATTAGAAAAAACAGGATCTTGAACGGGTTCTTCAGGTCGTACAGGATGATCACGCCAAAGAAAAGCACCATAGCCAGGCCAACCAGGACGGCGGCACGGAGCCAGAACCTTGAAATCCGGAAGGGTCGGGCATTAAACTGTTTGGGATACTGGGTTGGGAATCTCCAGGCAGCCAGAAGGATTGGAACGAAAATCACTAGTCCGCCGAGTGAAGCGTACGAGGCGAAGGTGTTCAGGGAGAATCCGGAGAGGATACCGGCCACCGACAAGGCATAGATAAGGGTAAGTAAAACCCAGGGAACCTGTTTCCCGGGAGTTAGTCGGCCCATCCAGGCAGGCAACATCTGGTCCTGGACAATCATGAATAGAGATCTGGTTCCTATGATTAACAGGGAATTAAGCGTGGTTAAAAGTGCCAGGACGGCTCCACCAACGACAAAGAAGACATAAAATCCGTTTCCCAAAAATGATTTCCCGGCCACCAGCAGGGGCTCTGGTGCATCCTGGAGCATTTCACCGGGAACACTGCCAACCGTGACAAACGAGAGCCCCACATAAAGCAACATTACCAACGGAAATGCGATATAAAAAGCTCGCGGGATCGTTTTTCCTGGGTTTTTGATTTCTGATCCCAGCTCAACCACGCCATTCCCTCCGAAATAGGTAAATGAAAGCAGGGCTACACCCAAAATCAGGCCGCCGCTACCGGTTTCCAGTAGAGGATGAAAACGGGACACTTCAACCGTGTCAATACCCCCAGAAATAAAGACGACAAGTGCCGTGATAAGCACCAGGATCAATATCCCCTGGAATTGAGCTGCCATCTTAACTCCAAGAAGATTAATCAGATAGAAAACCGTCAGAATCACCAGCGCGAGAACGGTGACATTCACCTCCGGAGCCAACGATTCGATATACCGCGAACAACCAATCAGGTAGAGCGGGATCTGTCCAAAAAAGGAGGCCAGGGCATACACCCAAACTCCGGTAAAAGCAAGTCCGGGCGATACCATCCGACTGGCATACATATAGTTAGCTCCGGATATTGGCATGGCTGAAGCAAGCATGGCCAATGGCATCATACTGATAAATACCGGAATGGCAGCAAAAAAATACGCCAAAGGTAAAGCCTGGGCTGAGTATTGATAAACCAGCCCGGTATAGACAAATACTCCTCCCCCAATCATGAATCCAATCATGATGTAAGCAACAAGCGGAAGACCGATCTTCTGCCTAAATTGAATATCGCTCATAGGTTCGTTTTAGACAGGTTAAGATAAACAATTTTTGTTCCTGTGGGTTCTACTTCCTGAGACGCAATTAAATTATTTTAAGATTATCCTGATGCGATTTCTGCCTTTTGTGATAACTATCCTGACGATTATGAACAGCAACCTGAATGCACAGTCTGGCCACCGAAATCCGCTCACTGAAGAGGAGAAGCATGTGATTCTTCATAAAGGCACCGAACGCCCATGGACTGGCAAATATCTGGAAAACAAAGAGTCTGGAATATACACCTGCAAATGGTGCGACGCACCGCTTTACCGGTCGAAGGATAAGTTCGATTCCCATTGCGGCTGGCCTAGTTTTGATGATGAGATCCCGGGAGCGGTGGAACGGCGCCAGGATGCTGATGGCCTGCGAACGGAAATCCTCTGTGCGAACTGTGGCGGGCATCTTGGGCATGTGTTTGAAGGAGAGGGTTTTACGAAAAAAAATACCCGTCATTGCGTTAATTCTATATCACTTAATTTCAAACCATTGCAACAAACTGTTCAATCAAGTACCACTGAGACTGCCATCTTTGCCTGTGGTTGTTTCTGGGGTGTCGAGCATTACTTTAAGCGGGCCACCGGTGTGATCAGCACCGAAGTGGGGTACACGGGAGGAACCAAGGCAAACCCAACCTACGAAGAGGTGTGTTCTCACTCCACTGGACATGTCGAGGCTATCCGGGTTACCTTTGATCCATCCAAAACCTCTTACGAAGAGCTGGCAAAGCTGTTTTTCGAGATTCATGATCCTACCCAGACGAACGGTCAGGGCCCTGATATTGGACCTCAATACCTAAGCGAAGTATTTTATCTTAATGAAGATCAGAAAATTACAACAGAAAGACTGATCGGAATTTTAAAACAAAAAGGTCTTCGGGTGGCTACGAAAGTCAGGCCAGCCACCACCTTTTGGCCAGCCGAGGAATATCATCAGGATTATTACAGCAAAACGGGCGGCATGCCATACTGCCATTTCCGCACCGCACGGTTTTAAGGGGTACGCGAAAGCCCCCTGCGAAGCATTTTATTACTTTTGTATCATGAAAACCTGGATATCAGGACTGTTCATGCTGGCTTTCGCCACACAAGTTCAGTCACAATATATTGACCATCAGCCACTGGTTATCCCGTCAGGAAATGAACCCTTTGGGACCAGTCAGCTGATTAACGTCGAAACAACCCGTCCGGTGGTAGCTGCAAACATCCGCCTGAATCCGGAGCAGGATCTCACCGGAGCTTATCTCATCGCCGGGCTTGACACCTTTTTATTATCACTTGATGAAGACAATGAGCCCGGTGAGCCTCTATTCAGTAGCCCGGTGCTATTTCCGGCCCCAGTGAGCAGGATAAGCCTATTCCCAGGGGCTCTGACGGGTCAGGCAGAACTTCTTCTGGTTCCGGCAGAGCATGCGATTTTACCTGAAAGCCGGTATCCCCACCCCGTTGACTTGACCGGGAACATCGGCCTTCCGCCCATGATCGACCAGCAGGTGTGGAGAGCAGGATTACCCAGCCCAAATTATGAACGGATTCATAACCAGGTCAGGAATGTGATCATCCACCATACTGCCTCCTCTAACCAGGTCACCGATTATACAACCGCTATTCGGTCGATCTATCTCCTTCATACCCAGACCAGAGGCTGGTCGGATATTGGCTATAATTATCTGGTGGCCCCCAATGGGGTGATATACAAGGGTAGAGACCCAGGACCTTACCAACAGGATGAGGTTTTGGGCGCCCATTTTTGTGCCAGTAATACCGGAACCCTGGGTATCAGTATATTAGGCGATTATCAAAACACTCCCCCACCCGGGCTCGCGCTACATGCTATCGAACGGTTGATAGCCTGGAAACTGCAGAAAGATCACCTCGATCCACTCGGGATCACTCCTCACCCCCTTAATCCAACGCTTCATGTGATTTCGGGGCACCGCGACGGGTGCGCCACCCTCTGCCCCGGAGATCAGCTCTACGCCATGCTCCCCGGGCTCCGAAACCGCGTTCATCAACTTATCATCCATACCGGCATTGATCTGACAGATCACCCTTCAACAAACGAACCAACCCTGATGATCTTTCCAAACCCGGTACGCGATTTCCTCACCATCGAGTCGGACCAGCCGATCCGATATCTGCGTATCCTCAATTCCACCGGAAATCTTATCTGGCACCTGACTGGCCAACCTACTCAACTGGATGTAACCAACTGGATATCTGGCTGGTATATCATTCAGGTTTATGCCGATAACGCAGTGATCTCAAAAAAAATTCTCAAAATAAAATAGATTTTAACACTCTCAATGCCCGCCTGTTGTTGTTTTACCTACATCGGCGTCAGCCAGTTGACTATCAGGCATTTCTAAAGGCTATGGAAGGGACTCTCTCCTTCATTCTGGGGTGGAACCCCAAGATTGGTCATGCTTAATATCTATAAGAGCCTCCCGAATCCCAATCAGGGCGAATTTCTCAAGTATTGGTTCAGCTTTGTCCCATGACTTAAGCATGACAAACAGCTGATCTTCGGTTAGGTATCCCTTGATTTCAAGCAGGCTTAGGAATAAGACCAATCCCAGGTTCAAGTTAAGAGCATGACAGTAACGAATCAGACCATCCAATCGAGGAATGACACCGGACTCCCCGCCATACTTGTAAAGATTCAGGCTCGCTTTTTGGCTTACCCAGTTTAAGGATACATTGCTTTCCTGAGGCAAACGTATCATAATCTGTCGGATCAGATCACAGAGTTTATCTTCTAGTTGTGGTTTCATTGGTTTGGAGTTTTTTCGGATTTTATAAAGATAAGGATTTCTACATCCCTTTCCAACCTCCAGAAACCACTTTGACCTATAATACAAGCCATTTTTTTGGTTATAAGGATTTGCCGGTTTACCTTGTCATCGATAATAAATTGTATTACAATGAGATTAACAGGTGGCCGTAGAATAGACGAAGGGAGCTTTCAGCCAATATCTGCATGGTCAGAAAAAATGGGTATTGATAA